>PPYE01107724.1_pt1 | contig 13158 bp, 10 predicted proteins | sample 1559881 | NCBI WGS metagenome assembly PPYE01 (sample SAMN08240022, study PRJNA423297) | Human gut metagenome, whole genome shotgun sequencing project.
GGTTGAGCCAGTTTGGAGAAGGCAACGAGGTATATATGAAAGGCTTCCTCGGCCGTATGCTTTTCTCCGGCGAAGAGGTGCTGAAGAAAGTAAGCGTACTCTCCGGAGGTGAGAAGATGCGTTGTATGATTGCCCGTATGCAGCTGCGTAATGCAAACTGCCTCATTCTGGACACTCCGACCAACCATCTGGACTTAGAATCTATTCAGGCTTTCAATAACAACCTGAAGACATATAAAGGAAATATCCTTTTCTCATCTCATGACCACGAATTTATCCAGACCGTTGCCAACCGCATCATCGAACTGACACCGAACGGTATCATTGACAAGATGATGGAATATGACGAATATATCACTTCCGACCATATTAAGGAATTGCGGGCGAAGATGTACGGTGACAAATTGTAATTTCACCACGGAGGACACGGAGGACGCAGAGGTTGTTATTCAGAAATAATTAGAGTCTCTGTGTCCTCCGTGTCCTCTGTGGTTGTTCTATTATGATACTTCTTCCATCAGCACCAGCTCCCAGCTTCTCCATACGACCGTTGTCAGTTTCAGTTTCCCTTTCTGACGGGCTTCCGCCACACATTCGTCCTTGCTATAACGGATCAGCTGCTCCCGCGCTTCATCTACAATCAATCTCTTTAGGTTTGGCTCCGTGCAATATCAATGACTTCATGCAGTAGAGCACCATGTCCGAGTTGAACATACAATCCGTTAATTTATTTTCACCGAAGCAATAATTGTCATAGTTTGGTTTCATCATTGCCACCGTGTCGTCTATGGACATAGGAAGAACTCCTTGTTCTTTATAATACGCCAGCATTTCCCGCAGCTCCTTCTCGCTGAACCCCACCAGGTCGTTAAACCAGGGATCGTTTGTGATATTCGTTCCTATGTTGAATCCGCTTGTCACGTCGTCCATCGTTACCGGGCTGACTCCCGTGATAAACAGTCTGTTGACGGCGGATCCCATTCCCGTGGTGGCGGCTTTGATTACATTGAAGAATCTCCGGATATACCCTTCACCATGCATCGCTTTCCGATATAAGTCCATTCCGTAAGTCGATAGGATGGTATTCGTGAAATTATCGTATTCATCGATCAGTAGATATATTTTGATGTCCCCTTTGCGGGTGGCGTAAGTGTTGATGGCTGACAAAAAAGCGCCGGGCTCTTCTTTTGTTTTTTCATCCAGCACTTTCCAGATGTCTTTTCCCAGCAAATGTTCGTACCTGTAAACAAAATCAGAAAGCTTCCCGCAGCAATGCATCCGGAAAGATTCCTCCACCTCATTGATATTTCCCGAAGCGTCGGGGCGGATGAGGAAGAGATAAGACGGCTGCATTTCTATCTTTTCGATAAACATTGTCTTATCCACATAATAATAGTTTTCTTTTTGGATGCGTCCGAAATCCGTCAATCCGTATGGTATTTGTTTCATCATATCGCGATTCCCTTCTTTAATTCATATCGAAGTAAATATACGGAAAACGATGAAAGGGCATTTTTAAAGCTACTTATTTATTCGTTTATTTGTTATTTTGTAAGAAAACAGCTATTTTTATCTCCATTGTTGAGTTTTGATTAGTTTTTATTTGCCAAGAAACTCCACTGTATACTTCACTGCTTCATTGAAAGCTGTTTCTTGACCGGGCACAGTGATAAACAAATGCACTGCCGAGGGAAATTCGAGTCGGGTAGCATTTACGCCAAGAGAGGTGATACGGTCGATAAACTCTTTCCCTTGACAAGCCAGGATATCTCGTCCGGCTGCGATAAGGAGTGTGCGAGGTAGTTTTTTCAAGGTTTTGTCTGTAGCCGACATGGGGGATATTTCCGGATTGTGTATCCTGTCGGGTGATGGTTCATAACTTTGGTTGAACGCTTCCATTAAGTCTCCGTCCAGCCCGAATCCCTTGTCGTACTTCTGCCATGAAGGGGTATGGTCATTCCATGCCTTCACAACGGGATAGAAAAGCAAAAGCCCCGCTATATCCCCTTCGTTCATTCTCAATGTGGAAGAAATAGCGAGATTGCCGCCGGAACTATCACCGCCTACCATAATCCGGTTGGGAGAACATCCCCAACGGGCTGCATTCTTTATTGCAAATCTGATAGCTTCCTCACAATCGTCAAGCGGTGTCGGATAAGGGTATTCGGGGGATAAACGATAGTCAACAGCGAGGACACTTATGCCGCTTCTAGAACAGACTTCGCTGCAAAACCGGGCACAACTGTTCAAACTGCCGATTGTCCATCCTCCGCCATGCAGATAGATAAGCAATGTATTGTTGGTGGAAGTGGTAGGGGTGTAAAGCCTCAGATTACCGGCGGGCTCTGTCACTTTTACATTTACGGGATAAGTAGGTTTGCTATTACGCGCATTTCTTACATTTTCCAACTTCTTCGTATTTCCGTTGATAGCTGTAAATATAGCGTCACGCTGTGTGGGTTGCAGCGTCGGACTCATCTGTGCCATGAACGCATCTGCCTCTTTCCACATCACTGAGTCTTTGGGCTCGTCAGCGACGGGTATCCCCATGAGAGATACCGCCATTATCGTTGTTAGAATCATTTAGTTCTTATAAATCAACTTGCTCGGCACTCCTTCGCCAAACAAACTGTCTCCGACGGTCGTAATCTTATCTCCGGTAGCCACTACATAGCGAAGATTGTCGCATCCCATAAATGCGCCGAACTCAATAGCCGTCACACCGGCGGGAAGTTCCAATGTGCCGCACAGACGGCCGCAATTACTGAATACACGTTGACCGATGGATTTCAGATTGCGGGGTAGTTTTATTTTCAGCAGGTATTTTTTCTGTGAGAAAGTGAAGTCGGGGATGGCCGTTGCGTTTGTTTTTGAAATGTCGACCGCTACCAGATTCGGCATATAGTCGCGGATTAGTTTGAAATCGGCGTTGTCCAGTTTGCCTTCTACAGTCAGGAAATTGATGTCTCTAGGTTGTAATCCGGCTTTCAGAATCTCTTCTTCCAATTTGCCCATCAGTCCCACTTGCAGGGTTGTTTCTACCGGTTCACCCTCGATGAAAGCGAAGTTCTGCCATCTGTCCTTATTACGGTAAGAATCGCTGCTGCCTAGAGGTACGAAGATTGCGGTAACGCTGTCCGCCAACGCTTCCGGCAACAGATTGGGGGCTGTCTTTTTGCGAATCTGACAGATTCTCAAGTTTTCGCAACCTTTGAAGGCTGCATCCTCTATGTTTTTGGTCTTTTCCGAAAGTATTATCTTCTCTAGTGTCTTTTTGCCTTTGGTTACTCCGTCTACAACATTTGAGAATGCGTATGCGGGAATGAAATTCGGCATATAAATGTAGAACTTTCCGTTGGGATAAGTGCCCGCCTTGCCGCTGTACATCTTAATCTCGGCATTTGAGATGTCCAATACTTTTAGACTGGCGAATTCGTCACGCAGATGTCGGAAGTCTTCTGCATTCAGCTTGCCGGTCAGGGTGAGATGGGTGACGGTGTTGGCTTCCTCCTCCGTCATCATGGAAATAAGTGTGCCGGGTTTGCTTACATAATAGGTTTTACTCACTTGTGCTACTGCTCCTAAAGCGTTGGTTGCCAATAAAAAGCTTATCAATAGTAGTTTAATTTTCATAATCATGCGAATTTGTTCTGACAAATATAGGAAAAAACGAAATTATATGGTGTTTTTTTATGTTTTATATCTAATTTTGCAGGTGGATTAACAAATTGTAAAATGACGGCAGAAGATATTGTGGAGAAAAAAGAACCTAAGAGACTTCCTGTATGGGCGTGTATCCCATTGTTTATAGGAATATTTTTCATATTTATGGGATTGTACGGCACGCTGGCGAGAGGATTTTTGTCGATGGTGCTTGGAGTGGAAGCCCGTCATCCGGGATTGGTGGGGTATATTTTACTGGAAAGCAGTATGCTGCTGGCTGTTCTCACTGCCGCTGCTATCATGTTACGTTTTGAACGCTGTCCGTTCTCTGACTTGGGGCTGTCCGTCAGAGGACATACGAAAGGGTTGTGGTACGGGTTTCTGATGGCTGTCCTGTTGTATGTGGTAGGCTTCGGTCTGTCGTTGGCTATGGGCGAAGTGGAAGTAGTCGGTTTTCAGTTCAAGACTTGGGATTTAGCGGGGGCGTGGGTGTTTTTCCTGCTTGTCGCAGTGTTTGAAGAGATTCTGATGCGTGGCTATATATTGGGACGTTTATTACATACTCGTTTGAATAAATTCCTTTCCCTGTTTATCTCGGCATCGTTATTCGCATTCCTGCATATTTTTAATCCTGAAATAAATGCCTTGCCGATGATCAACCTTTTGCTGGCAGGCATGTTGCTGGGTGCTCCTTATTTATATACGCGGAATCTTTGTTTCCCGATTTCCCTCCATCTTTTCTGGAATTGGATACAAGGTCCGGTTCTGGGCTATCAGGTGAGCGGCAACAATTTTGTATCTACTATGCTGAAACTGAATATGCCCGAAAAGAATGTGCTGAATGGTGGAGCCTTCGGTTTTGAAGGCTCGCTCATTTGCACGGTACTGATGATTCTGTTTACTGTTCTTATTATCTGGTGGGGTGAGAAAAGAACGGCGATCAGTCTTGCGGTACACCGATCATGCTAAGCTGAATCCGTTTGCGGTCGGTATCTACGTTCATCACTCTGACCATGACGTGCTGATGGATGGAAACGATTTCCGTAGGATCGGAAATGTAACGTTCCGCCAATTGGGAGAGGTGTACAAGACCGTTCTCCTTGATACCTATATCGACGAAAGCTCCGAAATTGGTGATGTTTCCTACAATGCCCGGAAGAATCATACCTTCGCGCAAATCGGCTATGGTACGTACATTCTTGTCGAACTCAAATACTTTGATGGTTTTTCGCGGGTCGCGTCCGGGCTTTTCGAGTTCCTGCATAATATCCTGTAAGGTAGGCAGGCCGACGACGGGAGTGACGTAATTGGAGATATTGATTTTCCGGCGGAGTTCCTTGTCGGCTATCAACTCATTGACAGTGCATTTCAGATCTTTTGCCATCTGTTCCACAATATGGTAACTTTCCGGATGTACGGCCGTATTGTCGAGCGGATTCTTTGCTCCGGGAATACGGAGGAACCCAGCACACTGCTCGAAAGCTTTGGCGCCCATACGCGGAACTTTCATCAGTTCTTTGCGGGAGTTGAAGGCTCCATTCTCAGCACGATAATTGACGATATTTTGCGCCAGTTGAGGACCTAATCCGGAAATGTAAGTCAACAGATGGCTACTGGCTGTATTCAGGTTCACTCCTACGAGGTTTACGCAATTTTCTACGGTCTGGTCGAGCGCTTTCTTTAATTTCGTCTGGTCTACATCATGCTGATACTGACCGACTCCGATGGACTTGGGATCTATCTTGACTAATTCCGCCAACGGATCCATCAGACGGCGGCCGATGGAAACGGCTCCTCTGACCGTCACGTCGTAGTCCGGAAATTCGTCGCGGGCGATCTTGGAAGCCGAATAGATGGAAGCCCCCTGTTCGCTGACTACAAATACAGGAATCTGACGGTCGAATGTCTGTTGGTTGATAAAGTCCTCCGTTTCGCGGCTGGCTGTTCCGTTGCCGATGGAGATAGCTTCGATCTGGTAGGCTTCGACCATCTTACGGAGTTTCGAAGCGGCTTCACCAGTCTTGCCGACCGGAGGATGCGGATAAATGTTTTCATTATGCAGTAGATTACCTTGAGCGTCGAGACAAACAACCTTGCAACCGGTACGGAAACCGGGATCGATGGCGAGTACCCGCTTCTGTCCCAATGGGGCGGCAAGGAGTAGCTGGCGGAGGTTCTCCGTGAAGACGCGGATGGCTTCGTCGTCGGCTTTCTCTTTTGATTGTGCGGCAAATTCCGTTTCGATGGAAGGTTTAAGCAGACGTTTGTAGGCATCGATAGCAGCCTCGCTCACTTGCTCGCTACATTCATTGTTACCACGTACGAATTGGCGTTCCAGACGTTCGATGCACGCCTCGTCGTCCGGAGTGATGGACACTTTCAGCAGCCCTTCGGCTTCGGCACGGCGGATGGCAAGCAGGCGATGGGAAATGCAGCGTTTCAAAGGTTCGGAAAAGTCGAAATAGTCCCGGTATTTGGCGGCCTCTTCTTCTTTGCCTTTAACTACTTTAGCGTTGATTTCCGCTTGGCGGCTGAATTGATTGCGGACAGCATTACGGGCACGTTCGTCTTCGTTCACTTGCTCGGCTATGATATCGCGAGCCCCTTTCAATGCGTCTTCCACGTCTTTTACCTCTCCCTTGACGAATGAGGCGGCACGGGCGCTCAGGTTGTTTTCCCTCTGTAATAGCAGTAGGGTGGCAAGCGGCTCCAACCCTTTCTGACGGGCGGCTTCGGCACGTGTCTTACGTTTGGGCTTGTAGGGGAGGTAGATATCCTCCAGTTCTGTCGGATTCCAGGTGTCGTTGATACGTTTCTTCAGCTCGGCGGTGAGTTTTCCTTGTTCGGTGATGGTGCCGAGAATAGTCTCTTTCCGTTTGGCTATGTCGCACAACTTATCATGTTGCTCTTTGATCTGTTCTATCTGAACTTCATCCAGCCCGCCTGTAGCTTCTTTGCGGTAGCGGCTGATGAAAGGAATCGTAGCGCCTTCACCCAGAAGGTGGAGGGTACTGCTTATTTGTTTTTCCGATATGCCTGACAGTCCGGAAATCATCTTGTGAAATAATTCCATAAATTGTATTTTTTGAGAATAAATGAGCGACAAAAATACACATTAATCCGTTAAAACCGACAAGTTTTGCTATATTTGCAACCTAAATAAATAAGTAAGCACATCAAAACTGCATAACTATGCCCAGATATTCAGGATGTCTTTTTGCTTTCTTCCTTTGGCTATCCCTGTCAATGGAGGTCCTTGCAACCTCTAAGGATATGAATCCTATTCTAATTATTTGTTCCTATAATCCGGCTGCCCATCAGACTTCAGTTACTATTTCCGATTATATGGAGGGATATACCAGACTGGGAGGGAAACGTGATATTATTATTGAGAATATGAACTGCAAGAGTTTCTCGGAAGCTCCTTTATGGAGTGGTATGATGACGCAAATCCTTGCTAAATATCAGGGGGGGAAGCAGCAACCGGCACAAATTATATTGTTAGGACAGGAGGCGTGGGCGGCTTATCTGTCTCAAAGGGATTCGATGCGGGTGAAAGTTCCGGTAATGTGTAGTCTGGTTAGCAGCAATGTCGTGATATTGCCGGAGGATACCGTTGGAGATTTAGATAGCTGGTTGCCCGGATCTGTAGATATCTTTGAAGATCATATGAATATTCCTGAATTGCAGTCGGGATTTATCAATCATTATAATATAGGAGATAATGTGCGTATGATTCGTGCGTTCTATCCCGAAACAAAACATATTGCTTTTATCTCGGATAATACGTATGGCGGCGTCACGATGCAAGCGTTGGTGCGAAAGGAAATGAAAAATTTCCCCGATCTGGATCTTATTCTGTTGGACGGAAGAAAACATACTATTTATACGATTGTAGAGGAATTACGGCATTTGCCGGAGCATACTGTTATCATCGTGGGCACTTGGCGGGTGGACATGAATGAGGAGTATTTTATGCGGAACGCCACGTATGCGATGATGGAAGCGGCTCCTGCCATTCCTACCTTTACACCTTCATCGGTGAGTCTGGGACATTGGGCTATAGGAGGTGTATTGCCCGATTATCGGAAAGTGGGAGAAGAGATGGCTATGGAATCTGTCCGGATGGATAATCAGTCCGGCAACACGGAAAAACATCTGCAGATTATTGGATCTAAGGCTGTGATGGACAGTAGGAAAGCGAAAGAATGGGGACTGGATCCGAAGGCTTTGCCGTTTAGCGTGGAGCTCATCAATCAGCCGGTTTCATTCTATCAGCAGTATACGTATCAGATATGGTCTGCTTGCACTTTGTTTGTTGTATTGGTGTTGGGGCTGTTTATTTCTCTCTTTTATTATTTCCGTACGAAGCGGTTGAAAGACGAACTGTTGAGGTCGGACAAAGATTTGCGTGTGGCGAAAGACAGGGCGGAAGAGTCCAACCGACTAAAAAGTGCTTTCCTGGCAAACATGAGTCATGAGATACGTACACCGCTGAACTCAATTGTCGGATTCTCGGATGTGTTGGCTGTGGAAGGAAGTACGGAGGAGGAACGTCAGTCCTATTTTCAGATTATCAAGACTAATTCAGATTTACTGCTTCGCCTGATTAATGATATTCTTGACCTTTCGCGACTGGAGGCTAACCGGGTGACGCTAACTTGGGAGGAGTGTGATATCGTACTGTTGTGCCGGCAGGTGGTTGCTTCCGTTAGTTTTTCACGGCAATCTTCGGACAATCAGTTTCTGTTTACCACTTCTTTTGAGACGTACCGGATGGAGACGGATATACAGCGTATGCAGCAGGTGATTATCAATCTCTTGTCGAATGCTGATAAGTTTACGAAAAAGGGGAAGATTACATTGGACTTTTCTGTCGATGAAAAAACGGGAATGGCGGTTTTCTCAGTGACTGACACCGGATGCGGTATCCCGAAAGAAAAACAGAAACTTGTGTTCGAACGCTTTGAAAAACTGAATGAGTATGCTCAGGGAACCGGATTGGGGTTGTCTATCTGTAAATTGATCGTATCTAAATGGAAGGGAGCTATATGGATTGATCCTGACTATACAGGCGGGGCACGATTTATATTCTCGCATCCTCTAAAAATAGAAAAAGAATGAAACGAATAACATTGATTTATGCTTGGCTTTTCTGTCTGACACTGTCCGTTGCAGCACAGGAAAAGGTAGTGAAGTTGAAGATTGTACAGACAAGTGATGTACACGGAAATTATTATCCTTACAATTTTATAACCCGTCAGGAATGGAAAGGGAGTCTGGCCCGGATATACTCATTTGTTGAGAAGGAACGCCGGGAGTATAAAGATAATCTGATATTGCTGGATAATGGGGATATTCTGCAAGGACAGCCTACTGCTTATTACTATAATTATATAGATACCGTGTCTCCGCATCTTTGTGCCGAGATGATGAATTATATGAAATATGATGCGGGCAATATGGGAAATCATGATGTGGAAACTGGACGTGCTGTATTCGACCGTTGGATTGAAACCTGTGACTTTCCTGTACTGGGAGCCAATATCATTGATACGTCTACGGGGAAACCTCATCTTCCTCCTTATAAAGTGTTGGAACGGGACGGGGTGAAGATCGTCGTTTTGGGGATGATTACACCGGCCATTCCTGCCTGGCTTTCGGAAAATCTGTGGAGAGGGCTTCGTTTTGACGATATGGAGGAGACGGCTCGCAAATGGATGAAGATAATCCGTGCAAAGGAGAATCCGGATGTGGTCATCGGGTTGTTCCATGCCGGACAGGATGCGTTTAAGATGTCCGGTAAATATAATGAGAATGCGTCTCTGAATGTGGCAAAGAATATTCCGGGATTCGATGTGGTATTGATGGGACATGATCATGCCCGCGAATGTAAGAAGGTGATGAATGTTGCCGGAGATTCGGTGTTGGTTATTGATCCGGCAAGCAATGGAGTGGTGCTGTCCAATGTCGACATCACTTTGAAGTTGAAGGATGGCAAGGTACTGAGCAAGGATATTCAAGGTGTATTGACGGAGACAAAGGATTATGGTGTCAGCGAGGATTTTATGAAACGTTTCGCTCCGCAGTATGAGGCTGTGCGGAAGTTTGTGTCCAAGAAAATCGGTACGTTTACTGAGGATATCTCTACGCATCCTTCTTTCTTCGGTCCTTCTGCTTTCATCGATCTGATACATACTTTGCAGCTCGATATCACGGGAGCCGACATTTCTTTTGCAGCACCGCTTTCATTCGATGCGGAAATTAAGAAAGGGGATGTGTTCGTCAGTGATATGTTCAACTTATATAAGTATGAAAATATGCTGTACGTGATGACTTTGTCCGGTAAAGAAATCAAAGATTTTCTGGAGATGTCTTATTTCATGTGGACTAACCGGATGAAATCACCGGACGACCATTTGCTGTGGTTCAAGGAAAAACGTCGGGATGGTGCGGAGGACAGGGCTTCTTTCCAGAATTTCAGTTTTAACTTTGATTCGGCTTCCGGCATAATCTATACGGTGGATGTTACTAAACCGAAAGGGGAGAAGATTACGATTGTCAGTATGGCAGATGGCTCTCCTTTCGATATAAATAAGATTTATAAAGTGGCGTTGAATTCTTATCGTGGTAATGGTGGCGGTGAATTGTTGACAAAGGGCTCGGGCATTCCTCAAGAGAAATTGAAAGACCGTATCATTTTCTCTACTGATAAGGATCTTCGTTTTTACCTGATGAATTACATTGAGGAGAAAGGGGGAATGAGTCCGAAAGCGTTGAATCAGTGGAAATTCGTTCCGGAGGAGTGGGCTGTTCCTGCTGCCCGGCGTGACGCTGAATATCTGTTCGGGGTGGTCAATAAGTAGCCAAAAATGTTCATTTTGTCTGGTGATACTCTGTTTTGACTTGTATATCTGATTTATTGCTGGTATATTTGTCGCAAAAAGAGAGAGAGTATGGATATTCAAAATGTTCCTAAAGTAGGTATTTCTTCTGTAGTTCATTCTAAACATATAGATGCTGATAGCATTGATGTCATTGATAATGATATAGTGCTCTTCGATTCGGAGAGCGTTATTTCCTTATATAGCGGTCCCAGCAAGTTAGAGGTATTGACAATAGGACTTTGCCTGGAAGGTGAGGGGACTTTTAATATTAATCTGCAGGATTTTCAATTATCTTCGGGAGGGATGGTGATAGCCCTGCCGAGCCAGATTATAGAACACCGGCAGTTTAGTCCCGACTTCAAGGGAATCTTCTTTGCGGTATCCAAGAGTTTGCTGGAGACATTGCCTAAAGTAGGCAATCTGCTTGCATTGTTTTTCTATCTGAAAGATTATCCTTGTTTTAGCCTGACTCCGAACGAGCAGCGCACGGTGCAGGAATATCATACGTTTATCAGAAAGAGGTTGAGGAGTAAAGGGGATCTGTATCGCAGGGAGGTCGTGCTCGGACTGATGCAGGGTTTCTTTTTTGAATTGTGCAACATTTTTAACAATCATGCGCCTGCAGTCACTGCTTCGGTGAAGTCGAAAAGCCGGAAAGAGTATATCTTTGAACGTTTCTATGAAACGCTGGTAGAATCTTATCAATCAGAACGTAGTGTGAAGTTTTATGCTGACCAGCTGTGTCTGACACCGAAACATCTTTCCGGAGTTGTGAAAGAGGTGAGTGGAAAGACCGTGGGCGAGTGGATCGATGAGTTTGTGATCTTGGAAGCAAAAGCACTTCTAAACTCCTCAAGCATGAATATACAGGAGATAGCTGACCGCTTGAGCTTTGCCAACCAGTCCTTCTTCGGGAAATATTTTAAGCATTATACGGGGATGTCTCCCAAAGAATATCGGAAGAACCGATAATGTGTTTACAGAACTCCGGAGCGTACGCGGCTCAAGGTCTCCGGTGTCATCAGCAGGTAAGAGGCTATGTGTGCCAAAGGAGCGCGTTTGATGATTTCCGGATGTGTCTCGAGCAGGAGATTATAGCGTTCGCGGGCGGATTCAAAGCGCCAGGAGTCAGCTTTGACTTGCGATACAATTAAAGAGTATTCCAATATTTTCTGATAGAACATATTGATTTCCCAATTTTCTCTCGCCAGCTTCTGTATCATGTCGCGGGGGAAAAGGTAGATAATGGAAGGTTCCAGTGTCTCCACTATAAGCCGGGTAGGTACTTGCTTCAAGAAACTTTCAATGCACATCACGATACATCCTTCGTAAGAGAAATGCTCGGTAACGTCTTTCCCGTTTTTGTAGTAGTATTGTCTGAGCATACCTTTACCGACGAATACAATCTCGTGAGCGACCTCTCCCTCATTCAGTGCAATGGCTCCTTTGGGAAACTCTTCACGGATCAGTATACTTTCTATCTGCCGTCTTCCCTCTATACTCATTTCCGGAAAGCGGGAATTTACAACGGCATTCACAGTTTCTCTTAACAATGTATCCATGTCTTTTTTGTTTTGGTGTGTGCAAAAATACTAAAAACGGTTGATATAAATCAATTGCAGCACAAAAAAGATGTATATTTGTTATTAAATCAAGATATAGAAAAGATTATGAATAAGATAATAGGATTAGCAGTATTGCTGCTATGCGTTTGTGGCTGTGCGAAGGATGGTGATGCGATTTATTATCCGGTAGGCAATGTGGATATTGAAAGAGGTGATGTCGCTCTGGAAGATGGAAAGGGAGAATTGGTAGCCGGGAGTTATAATGAGGAGGATTATGTGCTGGATACGCTGGCGCAGTATCCGGGAGATCCTACTCTTGGCAAACTGACGTTTATGATTGATCTGAAGAATCAGTTGGCGAGACAGGAAGCTGGCGGATTTAACGGAATCGGTAAATCGGGATTGACAATGAGTCTGGGATATAAGAATGGTGACTATCCGCCGGAAAGTCAGATACCTGTTTATACTTCTCCTGATGTAACTGCTGCGTATGCGGTTAAACTCCGTTTAAAAGGGGAGCTTGCTTTGGCAGGAGATGAATGGATGATTGATTACATTTATGTGCAATTGGCTGGCTTATTTCAACCTTATCCGCCTGTGTCCTTTCCTGAAGTGTTTATGTGTAAAGGTGGTGAGCAGCCATTTGCTGCTTTTGACTCTTTTCGTAGGACTTGGACATTTGATATTACTTACAGCCGTTCCGGTCTTTCTTTCAGTCAGTTATATTTCAATTTATTCTTGAATTTGGCAGGGCAGAAACGGGAAGAGAGAATTAGGTTGAGGATTGATAAAGAATCTTTCTTTGAGGTGTATAAATTAAACGAGGAAATGAATTGATTCATTTCCTCGTTGTGTAGTGGGTACGAGAATCGAACTCGTATTACATGCGTGAGAGGCATGTGTCCTAACCGTTAGACGAACCCACCGGATTTTGATTGATTTAAAAAGAGCTAAGTCTTAAAATACTTAGCTCTTTTTATTTTGAGATTTTGCGGAAGCTGGGGGATTCGAACCCCCGGTACCCTTACGAGTACGTCAGTTTA
>PPYE01662505.1_pt1 | contig 13157 bp, 13 predicted proteins | sample 1559881 | NCBI WGS metagenome assembly PPYE01 (sample SAMN08240022, study PRJNA423297) | Human gut metagenome, whole genome shotgun sequencing project.
TAGGAGAGTCGATTATTCGTCGATTACTCCTACACCTTGACCGTTTTATCCTTGATATTGCTTGATTTTCAGTTTTTACTATACTAAATAGATCTGATGAACCGTTGAATGATTTAGTTCGATGCTATATAATGAAACAAGAAAACTTGCTTGGGATATTATCCATTTCAGAAATTATTGATAGGTATAGGTGAAGTGCAATGGCAAGCATTAAGATAGTAGAACATGTTGAAGATAATGCATCCTACTCAGATGACTCTCTTTTTAATATTAACTCTTGGGGAGCAGATATGTCTTTTAGAGAGCTAATCACCATGTATGAGGAAGATGAATTGGTTAAACCAGAACTTCAAAGAAAGTATGTTTGGAACAAAGATGAAGCAAGTCGTTTCATTGACTCAATTCTGCTCGGGCTCCCTGTTCCAAGCATATTTTTGGCCAAAGTTGGCGAACAGCGTCTAATTATAGATGGCTATCAAAGAATTCTTACAGTCTATGATTATGTTCGCGGTATTTTTTCTGGAGATAATAAGATTTTTAAACTTTCCAATTCTGACATAGTTAACCAGCGCTGGCGGGGTAAGGCTTTTGCCGAGCTAACATCCGACGAACAAAAGAGAATTAAAAATTCCACAATTCATGCTATAATTTTTGAACAAAAGTATCCTCAAAATGATACCGGAATGTATCAAATATTTGAAAGAATAAATGCAAGTGGTCGTATTTTGAAATCGCAAGAGATTAGAAACTGTGTTTATCATGGAAAGTTTAATACTTTGATCATGAAATTGAATAAGGATCATAATTGGCGGATGCTTTTCGGAAGTGAAAATGAAGACCCCAGAATGGCTGATGTTGAATTGGTTCTTCGCTTTTTTGCCATGTATGATTTTTGCCGAGATGACGAAATAACGGTTAAACAAATTGAACTAAAAAAGTATTTGAATGAATACATGAGCAAGATGAATAAAGCTGATGATGAAACGCTGGAATATTATGCCCAAATATTTACAGCAACAATGTCGCTGATTTTTGAAAAAATAGGAAAGAATGCTTTTAGAAACTTAACAAAAATCACTGCAAAGAATCCTATTCAGCAATACGCAAATGCATTTCATCCTGCAATTTTCGATGCTGTTGGCCAAGCAGCTGCATACATTGTCGAAAACAAAGTTCAACTCCGTCAAGATAGGGATTATGAACATGCCCATAGAGAATTACTCAATGATGACGAGTTCAAAGATTGTATAAGCATTCGGACAACCAATGTAGATAAAATTAAGAGAAGAATTGAAATAGCGAAGAGTTTGTTGTTCGATGTTCAAGCGGAGTGAATAATGGATAGTAGATATATTGAACAACTGGATGATTGCTCTCGTGAATTACAAATAATCGAAACACACATTAACAATGACAAGTTTAATTCACTAAATCCATTCTTAATCTCATATGCGGTAGTAAAAGCTTGCGGCTCTATTGAAGTTGTTTATAAAAATTTGATTGTGGATATTATTGCTGTTGGTTCAACGACAGAGGCTAAAAATTACCTCGAAAAAAATATCCGGGATAGTTCTTCAAATCCTACAACAGGGAATATTCAAAGGCTATTGCAAGATCTTAACTCAACTTGGGCACAGCAGTTTGAGGCCCAAATTAAAGGAAAAGATGAAAAAGGTTCGCTTTCTTCTTTGGTAAGTCTTCGAAATGATTTTGCCCATGGAAGAAGTGTCACAGCCTCAATAGGAAATGTAAAACAGTACTTTGAAGATGCAAAAACTGTACTTACCTGGTTGGAAAGCATTGTTTGCGGATCTTAATCATTGTAAAATTAAAAAGGAATACACAAATAAATTGAAAAGTTCTCTAATTTGACAGATAAGCTCGCTTGCTCAATGCCGGTAAACTATTGCTTTGACTGGATTTTTCCAAGTCCTATAATTAAACTTCGTTCAAAATCCGTCAAAATCGCAAGATTTTGACGGATTTTTTCGATTTTGCAGCATGATCTGCTCAAGATAATTACACAATAGACAGAGACCTGACATACAGGAGGCCGGGCGCATGAGGTTTAAGGGACTCCCTTACTATTGGGGTGCAATTGCGACCACGAAATGTATCAAAGCGATTCTGTTTGTGTTCCTGCCTGGAAAGGCCGGAGACAAAGTGAAGCTGGATGCCTGCACCGGATGGGTCAGGCATATGGGACGCTTTTATGAAAACAGGACTTATACATTTGCGTTGGATGCCAGGCTGACCAAAGGCGAAGCGGAAGTCCTGTTGCTGGATCAGAAAAAGCAGCCGCTCTTGAAACTCAGCAGGGAGAATCCTGCCCAGTCGATTCATTTAGAGGGTGAAACCAGTCGATACTATTTGCGGTGGAAGTTTTACAGCACTTCTGGGAAATGTGAACTGCATTGGTGATAATACGGCTCATTCTGCTCCCCTTTGGAAGACGTACTGGCCCCACGCAGACAAGAGGATAATGTGTAGCATAAAGCGCCGCCCGCTGAACATCCGCAGATGTTGGCGGGCGCTATTCTTTGTAGCGTATGAAAAGCTGCTGTGCCTGATGCCCCGGTGGTTGCCCTGCTTGCCGGAAGGCTCTTTTTTCGGTAGAATAGCAACAAGAAGATCGGCCTGCCCTTAAGGTTAGCGGAGGGCCTGAAATCAGAAGATGAGGAGAATGAAAGATGCAGCACGAATGCAGAATCACAGTACTGGAGACCAAGGTATTCCCGGAGTACCAAGAGAAGTATCTGGCAGATCCCAAGTCGGGCCCCTGTCCCTGCTTCCAGAAGGGAGATACCTTTTTGCTCAAGCGTACCCCAGAGCAGGACGATTTTTACCACCTGATGAATGGAAAGTTCTGCGGAGAGGCGTGGGACGCCATCAGCCGGTATGTCTACACCGCCTTGCAGGGTGGGTCCATCATGCACAAGTGGACCAACGATGAGCGGATGATGATTGCCTGCTGCAACGATGGAACCAGACCGGTGATTTTCAAAATCGAGCGGATCGATATCCCGGAAACCGAAGAAGAGAAACAATGGCTGGAAAAGCAGAATTTCAAAAACACGGCAGATGATGCCTACACCGGCTGAGCAAAGGCTGTTTCCGTTGGGCAAAGACCGGCTGAAACTGCCGCTCCCTTACAAAAGTTGGCCCTCTTATTGGGCTATGTTAATCTGCGTTGCTTGCGGCAACGGGCCGCTTTGCCTACACTGAGGTCGAAGGGAGTGAGTCTATATGCTCAATGAAAACATCAAAGCGCTCCGGAAATCCAAGGGGCTTTCCCAGCAGGACCTTGCCGACAAGCTGAATGTGGTGCGGCAGACCATCTCGAAATGGGAACAGGGATTGTCTGTCCCGGATTCTGATCTGCTGATTGCCCTGTCGGAGGCCCTGGAGACACCCGTGAGCACGCTGCTGGGGGAGACTGTGGTAGAGACGGAGGCGGACACGGTCAAAGCTCTTTCGGAAAAGCTGGAGATCATCAATCTGCAATTTGCCCGGAGAAAGGCTTTTCGAAGAGAGGTCCTCCACTGGTCCCTGATCGCATTCTGCGCACTTCTCGTGGCCGGATTTGCGGCTTTGACCGTGGTCAACAGCCCATACCTGGGCTGGGATTTCAGCAACCCGGAAACTGCTGTCATGGGCACGGCCCTCCATGCCTTTGAGTGGTTGTTTGTCAGGATGGCACCTCTGCTCCTGGTGGCGACAACCGTCGGGATTTTCCTGACGCGGAAAAAAGCGTAATTGATCCGGGAAAATGTATGCCGTCAGATACTGACTCTGTCCTTTTCCTCTTAAAGATTCTGCGGTTTCGGTCGAAGAAACTTATAAGAAAGCTGTTTGAGCGGCCAGGAAGAGAAGGTAGTTTTTATGGCAATGGCAGCAATTCCGTTTCGCCCCTATACCGGCGTGATCGACACCAGCAGCAAACGCTATCAGGCGGAAAAGGCCATGCTGGATGAAGGGAAGATGAGAAAGTCCGAGGCCCAGAGTGAAAGCGAAACCCAGCTGGAGAAACTCCGCATGCTGCTGCGTATGCTGGGAAAGGATACCTCCTCCGTGGACGAACTGCTGAAGCTCTACGAGGGAGACGAAGAGATGGCCATCCGCAACCTCATGGGGCAGCTGGATGAGGACGGAGACCGCCTCAACTGCTACGGGGTGGCCGGCATGGATATCACAGGCAAAGACCCTGCCACTATCCAAAAGCTCATCGACATCCCGGAAGCTGCCCGGCAGGACATGTTCGACACGACCCTGCGGGAGTACATCCGCTTCAACGGCATGGGCAGCGGGGAGTCAGACCGGACCGCCGTCTTTACCCGCTACCAGCTGAGCGTAGAGAAATCTGAGCGCCTGACGGGTACCTGGACGCTGGAGCAGTATGAGCGGTGCTATGAGCGAGCCTTTTATAACATTGTGAAAGCAGCTGCTCCCGACTGGAAACCGGGGCAGAGATTTGATCCCAGCATCCTGGACGGCGTGACCAGGCAGTCCGTGGAGCAGCAGATCGTCCCTGCGGATGGCCGGACCCTGACCCTCACCAGCGGGGACGCCATCGATGTGAGAGCGTAAGGGGCAGCCTGTGATATCAGGGAATCTGCTTCACCGCTTGCTTAGCACCTTTATGTGATCTATGCAGCATTTTACGCTGTACGTCCCTTATCAAACAGAATGAACCGGTCGATAAAAACAACGGGGACGATCATTTCAAGAGAAAGGGTGATTGCTGTGATAGAGTCTATCATGGGAATGCAGACCGCTCAGATTCAGAGTGCTTACAGCACCTCCCTGATGAAGAGAACGATGGATGATGCAGAGAGTCAGGCAATTTCTCTCATCCAGGATATGGTCAATTCTGTTCCCGCCCCTGCTCAGTATGCGTTTGATGTTTATGCCTGAGTGATCCAAAAAACCATGCAGAGCATATCTGCTCCCTCTTAAAAGACAGGTAACACTGCCGTTTTGGAGGGAGCAGATCCTTTTTATTAGAGTGCCTTTCAGGTTAAGAAGGAGTATCAACAGAATAATTTAATTTATTTTTGACGGTCATATTTGCATTTCCGTGAAGAGTGAGGATTCCTGTTGATTTCTACTCTTATTCACTTTAGGTAAGACTGTAACTCTACCTAATATTTTTGAGAATAAATAATCAATTATTTATCTGGCAAATTTATAGAGAACTGTTTTCATCTATAGTACTTTGAAATCGATATACTTATATGCTTATAAAAAGAGTATGGAGAGGTAACTAGTTAAAGTAAAGGGGAAATCGCAACTTATTACGATTTCGTCTTGAAATTTGTGATATAAGTTGATAAAATAATTATTTGTTCCGTAGCCTTTAGCAGGGGGGCCTATTATGGCAGTTTCGTACAATAAATTATGGAAACTCCTGATTGACAAAAAAGTTAGCATTTCAGATCTAAGAAAAGCAGCTATTATAGCGCCAAATACCATGACAAAGTTGCGTAGAGATGAAAATGTAAACCTAGCAATTCTGGGACGTATTTGTGAGGTCCTCCAATGTGACTATGGTGATATTATGACATATGTGTCTGAAAATACCTTCCATGAAGAGCCCAAGAACTAACTTGACTTTTTGGGACTTCTAAGTGATATATAGCACGGCTTTTCAGATATCAATGTGGAGGGATTATTATCAATACATATAAGGTGATAGACCTGTTTTCCGGAGCTGGTGGATTAAGTCTTGGATTTACTCAAACAGGAAGATTTTCTATTGTTGCAGCAGCAGAAAACAATCCTAATGCGAGGAAAACATATCTAAGGAATTATAAAAATACACGGCTCTATTCTGATGTAAAAACTATTGACTATAAAGAACTTCTAGATTCCTTTGGAGATATTGATGTTGTTATTGGTGGCCCTCCGTGTCAGGGATTCTCCAATGCTAACCGCCAGCATTCAACTATTGTCAGCATGAATAACCATCTTGTGAAAGAATATGTTCGTGCTATCTGTGAATTAAAGCCAAAAATGTTTGTAATGGAAAATGTTGCAATGTTACGGTCACATTCTCACAGATTTATTGTTGACGAGGCTGATCTTTTGGACGAACGGGTCATGGACCTTGATATGCAAGAAGACAAAATTGAGCTTCTTCCTTCAACAGTATCATTTCCTGAAGCTATAGATTTTGCAAAGCAATTACAAAATGTGGTGTCATATGCATGGACAGCAGACTTCTATAAAGTAATCAATCTTCTGTATCGCAATAGAATCAATCCTCCAAAATTTGCTAAGGCCGTGGAAAAGCACAAAAAAACTCTTACTTCAAAGCTTCCTGTGCTAAAAGCGACTGCCAATGAGAAAGGCAGCACTCTTATTCAAAAATGGGATGCTACAATGGCAACAAGCATTCTTAGCTATATTGATGATAGTGAAACTACAAATTTTGATGTATTGATCCGTGATATTGAAAAGTCTTTGATGTTGCAGCGGATGCTCAGCCGGATGCAAGAAATTAAGGAAAATAATATCCATGTATTCAGGTATGAGTTTGACCGAAATAGTGTGGTGGCTGTCGTAAAATCATACGCTGTCTTCGACTACATTAAAGGAATATTGGGGAACGAACCCTATAACTATCAGCTTAAGCCAAATGTACTAAACGCTATTGACTTTGGCGCACCACAGCGCAGAGAGCGTTTTATTATAGTAGGTATTTCTGATAAATTAAATGGAGAATATGTTTTACCAAAACCGGTATTTAATGAAAATTATCGGACCGTATACGATGCTATTTCCGACTTACAGGATATTCCTGCCGCAACGGATATATCTGCAAAACCAGTAGAACTGCCCGAATATCCTGGACTTTCAGAATTAGGAAAGCAACTGCGTGGGAAAATACTGTATAATCATATCTCTACAGCAACTAAAGAAACTGCGCAGAAAAGATTTGAAGCGCTAAAGGAAGGGCAGAATTTTCATGATCTCGACCCATCATTAAAAACAACTTACAGTAATGCAGAAAGAACACAGAATACAATTTATATGCGACTGCGTTATAACGAGCCGTCAGGTACTGTAGTAAATGTTCGAAAATCGATGTGGATTCACCCGGAGCTTGACCGTGCTATATCTATAAGAGAAGCAGCGCGATTGCAAACATTTCCAGATACATTTATTTTTGAAGGGACAAAGGATTCCCAGTATCAACAAGTTGGAAATGCTGTTCCCCCGATATTGGCAAATGCCATTGCAAAAAGTTTACTGCCGATACTTGATGCCAATATCAAAGAAGAGAATTAAAAAAGTCGGAATGGTTTATGTATCCATTCCGACTTTTCTCTTTATGCAATAATGGCTTTAGCTTCAGCAAATTTACTTCTTTTTGCAATTTCCAGCGCTTTTTCCAAAATCTTGTCATGGATTCTTTCGGGGGGAAGACAATCTAGAATATAAATACCGCCCAAGAGGTTAAGGTACTTTGCAAGTTCACCAACTGAATCGGTATTGATATTTACACCTTTATTGCGGGCATCAAGGATAGCATCCAAAAAAGAGCGAATTATCATAGGGCTATTCGATGTATTGCGCTCAAGAATATGCATGATATAGTCAGAATTCTCACATACCAGCTTTGTAAGCTCATACGGATCACTTCTATTTTCATCATATGTAAGGCGTCCAATCCACCACAATCTAGAAATGGCGTTTCTTGTCAGGGAGCGTCTGGGACCATATCCAAAGAAGTAATGCTGTAAAATGTTTGCAGGAGTCGCTTTTTTGCAAATATCCCATCTATACTGAACATACTTCCAAAATGGTCCCAAACAAAGTCCGGCCCAAAGACGTTCATCCGATGCCTGCGAATCGGATAAAAATTTAAGGTTTTCATATACTTTTTGTGCGTTTGCAGCTTCTGTAAAAAAAGGCTTTTCAGCAGTCGTATCCAGTGTAAAATCTGGTATTTCTCCAAATTTACTATTCAGAAACAGGTTGTTATCAAATTCGTGTTCTAGCCAAGCGGACGAATCCAGCTTAAAATTTTCTGCCCAAGGACTTAGGTTCGCTTTTATGGCATCGAGGCTATCGTAGCTAATAAACTGTAGTTTCACTCGTCATCGCCTCCTGTCACGCCGAAACTACTTGTGAGCATATGAAATGCATCAGAAATCGGGTCATTAATAAGTGCCTGTGCAAGCTCTAACGTATTTTGGTTGTTAAAGTCAGTACTTTCAATGTCACAGTCAAACTGAGTTAGAAGAGCTTTTTTTATTGTTTTATACCAAAGGTTATCCCTGTTCTCGATTCTCTCTTCTATTGACAGCATCTTTATTTCAGAAAGCACATATGTCAGGGCTGGGATAATAGTTAAAGCATTCAAGATTGACTGTGCCTGTGGTGTGTTATTTAGGGATTTATAGCTGTAGTAATCCTCAAGCGGAAGCTTGATGACAATTTTCCGGCCAGAATAGTCCACCAGCATTTGCCTACAAGCAGTATCTGCATTGCGAATAATGCTGAAAACAGATGGTGTATTCGCTAGATCATCAATATTTTTGCTAATATCAGCAGTTACCATACGCCCAACAGCCATCACGCACCCAGTTTCAACGCTGAAAGATTGACCTTCATAATCATCATGAAACTCCGGGGAAGTATATGCAGGAATATCTTCTGTAGCAACAATGAATGGGCAAATCTGGAGCTTACCACATACTGATTTGTTGGAAAGAAGAAAACTATCGTCGATTTTACTGGTGATAAGCACATGACGAAAGCCTGTTTGCGCGCATTCCATGTGATATACATACTTGGCTTTTCCCTGCTGAATGAGTGCTTTAAGAGATTGGCTGGTAAGTGTAGATAAGAAATGAACTTTAATATTATATCCCTCTTTAGTGAGGTCAATATTGACCTCATAGCTGCCAGCTTTATAATCATCTGAATACTCTGCCAAAACCGGGTAGGGATATAATTTATACTTTATTTCCATATGCTTTCACCTCCATCGAACAGTAGTCATGGTAGTCTAGCTGGATTTTCAGTTTAATAGGCCTTCCTGCTGAAAATTCTAACCCCATAACACGATTATCTTTAAAAGTCAGATTTGGGTAGTCGTCACATGTTACATTAAGGATGCTGGCGTCATAATTCTGTGATTCCGCAGACATAAACAAATCCAGAATACCGTCTGTCGCCGTTGCAGCAGGAATAAAGGTCACAATATATTGACCATTCTTTTTGTCAGTACAAACTACACGGCTTTTTGCTGATGCAATCGATGAGAGGGACTTCCTGTGTTCAACGGGCTCATCTCCGCTGCCCGTTCCAGTACCGTGCCCACCTCCACCGCCACCACTTCCGCCGTGATTGTTTCCGTCACGACTTCCTTCACCGGGGATATCATCGACAACAATATCGCCATTCGGATCATCTATTTCTGTAGTGCCGCTTCCTGCAGTTTGGGAACTGGATGGTTTTGGGCTACGAGGAGCCGAGTGAACCTCAATGTTCTGGATAGTGTCATTGAGACCTTCGGTCATATCTTCATCCTTTGTTTCTTGTTCTTGCTCGGCTGAAAGGAATTCGCCTACCGAAGGATCAAGAGCTTCTTCGCTATCATCATTTTTTAGTTCATCCAGTTTTTCTTTGATAAATTTGGTGAAGCTGGAGAGTAACTGACGCGCTTGGGCTTTATTTTCTGCGCGTTCAATTTCCCATTCCAAATGCTGAGGATTTTCTAAATTTCGCAGATAACCGTTAAGTTCATCCCCCTCTATGTATAGAACACCGGAAAAGGGGATCAGGCCGTTGATATTGCCTTTGTCCTTAATCTTCATTCCGGTTTGACGTACCATGGCTACACGCCTATGCATATCGGGCATTATCATTAGACGCAGAGTGATTTTTCCACGCATGCCGTGATCTGTAATTTCTTTTATAAATGTGGGAGAGATTTTCTCTTCAGCCGTAAGAGCTAGGTAGTACTCATCTGCGTGTTCTTCAAAGTATGCTTTATGTGATATCATGAGTTCTGGCAATGTTTCTCGACTCACTTCAATATCTGCCACATTTACAATCAAATTTCCGGTATATATAGCATATAAAAAACCATCCAGGATAGAAGCAACCATCTTATGCTTCCATTCTTTCTCTCCATTAAATCCCAGAATGAAGATATCGGTTCCTGGATTTTGTTTATCGCGAGCAAAATTCGGATCAAGGGATATTTGTTCAGGTACAGGAGCGTTTTTTTCATTCCCATAAAAGCCGGTTCCCTGGGTTGTTTCGCCATTCTTATTTTTAAAGGATGTCAATCTGGAGACGCCCTGATATGCACAGATTCCAGTTTTATCTACAGTGCTATAAAAGACTGTTCTAAATTCAGAACAGGCATATGGAGCGAATTTGCCTATCCCAAATGAGCCGCCATTCGTTTCACTTTTATCAGATGTACCTGTCGACTTGGTGAGATTACACCAAGCGGAATTATATTCCTCAGTTGATCCAGTGAGTCCGGTTGTGTTGAAATCGCTGATCCTGAGGCACATTATTTTGGACTTACCTGCAACTGTAATAGCATTTGAAAAGAATTTTTTTGCTTTTGTGGATTTTTGCAATGACCAAAACTCAAGAGAACGCTCGAACGCATCTTTGAGGTCATCAAAACCAGGAATACTATTAGGATGGATCTCGAATGGAACAAATTCTATTCTGGTGGGCTTCCCGTTTTCTAGATTTGCATCAATTGAATTCTGACAGATTTCGCGAGCCAACGATTTCATGGGAGTTCCCTTAAAAGTTTCTACGCCTGAATCAGCAATTCCAAAAATTTGCCCATAATTATTTGAAGGAAAATTCCATGCCCTGCTAGGCTGCGTGCGCAAGTGAAATAGTGGCATAACTCTTTTCCCCCTTCTTACGACTTAAGAGTAAACTTCGTGCTTTTGGTAGACTCAATTTTGGCAAATTTCTTCTTTGCCTCACGAACTTCAGCTTCGATAGCATTAAAAATCTGATCAATATCTTGTTGAGTATATTCGTAAGCAGAGGTGTTGGAACAGTTTCCCAAAAGTTGCAGAGTGTCAATTATTTTGTTAGTTCTTGCTTCTGCAAGTCTAACAAATTTTTCTCGTTTAGTTTCATTAGGACTTCCCTTCATATCAAAGCCTCCTTCTTTAATTTCGACTTTATTCTATCACTTGCACAACATCTCGTCAATAACATTATAAAAATATTTGAAATATTTTTATAATGTTTTATATAAATAAGCACTGCAATATTTTCACAAAAAGAAATCCTATTCACAATCTGACAGGGCACATATTTTGAATTCTCAATATATAGTTACTATTAGTAGCGTTGATTTGGATACCGAGATGACATATTTTCTGTTATTCAACATCTGGTACCAGCTTTAAAAGTTTAGTTGTGGTAAACGTGAATTGCATCGTCATTTGATATACAACGTTTTGCATTTTGCAGGTATGGTTCTTTATTTCTAGGATCAATTCATATTACTTAGCCGCGGTATTCCGCGTGCCGGCTACCAGGATTTCTACTTTACTGGAACCCCAGCATCTCCCGCACTATCCCATAGTGCTTGGCCACGGTATGCCGGTTCACCTTTGCACCCTTGGCGATGATACTGTAATTTGTCTCGTCCGGGTGAAGCCGCAGGTATTCCCAGATTTGCCGCTGTTTCTTGGTGAGCGTATCCGGCGGTATGATGCCCCTCATCCGGTACTGGATTGCTTTCCGCTCCGCGTTCATCTGCTGAATCAGCACCTTCAGCTTTTCCTCGCACTCCTCCCGGGTGTGGGCGTAGACGCATTTGGAATGCTTCGTGCCGTCCGGCCAAGTGGGGGAGTAGCGGCCCTCGAAGAGGTGGTCATTGAGTTCGTTGATGCAGCCGGTTCCGGGCTTTCTGATGCGCCGCATGACCGGCTTGAAGTCGGCGAGGGGATTCTGTGTTGCCTCTGAAGTGTCCTCCGCCACTTCATTGCCAAGCCCTCGGTCGATCTTGGCGGCGGCTTCGCTGAGCATGTCGCCGGTGATGTGGGTGTAGATGTCCAGCGTGGTTGCCGCCGATACATGGCCCAGCATGGCGGAGAGTGTCTTGATGTCCATTCCGTTTTCCAGGGCCATGGTGGCGAAGGTATGCCGCAGATCATGGAAGCGGATTTGCTTGCACTGTGCTCGCTCCAGAGTCACATGGAGACGCCGGAGCATGGAGCCGGGTGTGAGCGGCGCATCCTCCTTGATGGGCGAGGGGAATACCCAGCGGCATTTGGCCGTTTTCTGATACTCCCGGAATACTTCTATCACCGCAGGTGGCAGCACCAGCTTGCGGATGGATGCCTTGGTTTTGGGGATGCTTATCTGCATCTTTCCATTCACTTCATAGATCTGCTTGGTTACAGACAGTGTCCCGGCATCCAGGTCCAGATCGGACCATTGCAGAGCCAGCAACTCTCCCCGGCGCAGTCCCGTGGACAGGTCCAGGAGGAATAGCTCGAAGTATCCATCCGCCTTGGCCTGCATGAGAAACCGCTGGAGTTCCTGGCGGGAGAGCACCTGCATCTCCCGGCCCCGTTTGGGTGGCAGCTTGCAGCCGATTGCCGGGTTGGTCCGGATCAGGTTCTCCTGCACCGCCTGGTCCAGGGCCGCCCGGCATTTGGCGTGGCACATCCGCACCATCCGGTCGGAGAGACCCTTGCCGTAGAGATCGGTGCGGATGAGCCGACCCTCCTTTTTCAGGTGGGCGTAGAACTGCTGGAGATCCTTCTGGGTCAGCTGGCACAGCGGGATCTGGCCCAGCTGCGGAATGACGTGCTGGTAGATGTTGGTCTCATAGGTGTGCTGCGTGGTGGGGCGGAGACCGGACTTGACGTAGGTCTGATACCAGAAGTCCACCCATTCCCCGAAGGGCATGTCGGCACGAATCTTTTCGGACTTGGTATTGCCTACCGCCTCCATCAGCTTGGTGAGCTTTTCCTGACACTCGTGCTTGCTTTTGGCCAGCACGTTTTTTGTTTTGGGTAGCCCCTTGTCATCGTATCCCACCACGGCACGGCCTTCCCAGCGGCCGTCCTTGCGCTGCCTTATGGTGCCGGTTCCGCTTTTTCGTTTCCTTGCCATGGGTTCAACTCCTCTCCCAGCAGATCTTT
>PPYE01502120.1_pt1 | contig 13153 bp, 22 predicted proteins | sample 1559881 | NCBI WGS metagenome assembly PPYE01 (sample SAMN08240022, study PRJNA423297) | Human gut metagenome, whole genome shotgun sequencing project.
TGTTAATAAGGGTATTGATACTTATTTTGATATGCAGATTACCAATGAAGACCCTACATCACAGGCAGGTAAGCGTACGGTTATTTTAACCGGATGCAACCTTAATAAAGCCGATGTAGCGGCTTTTGATGCAGATGGTAAATGGCTTGAAGATGATATTGATTTTACTTTTGAAGGAATTAGAGTTCCTCAGAAGTTTAAATTGCTTGATGGCATGAAAGCTTAACGTAAGGACAGGAACAATTTCCTGTCCTTTTTTATATAACTAAAGGAGAAAACATATGACTGAAATTACATCTATGAGTGCTTTTTTAAAGGAAAATGCGTTACAAAAGAAAGAAGTGGAATATATTGCTTCTAAGCGTTTTGTTGGGGCAGATAAAAAGCCTATTCCGTGGATTCTTCGCCCTTTATCTAACCAGGAACTGGAGAAAATTACAGATAAACATACAAAAAATGTACAGGTTAAAGGAACTCGTGAGTATCAGAAGGAAACAAATGAAAAGGCTATCAATATGGAAGTTACTTTAACCAGTGTAGTTGCACCTAACTTAAACGATGAACAATTACAAGCCAGTTATGGTGTAATCGGTGTAGAAGCACTGCTCAAAGAAATGCTGACACCCGGTGAACTTGCTGATTTAATGATGGCAACTTTAGAAGCTTCAGATTTTAAGGTAGGTATGGCAAATCAAATTAAATCGGTAAAAAACTCTTAAGGGCAAATGAGATAGACACAGTGGTAATGTATTATGCATTTCATGAGTTGCATTTATTACCACATGTGTTTATCGATTTGCCCGATTGGGAAAAAGCGATTATCTATGCTTTTGTTGAAGAAAAAGCGAAAGCACTTAAAAAGATTAAAGATAAATAAGGAAAGGAGGACTCATGGCAACGATAACCAACTATATTAACTTGCGAGGGAATATGGTTAAAGGGATGAAAGATATTACAGCTGCCACGGAAGAATCTACTGTTAAACTTGGTATATTATCCGGACGAGTAAGTCATTTGAGCAACAAGTTTAAGATTCTCCGTGGTTCTCTTTCTACCATGACAGGAGTTATGATGGGTAATGTTTTAGTTGCCGGAGCTACAGCGGTTCTAGGCGCAATTACTTCTTTTGCCAAAGGATTTATTGATACGTCTGAAGAATTAGCAGGAATTCAAGCAAGACTTGGACTGATTGCTAATTCACAGCAAGAAGTAGTGATATTAAACGATATGATCTATCGGTCTGCACAACGTGCAAGGGGTGGTTATCTTAATATGGCTCATTCCATATCACAATTAGCTTTATCTGCTAAGGATGCATTTCCGGATCCGAGACAAGCAGTAAACTTTATGGAAGGAGTGCAGAAGTTATTTGTTATTGGCGGAGCCAGTAAAGAAGCACAGAAAAATGCGATGCTACAACTTACACAAGCTATGGCAAGCGGACGTCTGCAAGGCGATGAATTTAGAAGTATTGCGGAAAATGCTCCACTTATTGAAAATATCATTGCTGAACACATGGGAGTGGCTCGCGGACAGCTTAAAGAATTAGCAGCAGACGGACAAGTTACATCAGATGTTATTAAGAATGCGATTCTTGGTAGCATGAATAAGATTGATGCACAGTTTGATAAAATGCCTAAAAAATGGGGTGATCATTTTACAAACCTTTCCAACGTTGCTATTCGTGCTTTTACTGGTATTTATAAAGGGATATCCCATCTTGCTAATAGTGATTTTGTACGGAAGATTGTAACTAACCTTACTAATGCTATCGTAATAGTTGCTGCCGTTGTTACAGGAGTAGCAACTATTATTGTTGGCGTTGGGGATACGTGTATAGCAGTATTTGGCGGAATCGCAAATTGGATGCCTGTTATTACGGCAGCGGTATTTGGTCTTGCAGCTGCATGGGCGATATATAATGCAGAATTGCTTATTACAGAAGCAAGAGAAGTAGCACTAGCTACATGGTCAGCTATTACAAACGGTTGGCTAGTGGCACGTAAAACTATAGTGGCTTTAGTTACGGCAGCAACTATTACATGGAATTTAGTTACCGGTGGAGCTATTACTATGCAGAGTATATTGGCTGGTGTAGTAGCATTTTTATCAGGTAATCTATTAACCATAGCTGCTATTATTGTTGGTGTGGTTGTTGCAGCATATGCTTTATGGGCAGGAGCAAGCGGTAATTTAGCAGATGTGGTAGCAGATGCCATGGATTTTATTATTGATGTCACAGAAGTAGCAGCCAATGCAGGGATTAAATTCGTTAATGCATTTATTAAAGTGCTAAATACAGCAGCAGAACGTTTAAATGATATCTTTGGACTAAAGTTAAAGAAGGCAGAGTTAGTTGGCGAAGTAAGTTTTCAAGGAGCAAAAGAATGGTCAAAAGCCGTTCGGGAAGGCACGTTCATGCAAAAGCTACAAGGGTCTTTTGGTCTTGATGATTTTACCAATCAAAGACATGATGCTCTTGAAGAGATTGCAGGTAATACAGGCGATACGGCAGGACATACCAAAGGAATCAAGGATGCACTGGATCATACAGAAGAAGACTTACAATTTCTGAAAGAGGCAGCAGAACGAGAAGCGATTAACAAGTATACAACAGCTACGGTAAAGATTGATGTTGGAGGTCTTACTGTTGAAAATAACGAAAGAAGAGATTTTGACGGAATGTTAAGACAGCTTACCGAAGCAGTGGAAGAAGCTGTAATTAGTGGTGCAGAGGCGGTGAAAGCATGAGTTATTACTTCTTTTTGGGGGATACCATGCTTCCGATTCCTCCGGCACGTGTAGATACTAAAATAAACGGAAAGAATAAAACAATTAACCTTATTAACGAAGGCGAAGTTAATTTATTAAAAACCACAGGTCTTACCGATATTTCTTTTACATTCTCCCTGCCTAATAGTGTTTATCCGTTTGCTAATTATGACAATTCCCTGCAAAGTGGACTTATTGATTATGCATTAAATGAAGTTTCTAGACGATTTCATGGGTTAGGGGGTAATTCTTTCTTATATAAACCTGCTAAACACTTCTTAGATAGTTTAAAAGTCGCCAAAGAAAGTAAGAATCCTATTCGGTTGATTATTACTCGTATGGGAATGGATTATAAGCCGTTGTGGCACACTAATATGCTTTGTACGATAGAAAGTTATACTATCCAAGAGAATGCAAACAATCGAACGGATTTAGAAATTCCCATCTCTTTGAAAGAGTATCGCTATTTTGGTACTAAGAATGTAGAAATATCAAAGGATGAAAACGGTGTGGAACGATTGATTATTAAAGAAAATCGGTATACTCCTCCGGGCAATGTTCCAGCCGCTTTAAAAATTACACAGGAATTAAGTGTGTTAGAAGCGGCCAAAAATGCTACACACGGAACAGCGAACTGGAGAAATGTAGCTACAGCTAGTGGGATATCTAATCCGTTAGAAAAAGATTTGAAAGGCAAGGTGCTTACCTTTGTTTAATGTGATTATCCATAACAAACAACAGAATAAGTACTTTAGCCCGGCTGTTTATGACGATGCAAGGGTAAAATGGGAATTATCCGGAATGCCCGGTAAATTTACTTTTACAGTTTATAAAGACGATGCGTTGCAATTCCAAGAAGGAGATATCGTTCAGCTAGAAGTGGACGGTACTCCTTTCTTTTATGGGTATGTTTTTATCAAGAATCAGAACAAAAACAACGGAATCCAAGTAACTGCTTATGACCAGTTGCGATATCTTAAAAATAAAGAAAGTTACCAATATAAAGCGAAAAAGGCAAGTGATGTTATTACAGAACTTGCAGGATATTTCCAATTAAATGTTGGAGAAATAGCAGATACAGGTTTTGTTATTGATAAAAAGACAGAAGATAATGTTACTGTTTTTGATATCATGCAAAACGCACTGGATACGACCTTGGTACATACTAAAAAGCTTTATGTTCTTTATGATGATTTTAACAAGCTTATGCTTAAAGAACCTAAAGAGTTGGTTGTACCTATTCTTATAGACAACGAAACGGCACAGAATTTTACTTACGAAAGTTCGATAGATAAAGACACATATAATCTTGTGAAATTAGTTGTGGAAGATAAAGAGACAGGAGAACATAAGGTTTACTTTGCTCCTATGTCTGCTTCTGACTTTGCCCAATCAGATAGTAAAAAGCAGTGGGGTATTTTGCAATATTACGAAAAACTAGATAAAAACATGCAGAACCCACAAGAAAGAGCTAATCAAATGCATGAATTTTACAATGTGGTAAGACGTAAGCTTACCATTACCGGAGCTTGCGGAGACACCAGAGTAAGAGCCGGAAGCATTGTTTATACCAAGCTTACTCTTAATGACGTGGATTTAGTCATGCAGAAGATGCTAGTCACTTCCGTCGAACATGTCTTTTCTAACAATTCACACTTTATGGATTTAACTTTAAAAGGGGGTGTTATTAATGATCAATAGTAATTTCCCTAATACAATGAAAAAACTTATACAACAGACGGTTAATGCGGAATGTCCAAGTGATTTTATTTTAGGTAAAGTAACCTCCGAAAAACCTTTATTAATAAGACTTGACGATAAACGAGAACTGGATGAAGATTTCTTAATTTTGTCGGATAATGTTAGAGATTTTGAAGTGGATATCGAAGTTAAACATTTAACTGAAAATAGAGGTGGCGGTGGCGGATACGCTGAATTTGCTAGCCATAATCATGAGTACAAAGGACGGAAAAAGATTATTATCTATAACGGGTTAAAAGTTGGAGAGCAAGTTGTGCTTATTCGTCAGAAAGGCGGACAACTCTTTTACGTTGCCAATCGAGTATTTGACCATTCAGATGTACATGGACAGTGGGTGTAATTATGAAGTATTTACCTAGTGATTTTAATAACATCTCCATTGAAGGTGTAAACGGAGTAAGACAGCCGTCAAACACTTATAAGATGAAGATAGAAGAAGAGCGAGTAGATGGAAAGATAGTAGACGAGGTGGAAGCGGTTAAACAAGCCGTGTATAAGATATTAAATACAGAAAGATATAAACATATTATTTATAGCACGGATTATGGGGTAGAACTTGCCGATTTATTCGGAAAGCCTATCCCATATGTTTTGCCTGAAATTCCAAGACGAATCACAGAAGCCTTATTAGTTGATGACAGGATTAAAAAGGTTGACAATTTTGAACTTGATTACAACAAAAAAGGCGATGTGACTTGTTTATTTGTTGTACATTCTATTTTCGGTGCATTTGACGTAGAAAAGAAGGTGACTATTAGATAATGTATGAACATCAAAATACGGAAACGATAAAAAAGAGAATGCTTGATAATGCTCCTAATGCACTTGATAAACGAGAGGGCAGTATTATTTACGATGCTACAGCTTGCACAGCCATAGAGCTTGAATTAATGTATGCAGCGGTTGATTTTTTTATAAAAAACACATTTGGAGATACAGCTGACCGCGAGTTTTTGGTAGAACGAGCATTAGAACGAGGATTACATCCACACGATGCTACAAAAGCAGTTGTAAAAGGTGTATTTACACCAATGGATATTGATATTCCTATTGGTAATCGATTCTCTTGTAATGGTATAAATTATGCTATTTTACGAAAAGAAAAAGCAGGAGAATATCTCCTTGAATGCGAGACAGTTGGTACTGTAGGTAATAAAACAAATGGTATGCTAATCCCTATTGATTACTTGAGCGGTCTTGCCACAGCAAAGATAAAAGAAGTAACCATCCCTGCAATAGACGAAGAAGAAACAGAAGCATTTAGAAAAAGATATCTCGCAAGCTTTAATGTGCAAGCTTTTGGTGGAAACATTGCTGATTACAAAGAGAAGATGTATGCCATAGCCGGTGTAGGCGGTGTTAAGGTTTATCCCGTGTGGAATGGTAGCGGTACTGTTAAGGTGGTCTTTTGTACTACTGAAAACAAAACTCCTACATCAGAATTTGTAAGAAAAGTACAAGAAATAGTAGATCCCGAACCTTATCATCAACAAGGTGTAGGAACCGCTCCAGTAGGACATTATGTAACAGTGCAGGGAACTACAGATAAGACGGTTAATATCTCCATGCGTGTCACAATGAAAGACTCTTTTGCCTTAGAAGGTGTTAAGCCGCAAATAAAAAAGGCTATAGAAACTTATTTTATAGAGTTAAATGCTACATGGAAAGACACACAAATTGTTAATAGTAATGAATTTTCTAATATCGGTCTAATTCTTAGACTTTCGAGAATAGAAAGTAAGGTGCTAGACATTACAGGTGTACTTGACGTGGAAGAATTAAAGATTAATGGAAACAACAGGAATCTAGAGTTAGGTGTTGATGACTTAGCGAAATTAGGAGAGATAACCTATGGCTAATACTCTTAGAAACTCTCTTAAAATGAGAAATGCTACTATTAGGAGATACTTTCCTGATGTACTTGCTAATGCTGCTGAATTTCAAGGTTTAGCAGATGTAGTAGAACCGGAACTTGATAAAATCATAGGTCTACTCATGAAACATGCGTTAGATACATTTGTTTTTGATTTAGACGAAGACGGTTGTATGCGTTGGGAGAAGATGCTAAAACTTACTCCACGAGGCACAGATACTGTAGATGATAGAAAAACGGCTATTTTAGCAACGATAGTTCCAAACACACCGTATACCTTAAGGCAAGTTAAAAATATCTTAAATGGATTGTGTGGCGATGGAAATTATACTGTCGACCTTAACCATAACAGGTATCATATAAAAATATCTGTATCGTTAGGAGCAAAAAGACAAAGAGATATAGTGATTTATTCGATGAAGTGTATTCTGCCGGCTAATTTAACCATAGAAGTGGTTTTATTATATAACCGTCATATAGACCTTAAGAGGTTTACTCACGGACGAATGAAAGATGCACCGTGGACACATCGACAGTTAAAAGAGGAGGTGCTGCCAAATGCCTAATTACACTAAAAAACTAAAGCTTGAAAAACCATTACAAACAGAAACTTATGATGTAGATAAACGTAATGCAAACTGGGATAAGATAGATGATGCTTTTGTAGAACAAGATAAATCTATAAAAAAAGTGAAAGAAGATTTAAACGAAAAGCAGGATAAAGGGAAATATGCTCATTTAGGTGATGATGGTAAGGTTTTACCAAACGAACTGCCTGATATGAAGTTTGCTCATTTAGACGAACACGGAAAAGTAAAAAAAGAAGAACTTCCTGAACTTTCCACTAGTGAAATATGGAGGTACACTGAATGATTTATTTTAATGGCGATGCATATAATGCTTATTTAAATAATGAGCTTTATGAATGGGGCGAAGCCTATAAAGGGAGTGATGGCGGAAGCGGAGGTTATACCCCTCCAGAACCGCCGACATCGCCACCTAAAACACCAGAAGAGGGATATACCTTTACTAAACGATACGACTATGAAGAAAGTAATCCGGAGGGAATTTACACCTTTGTAGTTCCGAAATCAGGACGATATAAAATTGAAGTTTCTGGAGGAGCAGGTAAAGATTACTTGCAGCGACCAATTAAAGGAGAGTTAATAGCAGAGAATCATAGATTAGAAATAGGTGATTCTTATGAAATAAAGGTTGGTAAACAGGGAGACGGAAGAAGCTCTAGCGGAGAAACTTCTAGATTTGCATACAGAGTTATTGCCGCAGGAGGGGAAAGTGGAAGTTTTTGGAATAGCGGAACAAATAGCAATGGGGTAGATGGCAATGGATATGTAATTATCACGTATTTAGCCGATGAATAAGGAGAAATTATGGGAAAACAAATTATAAAAGAAACTAAACATATAACAGCTATTTTTGATAGTAAAGCCTTATACGAACAATTTAAAAATGAATTACCAGAACAGGTACTAGCTTTTGTAAAAGAACTTCCACCGGATCCAGTAATGGTTTATTCGGTGTCTAATTTATCTTCTTGGTATTTTAAATTTGGCGGAAATAGTAGATTGCTTATACAAGGCGGCAAAAAAGCAAAAAGATGGAAATTGCAAAATGAAACAGTAGAATTTCCTATTAGTTTTTCTCAAGTATTAGCTGTTGTAGAAACATATGGTAAACATGGCGAACCTGGCGGTGTTGGTAGCGGAAATAACGATAATATTGGAGCTGTTACTAATACATCTTTTCGTTGTTATGATGATAATAACGAGTATATTTATTGGATTGCAATTGGTGTTGCTTGATAGGAGTATATATGAAATATATAAGTGTTTATGCAAAAGAAACTGGTAAAAGAATTACATCTTTTGTAGTAGGTGTACATGGAAATAATATTCAAGAAGTAAAAGAAGTTGCTGAAAAGCAATATCCTAATGAATATTTAGTAAAACAAAATGAAACAGCTTGGCAATATGCTCTAGAACATGAGCTTATTTACAATGGTAAAGAACTAGTCGAACCACCAAAGAAAACAGAAGAAGACGTAAAGAAAGAAAAGTTAGATAGTTTGGATGCTGAGTATATACGAAAAATCAAAAATATTGAAGCGGAAATGGTAAGAACATTAGCTATTGAAGATAAAGAGCTTTATGAGGAATTAAAAGAAGAGCGTGAACAGCTAGTTAAAGAGTATGAAGAAAAGAGAGGTGCTATATGATTAAACGCTGCTTTATTTGTCATCGTAAAGAAGACCCTAAAACAGGATTATGTACGAATAAAAAGTGTATCAGGAGTAAACCTATTATTACAGAAAAGGCGGATAAAACATAATGATACATACGATACTTGTTGAAATTCAAAAAAATTTTAACTCACTAATGGATAACTTTGTTATAAAAATTATTGGATCAAGTGTTGCAATAATGCTTGTTTACCATAGTATGCTATGTGCTTTGTTTTCTATTGTTGTGTGTTTAGACCTTTACACACGATGGATTGCACTCACCAAAAAGTACTTAGAGAGCGAGGATAAAGAGTCCTCGCTTTTTGATTGTGTGAAAAGTATGAATATTGCCAGAAAAGCGGGATTTATCAACTCCTACATGATGAGAAAGTGTTTTGTAAGTAAAATGTTGACCTATTTTATAGCCGTGTTTGGAGCGTTTATAGTAGATGTTATATTAACTAAAATCGGCACTAAGCCAATGATGGTGACTACTGTATTGGGGTATTTGGCGACCACGGAGATGTTGTCAGTCATTGAAAACCTAGATGAAGCAGGAGTGGCTATGGTGCATGATTTAGTTGAAATCTTGAAAGGAAAAAGAAGATTATGAATTTATCAGAATTAAAAAAACTAATGCAAGAATACAGACCAATATTTTATCAATTTTCGCAGCCGTTAAAGGTGTATTTACATTGGACCGCAGGCAAGTATGATCAGACGTTTAGTGATTACCATTTATGTGTAACCGGTGATGGGGATATTATAGAGACTAAACCACTGGACGAAACACCAAGAGCGACCTATATGCGGAACACCGGAAGCATAGCTATTGCCCTATGTTGTTGTTATAATGCCACACCTGACGATTTAGGCGATTACCCACCTACTGATATACAGATTAACACCCTTTCTCAAATGATGGCGATTATATCTGATGTGTTCGGTTATGATATTGACAAAGAAACGTTTATGACCCATGGCGAAGCCGCCGATATTGACGGCTATGGTATTTATTCCGGCGACCCGGATTGTCGGTGGGATTTACACATTTTGAAAAATGGGGATGAGTTGGGGAGTGGTGGAGAGATTTTACGAGGGGATGCAATTTTTTATCAAAATAACTAAAAATCATGATTAAAACAAGCCAATAGACGCTAAATTTAAAGGAATGAGGGAAATAATGTGCAAAAAATTAAAGATTTTATTTATAAGCGTTTTGCTTATTTGTTTATCTCTATTACCGCACTCTGTATCTGCGGCGGAGTTTATCTCTTCCACGTATCCAGCACAATCTATCAGCATGACGGCGAGGCAGTACAACACGTTGAAGAGTATAACGATAGAGCTACAGCTACAGTGCAGCATGCTACAGATAAGATTGCAACAGCTCAAGCAAAACTCAGCCGAACAAACGGAAAGCTTGAACGTGCTGTCGGACGAGCTCAAGAGCTGCAAAGAGGAGCTGCATCAAACACAGGAATTATTGACGAGTGCCAATCAAGACTTAACCGCTGCCAAGAACTACTTAGCGACGCAGAAAGCATTTATAAAGACGTTGAGAGAGGAGATAGATTCGCTGGAGAAAACGAATAGAAGACTAAAAAAACAGCGCCGGATATATGCTGTTTTAGCAGCAGGACTTGGTGTTGTTGCATTTGTTAAATAAAAGAACTACAATAGATTTGTCAGTCCATTTGACCGCGAATTGTCAAGGCAGAGCAGGCTATGCACCTTGACGAAGGGATTCCGGTAGAAGGAGGGTTATATCCTGTTGAAGAACATTAAGAAAGAGGCTCGGAAAAGCAAGATGAAAATCATTGGTGCGATTGCCTCCTGCCTGTCCATTTGTATGTATGTCTCTTATATTCCGCAAATCATTGGAAATCTGTCCGGTCATCAGGGAGACTGGATTCAGCCGTCTGTCGCGTTCATCAACTGCACGATGTGGGTTGGATATGGGTTTTTCAAAGAGCAGCGCGACTGGCCAATCATTTTTGCCAATCTCCCGGGCATCATCTTTGGTCTGACGGCTGCGATTACTGCCCGTCTCTAAATGCGCAAACCCAGCAACCAATACAGATGATATGAATTTCCATAAATAAAATGACTGTTGCATGAGTCAATTTTGACTTATACAACAGTCATTTTATCGAGGAAACAGTATATGTTAAAACAACAAAATGCCGATACGCAAAATATGCTACACATCCACAATCTAAGGATATTCTCGCAAAAGAGGTAATCAAGTGAGAGGCTCTATGGTAAAGAAAAAAACCTACTGTTTAAACACGGTAGGTCTTTTTTTTATTGCTCAACAATAGAAAAATGTATCTTTTGTCAATAAGTCTAAAATTCGCTAAAATCTGAAACAAAATATGATAAAATAAATTAAATTAACATATTAGGGGGTAGACGTTTATGAGCAAATCAGAAAAAGTAAGAATTGCATATAGCGGTTCAGCATTAGATAAGGGGATAATGGATATAAATACTTTAGCCCCGGCATTAATGTCTTTAGGGCAACTTATTGCGTCTGCTAATATGGCGATTGGTGGAGAAAACAAGATTCGTGTTTTAATGAATCATGACAGCATTAATCAAGGCTCATTTGATATTACGTTATTATTAGATGTTTCTTTTGCGGAACAAATGAAGCTATTGGTGGGGGCAGCACAAAACTCTGGAATTGCTGATTTAATGAATGTGCTTGGATGGGGTGGAACGGCTGGTGGTATTTGTTCCGGAATATTTCAGTTGATACAAATGGTTAAAGGGCGAGATATAAAAAATGTTTCTACCAAATCTGACAATATAGTTGAAATTCATCTCTCAGACAACGAAACAATTTTAACTACATCCAATACGCTTAAAGTATACATGGATATTGACTCTCGCAAGTACGTTGAGGGGGTAATTAAACCGATTCAATGTGAGGGGATTTCAAATTTTGAAATTAGAGATCCTAAAAACCTCAATAATAAAGACGCTTATGTTTCAATAAATAAAAAAGAAGTGGCATATTTTAAAGCACCGTCACTTGATGATTCCCTAAAAGAGATTTCGGATGCTCCGGAAGTTGAAATTACAGTAAGAATTACATCGCCTACTTTTGCTGAAGGGCAAAAATGGAAATTAACAGATGGGAATAATACATTTTGGGCAACCATAGAAGACCAAGAATTTTTAAATAAAGTAAACTATGGAGAACTTAGATTTGGAAACGGCGATTTAATACGAATTCGTTATAAAAACAAACAATATTTAAAAGGAGATAAACTAAGTAGTGAGTATATTGTTACTAAAGTACTTAGCTTTAAACCTAGTCCAAAACAAATTAAATTACCCTTTGAAAATAACTAAAAACCGGTATGCTACCAAGAAAACATGAAATAATCAAAAAGACTTATAGGGGTAAGCTCGTGATGTCGGTAGTAGATGTGGCTAGCTTATTAAACACAGCTTATTACAATATATACAGCTTGCTTAAGAGCAACAATATTAATTACACTGTCCTTAAATCAAGAGATATGATAGAGTTTAAGCGAGAAAATCCAGGAAAGATTGACCCCTTTGGTGAATTTAAGAGAGAAATACCAATGGTAGTAGATGTTGATAATAAACAACTGGTTGAGTATATACAAGAGGTTAGAAACTATATCGTAGTTATGAATGTGATACTTGACACACTAGGCCAATATCAAACGGAATAAGATTTTAATGAAAGAGAAAATACACTATCCCATGTGGTAGGGAATCTCTTTGGCAAGGTACACTCATTCAAAAGAACAACTAAAAAGTTAATACCTGCTCCTGCAGGTTTGCTTCTCTAGTCACCAAGAGACCTACTGTTTAAATACGGTAGGTCTTTTTGTGTTTTATATACTTTAACCTTGACATTTACATATATTTGTATTACACTTGTAACACAAGGAGGTTAGTCTATGAACATATCCATTAGAGTAAATGACAAAGAAGAAAGATTATTCAAAGCGTATGCTAAAAGTAATCACATGACTTTATCTGAAATGTTAAGAAAATATACATTAGAACGCATTGAAGATGAGATTGATATGAAAGCTTGTGAAGATTATCTATTACGTGAAGAATTGGGTGAAACCGAGTTTACTCCTGCAAGTGAAGTTTTTGAAAAGTTGGGGGTATAATGTATTCTGTTGTTTTTGAAAAGCAAGCAATAAAGCAACTCTCTAAAATATCTAAAATCGGTCAATTACAGATAAAAAAGTTAATAACGAAAATAGAAACTGCTGAAAATCCTAGATATATAGGGAAAGCTCTAACACATAATTTAAAAGGTTTTTGGAGATATAGAGCAGGAGACTATAGGGTTATTTGCGAAATAAAAGATGATAAGTGTATCGTCGTAGTAATTAATGTAGGAAACCGTAGAGAGATATATGATAGAGTATAAAAAAAGATTTACTGTAATTAATACGGTAGGTCTTTTTTATTTGCAAAAATATAGAATTTACATAATAAGATAC
>PPYE01560334.1_pt1 | contig 13145 bp, 13 predicted proteins | sample 1559881 | NCBI WGS metagenome assembly PPYE01 (sample SAMN08240022, study PRJNA423297) | Human gut metagenome, whole genome shotgun sequencing project.
GGACTTGAACCCGCACAGCCGCAATGGCCAAAGGATTTTAAGTCCTTCGTGTCTACCATTCCACCATTCGAGCATCCTTCTAAAGAGAGCGGAAAACGAGACTATATATCAGCACTTTACAGCATATATAAGAATCATCTCACTTCATTCTTCCAAAGAGACTTAAACTCTGGTTGACATCTTGGTTGACATTTGATGTTAAACCAAGATTAATTATTAATTAAGTTATAGAACTCCTATTCAGCAAAGATAGTAAATCCTAAGCAGATTTACCTCTTATTCAAAGAAGAAAGAACAGCACCTAAGTTTCCTCAAATGCTGCTCCCACTTAAATAATAGAATAATGTAAATTAGCTTATCTTCTTATAAGTGGTGGTAGTAGCATCATCCAGTACCTCACCTCCATCATCTGTATTATCCCAATCCTCAAAGACGAGAACTAATTTACTGGCAGTAAGTTCCTTCACAATGTAGATGTCAGTAAAACCTCTAAGCTCGTCAATAATAGTCAGTTCATTACCCTTCAAAGTCCATTTGTATAGCTGACTGTCTCCACCTTGAAGGCATGTTCCATCTGCTTTAAACTCCCAGAAGCCATCAGTATAAGCTTCATCTGAAATGGTAACTTCTTTACCGTTTTGAATTTCATGTACTCTTTCCCAAGTAGATTGCCACTTGCCAATCAGATTAGCTTGGTTAATCTCTGGTGTTTTCTCGTCATCATCCTTGCTACAAGATGATAGACCAACACACACAACAGCCATCATAAGGGCTGCTAAAATTCTAAATGCTTTCATTGTTTTAAGTTGTTAATGATTGAAATATAAGTGAATTATCTCTTCTTCATTTCGTAATTCTCTACAGAGCTTGCTTCTGTTGCAGTGATATGTAATTCTGTGGTAGTTAACTTCGTAATGGTAATTGATTTGCCTAACAGCCAATCAGAGTTTTCAAGAATCAGTCTGTTACCATCTAAGGAACTGGCAAAGTAGTTAGTCTTACTTCCATCAAAATAACCGCCATTACCGTGTGTACTCTCAAAGAAGATATATTCACCAGTAACATCCTCTTCCCAATCTTCTTTAGCTCCCTCGCCGTTGTACTCCCAACCGTAACATTTAGTCATATCCCATGTGCCTTTAAGGTTGGCATAGGAGATAGGAAGTTCCTCACCTATAATCGTACCAGTCTCTATGTTGATGCTAAATGTAAAGTCTTTCTTAGTGCCATCATAATATAGTAAGTCAACTTTACACTTCCATATATCAGTAGATTTGTCAAGAATGGAGGTAGTTCTTTTTGTATTATCAGGAATTTCAAAAGGGTCATTGACTTTTGAACTCCAGACTAACTTGCCAGTCTTATAATTCCATCTGCTTGAAGTCGAACCTATATTAATGGCTTCCTCGTAAGAGATTACTTCTACTGATAAATTAATATCAGTTTGGGTTATATAGAGAGTATCTCCTTTATCATTACAACAATAAGAACCTCTTTCGATATAAGATGTGAAATTATCACTCAATATTGCTGCGTCCTTGTACCATTTACTCACCGCTGTAGGTTTGTAATTGTCATTTATGATAATAGTTTTCTTCTTTATAGAGCTTCCATTATTAAAGAAGGTTGTTTGATGTATTTGATAGTTATAATGGTTTACATCTTTCCTATAAACTATATTCAACTGTCCAATAGCTCCTCTTTCAGTTTGTACTAATCCTCCAATTTGAATATCGTTTAAGGGTAAGGTTTCACTCTTACCATATCCCAAGTTTGTTATTATTTCTTCCTTGGCAGCTTCTGTGTCAATTATCTCATATAGTTTTTTCTTTGAATTAGCTTCATAGATTGCCATCCATATATGACCATTCTTAAGACCAGCTAATGATGTTTCTCCTGTTGGTGATGATTTACTTGTGAGATATTTGTATTGGTCTGGGTCTAATTCATATTCTTCATATAAAGGATTGGTGTTAATGCTGGGAATGTCAGGCGTTTCATCTACATCATCCAATTTTACACAAGAGCAGAGTCCTGTACACAATGTAACCCATAATGCGGTTACGAGTAATAATCTTAATGTCTTCATATTATTTAAGTTGTTAATTATTGATATAATGTATCTACAATCGGTCTAAACACATCACCTGCCATCAAACTACCACTTGCGGGTAGTCCCATCTTATTGATGGAAACTATTATCGTGTATTGTGGATTCTCAGCAGGGAAGTAACCACAGAACTCTACAACATAGCTATCATCTTCAAGCTGTACAGTCCCTTGCATCCCTGCAATCTTAACTTTATCAGAGTATGCAGGTTTACCTAATCCATCAGTAATGTTGTAAGCTAAAGCCCATCTCAAACTATCTATGCTTGCTCTACTTGCTATTTGTGGATTGATTACTACTGTGCTATCCTTGTAGAGTTGCGGTTGTACCATCTTCCCATTATTTGCTATTGCATTATAAAAGGTAAGAGTTTGGATTGGAGCAATGAGTTGGTTATATCCAATGCTGAACCATGCAAATGCAGTATTAGTCCATCTCGTATCTTTGGGAGTTATGAAGCGTGCAGGTTTTAGATTAGATATTCCTGTAATGCTATCTGGCTTACCATAATTCATTTTAGTAAGTAAATCAAAGTAGGATTGAGGAGTGTCACCAAATGTTTCTTCTATTGTCTTATAGATTGCAATGTTTGAGCTACAAGCTAATCCTTGTTCTATGGTGATTTCGCCATATCCACCTCTATGCCAATTATGGTCTTTCAGTTCTCTGCCATGAATGGAGTAGATTCCATTCCCAACGTCCACCTTATTAGCTAAATTTACTTTCCCAGTTTCTAATGCTGCCAATAGTGATATTGGGTGCATTAGACTTGTTGGTCGTTGTACAGAGAAGTTCGCACAAGGTTGGTAGTTCGCACTGTCTTTCCTTTCAAGTCTAACCAGAGCCTTGATTTGCCCTGTTTGAACTTCCATAATGATAACCTGCCCAGATTGAGCATTGATTTCAGATAGCTTACTATCTAAGATAGAGGTAGCTTTAACTTGTAAAATGCTGTCTATGGTGGATGATAGCTGTTCTATTTTATGCTGCTTGGACTGGCATGATAATAAAACAGTTACAAATGATAGATAAAGTATATGAGTTGCTTTCATGGTCTGTTCTCTTTAATTCTTGATATAATTAAGGTAATGGAGACAATAATTAATGGAATAGCTAATATGCCCCCTGTAATTAAGCCAGCTTGTATATTCTCCTTCCTTAGTTTTATGTTTTGAGCTTTCTCCTGCTCTTCCTGCACTCTCCTTGCAGCCCATTTAGCATCAAGCTCCTGCTGTTTCTTACGCATCCTGTCTTTACGCCTCTGCTTTCCCCAATCAGAAAACGACATCCCTTCCTGCGCTTTCTGCTTAGCAAACTTAGCATCATATTCTTGTTGTTTCTTACGCATCATGTCCTTATATTCTTCGTCATATAGTTTGGACATTCTTTCATGTAACGACACATCTTGCTGTGCATTTAGGGAGCCACACAACATGCAATGAGTAATAATAAGGACGAGTGTCACCAATTTTAATTGATTCTTCATGGTTTAAAATATTATAGTAGTTATTTTAAAGAGAAGTAAAGATGTATAATGTGAGCGCAGCAACATATAGCAAGAATAGGATTAGTGCTATATAGAATCCCCATAAAGTCCACTTACGAGCTTTCTTTGCGTAGTGTTGTGCTAACTCGTATTGCTGGTTATAGTATGCCGTATCTACTTTCGTAGCATAAATAATGCCTACAATCCCTAAAGGCAAGCAGCATAAGCAGGTTACTAAAATAGCTTCTACCAACCAAGTTTTAGGTATTGTATCTGTCGTAAATAATTCTGGTGGTAAATTGGATAAGACCTCAGATAGTTCTGGAACGTCTTTAGCTTTCTTCCAACTGGAGAAGCCTACACTCCACACCATTGTATTAGCGGTAATATCCTTATTGGGCAATTCTTCTAAGGTATATGGACCCTGTTTGAGATTCTTGTTTACAATGTAAAATTCCATAGCATTAATAATATATCCTGCCCGTTCCTTTGAGCAGCAATTAGAATGTAAGTGTGAGGAACACAACAAGAGTTGCACACTTCTAATTTGATAATTAATTGAGGATTATTTAGGACGTATGCACATAGCTATTATTCCTAAGATGATAGCCAGCCAGATAGGACAGCCAATGAGGGTTAACACATAAGCTATTCCAATAATAAATAAGATTCTAAGCATAATGTCAGTTTGTTGTTACCAACTGTTCCCATCATTGGCGATTAAACACAAAGAGGACGTGGAAACCACTGAATATTATCTTATTGAGGCTCTCGACTGCCCAGCACAAATAATAAACAATAGTCCACGTCCCTATGCAGTTAATCCATTCAAAAGTAAGAATGATATGTAACAACAATCAAGACGTGGACGTTCTTGCCTACTACCCTTGTGCTTTGAAACTGTCGAGATTTCAATAAGGGATAATATTTAAAACGTCCTTCGTTAACTAATATGTCCTTCCAGTCTTTGACGCATCAGGTGTCTGGAATTGGTGCAAAGTTACGAATTTGGTTTGTATTGGCAAGAACCATTGTTATTTAAAGTTGAGATAAGCCTTAAGTGAGAAAGTTTGAGTAGGTAGCAAATTCACTTCTACCCTTATAAGAGTAAAATTCTCTACTTCCACACCTGCCTTGAATTTTCATCTTTAAGTCAACATATTGTTGGTGATTTATAATGGGCTATCTTAGACTTACATTTTAGAACTTTAGATGTGTATGAAATCTTGGAATTGGTATAATTGACATTATTATATAAGGGTAAAACACCAAACTTCTAAGTATTAGACTTTAGATGCTTCTCAACTTAATATTTTAGATGTACCATATATATAAGGTGTAGATGGTTACTTTTCCGTTTGAAATTTAGGGTAGGACAAACTTAGATTGGGGTATATAAAACTAACCTTACTCTGGATTTGTCCTACCTATGGATTTCTATTCTATAAGTCCAGTTCTAACGAGTAACCGCTTGACTTGGGTAATCTGGAACTGGCAGCCCTTAGATGTTACGAAGCCTTGTTCATTCAATAGGTCAGCCATTTCAGATAATGATTTACCCTGCGTTGATAGTGACCGTAGCAAAGCTATCGCTCGCATATTATTAGGATTATTGTCTGCCTTTGCCTTGTTGGTTTTAGAACTGTTGGCGATAGCTTCTTGATGTTTGCACATCAGATTCTCTGCCTTACCTAATTGGATTCCCCTCGCTTTCTTAGCTTGTAATGATTGCTTGGTTCTCTGACTGATTAGCCCTGCTTCGTACTCTGCAATGCTGCTTATGATATGTAGGATTAATCTATTAGCCTGTGGGAAGTCGCAGAAGACAATCTCAACATCTGATTCCAGCAATTTAGATGTAAATGCTACGTTCCTTGATAATCTATCCAGTTTTGCGACAATCAGAACAGAGTTGGTTTTCCTGCACATTGCCAATGCTGTGAGAAGTTGAGGTCTGTCAGACTTCTTTCCGCTTTCTGTCTCAATATATTCAGCAAGTATAGGTTTATTCTTCACATGGTTGTGTATGATTTCTCTTTGGGCTTCCACCCCTAAACCAGATAGCTGTTGTTTCATGGTGGATTGCCTTAAATATGCTATGTATGTCTTCATGATTTATGTTTATTAACAGTTGGTTACAAGTGCTGAATGTTCGTTCAACTTATGTAAGTTGGACACCTTGTTAAGGATGCCCAACTAAATTAGAATGGTCTATCTCCATATTCGTACACTATGATAGAATTGCAAACTCTATCGTAGAATGAGAACCCACAGCAAGTGTGGAAGTAGCTTTCATATATCGCTGCATATTCACCTCGTTGCCTGCTTACCCTATCTAAGAGTGAATCAAACTTATGCAGCCAATGTTTAAGTGCTTGCAATCGTTTAATATATTGCAGGTTGTTTTCTGCACAGCATAATCTCTCCTGCAAGATGGTTATGTGATTAATTGCGTTCTCAATATCTTTGGTATTCATTATGTCTAATTTTAAATTGTATATATTCTATTATATAAGGGGAGCGTGGAATAAAAAATGGACATCAAGTTAATGATGCCCATTCTCTCTCAATCAACAATCCACTTAGCCCAAGAACCAAGCGTATTCTGTATCCCCCTGTTTAGCTCGTTGTATTCCCTGTACAAATTCAGTGCAGTTAAGATTCTTCTCCAAGAAGTTATCTATGTAGCTGGATTTCACAGAGCCGTTGAGTAGGTTTAAGAGTTGCCAACCTGTAATGCTGTCACCTGTACTTTTAAAATTATTGTCTGAAACAAATGCTCTACAAGCCGCATTAATTTGACTGTCACCTAAAAGTAAACGGGGTAACTCTCTCTGTTGGTTGGGATTCAATGCTTGATATAATCGCATTCGTCCTATTATCTGGCAGAACTCACTTGTAGAGATTGACATCTGACCAAGTGTTCTTAGCAAGTGTAGGTCTTTAGATGGATTGTAAGCATGAAACAGATTCAATGCTGCTGCATATAGTTCCTGTACGCTTAGAACTTCCACTCTGTCTTGTAAGCCGTCAGTGGTAAGCATCAAATTTGAGCAAACTCTATTCCTAAAGCCTATGAAGATTTTAAATTTCTCCACAGATTTCTTACTGTACAGGTTAATCTCGTTATATGCTCTTACTCCACCAATGGATAATGCTAAACGATTACCGTATTCATCGTGTACAATAGACGGGATTTCAAAACAGAAGCACATTCTCTGATAGAACAAAGTCTTCTCTTCATCTGTCAGTTCAGATGCTTTCTTACCTAATGCACTTGGGATTCTGCCATTGATAGGATGTGAGATTCTTATCTCTGGCATATCAAACTGCTCCCCATGAAAATAATCCTTAGCTGCATCCACCACTGCACCTATGAAGGATTGGTGACTAATGGTCTCTTCCATTGATGCAAAGCTGGGAATGATGCAATCCTGTTGTAAGTGCTGCAAGGTTACCTCCTGTGTGTTAGCTTCAATGAAATGGTTCACTCTTTTGGGTACTGTAACTTCTTCTACCAATATAGCTTCTTCTGCGTACTCACCTAAATTAAATCTTGATTGGTTCTGTGCCACTGCTGGCATAATCTGTAATGTCTCCATAATGTAATTGAATTAAATTGATTATTGATTGATGAATAGCGGTAAGCGACATCCAAACTTATAAGTGTAGCACATGCCTTACATTTCAGATGATACTACTTACCGCTAAATAGCTATAAGTGCTATATAATTAGACTATTTTTATCATACGGCTATTTAGTGTTACACCTTAGAGATTCATTTAGTTGGAGTTTGGGAAGTTGGTTGGTGAGTATAGTTTTAATGGTGAATGGTGGCGTACCCCCATGCCTACCTTAATTTCGTTTTTTCTTCTGGCAGGCATGAGGGGGTGTTAATTAGTAGTAGGGTAGTGCGTTTAACCCTCTTCCAGTTCTTCTAATGCTGCTTCAATAGCTTTAATAGTGCGTAATGGTTTTAATGCTTTACCTCCTAACTTATTGTACCCCTCTACCAGTATAGGGTACTTTGTAGATATGGCTTCTAACTCCTGCTTCTCACTATCTGACAACATAGCTCCCTTGTTCTTTAGGTCACAGAATCGTTTATGATAGTCTCTGAATTGTGTGGAACTAAGAATCTTCTTCATTATATCCTCACCTGCAATATCCCATTCATAACCTTTGACGACTGACAAACCTAAAGTTCCATAAGCCTCTTGTAATGCTTCTGTTGACCTATATATAATATGTGTAGTCCAGTATAGATAAAGTTTTAATTTGGCAGTCATATCGTTAACTTCGTACTTGTCGCCTCTCTTAATGATATAGGTGTCAGCACCTAACTTCTTAAGTTCTGCATCGTATTGTTTTTTAGCATCCTTTCCTAAAGGATGTTCCTTTAGGTTCTGTACCCTTTCCTCTGCTGCGGCAAGCTCTTTGTCTAATTCTTGCTTCTTTATAGCTAATGGAACATAGTAACCCACCTTCTTAGGGTTAAATATATGGACTATCTTATTCCTAAATGGATTGGACTTCGTTCTTATGCGTCCTGCAATCTGTGGTATATCCATATCCACACTAATCAAAGTATGTAAGTTATATCCATTGCTGACAATGAAGCACAATGCTGTTTCAGAATAGAAGTCCACACCTTCAAATGCCTTGCAGGTTACGAATGTAAAGCGTTTGGGCTTAGAGGCAGAGTTAGAGATTTCAAAACCTTTTAATTTGTAATGGTTCTGCTCGCCATCAGCACAGATTATTCTACAATCATCATTCGTCAGATTAGTCTTATCCAGAATCTTCTTAATCTCGCCTACGCTATTGACAAAGAAGTAAGCCTCTTCACTCTTTACACCATCTAAGACAAAGTAACCTATATCTTGATATTGCTTGATAATATTAGCTGCTGTTTCATAAGCCTTCCCACTTTTATATGGATATATAGTAATCTTGTCAACAGTCTTCCAGTTCGCTACATATTCTGTCATATCCTTAAATATCTGGGGCTTAACAAAGTCTGGGATAGGAGTTGCTGATAAGAAACAATAGGACTTGAACTTATTATAGTGGTCTAAAACTCCGTTAATAGCTTTATGTCTAAATAGGTACTGTTTGAATAGGTCATGATATTCATCTGTAAGAAATTTGAACTCTTGCGGATTGATAAGAGATATTAATGCCTTTACCTTATCATAAGTGCAAATTATCTTCTTCACTCCCTCTTTGTAAAGGAACTTCTTTAACTTTGTCTTGGTGGAGACGGTGAAATTACCATATAAGCCAAATAAATTGGGATTTGCAGGACTAACACCTGGGACTATTTCAGATTTCTTCCAAACTAAATCATTGTCATTGTTATCTTTAGCTGGATAGCATTTGTTGATTACTAATTCTGTCGTAGGTACTGCAATGATGTAATTCTCATCATTAGTAAGTGCTATGGTGGTAGCACCACAACCAGTCTTGACCTTGTTAAAGATGCAGTTCTCTGGGAAGTCTTCCATGATAAGGAAGCCATTCTCTTCTTGAATATTTAACGGTAACATCATATATCTTTGGTGATTTTAAATTAGTTAGCTGTAACCCCAATTGTTGGACTTTAAATAGGTCTCAGTTCCTAATATTAGGATTATCTACTGTATTATATAGTGAAGAAAAACCACTTTCTAAGAATTTAGAGTAGAGAAGCCAACCTGTCACATTGGCTTTCTCTGTGGTATGTATTATGCTTCTAAAGCATTTTGTAGCATTACTTGAAAATCATCATCTTCCTTTACCTGCTTTAGTTTCTCGTCAGTAAGTTCTAATTGCTTTAATTTATCCAAAGCCTTGAATGCTTGCTCCTCTCCATGTACTTTGGCATAGCTGTTGAAGCCTTTGATGAAATATCGTTTAGTGAGAAAGGTAACGCTGATATTGGCAGCTTTACATAGGGTTATGAAATCGTTACCTCTCTTGATGTTAACTATAGCATCTTTGGGTAGCTTGTACTCTTCTTCTTTTAAAACCTTGTTCAGCGTCTTTTCTGGAATATTCTTCTTGGTGTAAATCAGACCTGCCGTTGTTGGATTGAATCCTTGTTGGATTAATTCAGCCATATTCTCAAAGAGTTCATCTTTGGATGTCAGAGCAGCAACCCCTATCTTAGCTCTCATATCCCAATTACCAACTCTATTGATTTCTTCCAGATAACTTCCCACGTTCTTAACATCCTTAACAAAGACATTGGGGATAATTATATCACCGCTAACAGAATTAAGCTTGGCAAATGCTGTGCTTCTATGCTGACCATCCAAGATTACAAAGTAGCCTTCTGCCTCTTCTTCTGTTAATGCTCTACCGTTTACATCTGTTACAGTATAGCCTCTCTTTATTAATTCTTTGGCTTCTACCACGATGATAGGATAGGCATCTTCATATTTATCATTAGCGATAATGGCAATGAACTCATCCACTTTCTTGGTGTTAACAGTTCTATTATGCTTTACAAAGGCAATCTTCTTAGAGACCTTCTCCCCAGTCTTAGCTAATTGGAATGTTATAGGTTCATCTTTAAGAGTTAGAGCAGGGGCTTCCTTTTTGCTATTCTTCTCAGTTATAGCTTGCTTTAATTGTTCCACAATTTGCTCTTGGGCGCGTAGAACAGTGTCATCTACCTTTCTATTAACCATATTCTTCAAATCCTTCTCTGCCTTAGCCAGTTGTTGTTTTAAACTGATAGTGCGCACAGCTTTAGCATTAGCTACTGAGTTATCATTAGTTGCAGTCTTTCCTGCTGTCGTGATAATAGTTTCCATCTTCTTTATTATTTAGATGATTAATAATTTCGTTTACTGTAATCATCAACCCTATGCGCACTTGGCTTTCTGATTACGTTTGCAAAGGTAGCCGCTTTCTACTCTGATTATAGGGAATTGATTTTAGCCTATTTCTATTCCCCTAAATCATGGAGCTTAGTATGCCTCTCCCTTCAAGGCACAAATGTACTACAAAGTGAAACCTCTTATAGGGAATAAAAAATCCCACTATTCTATTCCCCTTAGTTGGAGAATGGAGTAGTGGGACGGTGGGAAAGTAAGGTTGGGGTTACATTCTAACGGACGGATAGATGCTATTAATGGTTCTACTGACATTTAAGTCCTTATATTGTCTAAGGAATGATTTTAGAGTTTCATTATCAGTTTTCTTCCAACAATCCTTAGTTGATATTCTGGTGAAAGCTATTAATTGGCAGACAAGGTCTTTCTCTTTGGTTGAGTAGTTTGCTCCCTTTCTTCTTTTGGAAACAATATTAGGTTGCATATTGAAGAAGTTAAGGAACATCATGGCAAAGTAATAGATGTATGCAGAATCATGTATAGGGGTTGAAGTCTCTAACTTTTCTTTATGGTTCATTACTGAACATCTCTCTATGTTATCGTCCTTCTTAATCGTCTCCCAGCAAGCACTGGCTATGTAGTGTATAGCTGTTGGATTGTCAATGATTATATCTTTTTTCTTTCCCTCAATGCTAAGTTGTAACTTAATGGGGGGATTGAAAGTTACTCCCTGCTTTGGGTCATTGCCCCTCTCTACGCATTCAACGACTGTTGTGATGAATTTCATTAGTTGTTCATAAGGAGAATCTTCTGTATCTATGCCATCCATGCAGTAATGCCAGCTATAATCATATATGAATAAGATAAGAAACCAGAACTTGTCAGCATCTAATTCTAAATCTTTTATGAAGTTCTGTATTAGTTCATTCTTCATGTAGCTGTCGTAATTGAAGTACTGAGTGATAGCTCCTTCGTTGTATCTTTTAGCTAAGGTTTGTAAGACATCAGATACTCCAACTATAAAAGGTTGATTCATCATCCTCTCCCATTCTTCTGGTGAGACATCTGATTTCTTCACAGAGGTAAAGCCATATTCTCTGGGGTCGTCATAGTCATAATCAAAATCTGGAATATAGATTTCTTCTAATAGTGAGACGTATTCAAGTAACTGTTTCTCTTTAGCTCTATTCTCTTTCCATTCTATTTTGTCTATAGGTTTCATTATAATGTTAGATTGGTAATTGTTGCTGCAAAGTTAAAAATTAAACCCCACCCGCATTGCTGCAAGTGGGGTAATTTGAGAATTAGAGTAGATTCTTCATGGCATCATCCATCTGTTCATTGCCAAAGCTGTCTAAATAGATTTGGGTCACCTTCTCTGAACTGTGTCCCATCAGTTCACTAATCACTGAAGTTGAAACACCTGCTCTCTTCATAACGGTAGCCTGAGTATGCCTTGCTACATAAGTAGTTATCTTCAATTCAAATCCATATTCCTCACCAATCTTTTTTAAGTGGCGATTAATATTAGACAAGACATCATAGATGCGGTCTTTAGTTTGAATTACTGTCCGTGCCTTATCGCCTAAAACAGGAAACAGATATTCACGCTTACAATCACTGTATGTATCAATAATCTGAATAGCCCTCTCTTGCAGGGGTAGCTTAATTAGCTTCTTCGTCTTCTTCCTGACATAAATTAGACGCCCATCTTCTATATTATCCTTAGTAAGCATGCACATATCAACGAAATTGATGCCACCCATCAAATAAGAGAAGACGAACATATCTACAGCCAGCCGCTTGTAGAGACAGGAATGAGAAGTATCATAATTCACTATAAGCATTACCTGTTCTTTGGAGATAGCCCGTTTAGCTGTATCCTGATGTAATTTAGAAACTTTATATTTCTTAAATGGATAGAGTTCTGGTTTCACCAAGCCATTCATCAGAGCAAAGTTGTAGACTACTCTCAAGGTTCTAAATCTTATCCCAATAGTATTATCAGCCAAACCTTTACTCCGTAGCCAAACTTCATAGGATTTCAGCCAAGCAACATCTACCTCTGCCAAGTAGAAGTCTAAATGCCCTCTATATTCTAACAAAGAATTATAGACTTGCTTTACAGAGAGAGCATAGCCAACCCTACCCTCCTGCATTAAACTACAGATGTAATCTTGAAAGAGAACATCTAACGTCTTTGATGCCTTTACATCTGTGACCTTCTCTATTAAAGAATTAGTAGTATAGTCTTTCCCTTCAACCGTCAGTCCAATTATCTCGTGAGAGTACTTATGGATATGTTCACTTATTAACTTCTCCAATCCTTCCCTATTGGGACAGTTGCGTTTAGGTTTACTCTTCTCAAAGTCCCAATGCTCTGACTTAACAGAGACTTTCAAACTAACATATCTTCTGTTACCGTCTTTGCACACTCGTAGCATTAACGGATGCTTACCATTAGATAATGTTTTCCATTTGTAGCACACTACATTAACTGTTGCATTCATAAAGTTTTCTGGTTGACATCTTGGTTGACATCAGCACCCCCTATTCAAGATGAACCATCATTCAGAAGCCAATTAAAGAGGAAGGGGAAGGATAAACAAAAAAGCCCCGTAAACAATTAGTTTACAGAGCTTTAAGCAAGTACTCGAAGCGGGACTTGAACCCGCACAGCCGCAATGGCCAAAGGATTTTAAGTCCTTCGTGTCTACCATTCCACCA
>PPYE01311773.1_pt1 | contig 13144 bp, 16 predicted proteins | sample 1559881 | NCBI WGS metagenome assembly PPYE01 (sample SAMN08240022, study PRJNA423297) | Human gut metagenome, whole genome shotgun sequencing project.
TATTAATGTTCAGAGTAGCGCGAATGTCCTTGCTCAGTGCTGCCCATCCCTCATTCCCGTTACTCAGCGACTGGCCGTCCGTAATGAGAATGTTGTAATCGTAAACAGGGCGGGCAATGCGCGTATTAATCTCGTCCCGCATCGCCGCTGCAACAGCCAGATTGGCGGCGTTTCGTCGCGAAATATCGACGTCCCCATCGTTGTCCTGATTGACCTGCTCGCCATCTATTTTCATTAAAACAAAACCAATACTATCCCGGAGTAATACTCCGGTTAGTTCATCATCATATTCAGCGCTGAACGCCTCGGTAATGATTCTCTTTTGTTCAATAATTGGCTGAACGCTGTCAGCTGCACTAATAAGCGGAACACCTATTTTCTGAATAATAAACCCGGCATTATCTCTAAAAATAAACCCGTCCAGCTCCTCATCATATTCAGCATTGACAGCTCTGTTTTGCAGAACATTTAACCCCATCGCCGCAAGCCTGAAACCGGCCTGATCGTTCAGCGTCAGTAATGACTCCTCATTGTCCGTATAATTAACAAGCTTTAGTATATTGCTGATGTCCGCCACGCCAGCGGTATCACCAACAAGAACAGCACTGCCTTCGTAATTTATATAATAACGAAAACCCTGCCCCTCTCCGAGCCCGACACGAAATGCCTGCCCCTCATGCGTAGAAGTCAGCCCCTGCATTGTCCCATCGGGATCTTCTTCTGTGGCATGGAACGTATATTCCCGGTAATCAGGAATTGATTTAACAAGCTCCAGAAGATATTTAGTACGCCATGCAAGCTCACGAGCCTGTATATTTGCCGCTCCCGTAGGGCCACCCTCTACCTTATCAGCTCTGCTTAATTGAGTGACAGGAACCCACACCGAACTCTCATTTATTTTCATTCGCTATTCCTGAATAATGATAATTTCCGTCGAACCATGATATTCCGTCATAGTAAATCCCGTCTTCTGGTATGTATCCCGGCGGATAAACCGTAATAATTTCACCATCGACAATCGCAACACCTGCATATGCAATTCCACAGGAGCCCGCCGCAAGTGTCAGTTGTGATATATGGCGACTGACGGGTTTTGCATCTCCAATAATCCGCTCCAGCTCTTTAATCATCGGTTCAGTAATGCCGATATCATTGAGGTCAATCTCAAGGCGGAATGTCCCGGCAGGGTCGGCCACTTCCCACCATTCCTGGAGCGTCATGCTGTAGCCCAGCGTTTCAATCACCCGGCGCACGGCGGCAACAGTGCCTTTGCGTTGGTGTATCCAGAATGCGTCGCTGACCGCCTGGCGTTTCTCTGTTTCCGACCAGGTTTCTTCCCAGCGGTCAACAGAAAACGCCCACGCCAGATACGGCAGGAATTTCACCGGGCATTTCCACGGATTCCAGAGGTCACGCAGCGGGACAGATAAGTCACTGATGGCAGAGCATGCGGCGGCGGCTCGTTGTTCCAGCAACGATGAGCCAGTCGCCATCAGTGAATTATTCATCAGAGCCCCCAATCACCACACTGGTCTCGGTGCAATATGCGGCCTGCGTTTTGTCGAGCACCACGTCAGCTAGTGGTTCGCGCAGTTCAACGCGCTGAACACCCTGTACATGCAGCGCGGCATAGATGGCAGACATGCGAATGTCGCGACCGAGGCGGCGCTGCTCAGTGATATAGGCAGTTAACTGCGCTTTGGCGGCGGCAAGAATCGGCTCGGTCGCCGGGCCGGGGTAGACATACAGCGCCGCGTCGACCGCATAATTGACAATCTCAGCCGACACCACCGTCAGCCGGTCTGCTACCGGGCGTACGCTCTCATCATTCAGTGCGGTGCTGACGGCCATCAGCAAATCATCCGATGCTGTACCATCACCCTCCCGCGACAGTACGGCGATAGTAACCTCTGCCGGGGCCGGGCTGTTCGCCGAGGCATCCGCGACACGCCCATCGGCGCTCAGGGCGTGAAATTCATAGGCACCGGTTGGCCCGGCAACACTCATGCCCTCAAATGCGGCCGGTACGCGCTGGCGTAAATCGCTGTCGGATTCCATGACCGCCGCCACCGGCGGGATTTGGGTATCGTCTTCGGGGGTAATGACCAGGCGCTCAACGTTATTATTTGCCGCGAGCTGGTCGAGATCGTTTTTGATGGCGTAGGCCACCATTCCGGCTTTTGCCGCCTCGTTGATACGCTGGCGTAAAATCACCTCCCGATAAGCATTCTCTTCCAGATATTTTACCAGTGGATCTGACTCCAGCGTCAGCGTCCTGGCGACCGCTTCCTGCTCGTCTTCCGGGTACAGTGAAATCAGCGTCGCTTTGCGCTCGGCGAGGATGTCTTCAAAATCCAGTGTTTCCACCACATCAGGCGCGGGGAGCTGGCTCAGGTCGATAACTGCCATAGGTTCAACTCACAGGGATGGTTAAAGAAAGGCTCTCGCCGGTATCGGTGATTTGGCCGGTCACGTCGACGACCATCTGCCCGTCAAACTGCCGTGTTGTGGTGATGCTGGTCAGCTTGACGCGCGGTTCCCACTTCAGGATCGCCATGTAGCACGCCGCCATAATTTGCAGCTCAAGCGCCGGGGTCTGAGGCTGGTCAATCATCTCTGACAGGAGCGAGCCGTATTCACGACGCATGACGCGGGAGCCGACGGGCGTGCGCAGAATATCCCCGATGCTCTGGCTGATATGGTCAACGTCTGAAATGCTTTCACCGGTCAAGCGGTTCATGCCGAGATAACGCACCGTCATATTGGCTCTCCCGTTTCTCCGCCACTGTCACCAGGGTGTTTATGGGTGTGGAGCACCTTCCCGTTAGAAGAGAATGAGCCGCCGCTGTGCTCAATATCACCGGACATTTTGCCGCCGCTCTTCACCTCCAGCGTGCCGGTCGTCAGCTTGTTGGTGCAGACCACCTCCGGCGTATCGAGGGTGACGCGGGTCTCGGCTTTTACCAGCACCACCGGCACGCTGACGGCAACCGAATCGGATGCGGTCACATCGGCGGTTTTAATGCCGGTGACGGTCAGCGCGCCGGTTTCCGGCTCATAACTCATAACGGCACCGTCGGGAAACTCAACGTGCCAGGCATCCGCCGAGGCCGACGGCGCGGGGTTGTCGTCGGAATAAATACCCGGCAGCACAAAGGCGCAATCGAGCTCACCGCCCACGGCCAGAATCATCACCTGCTCACCAACAGAGGGAGCCCACCAGGTGCGCGAGCGTCCGGCCCGGTGCGTCAGCCACTGGAGCCAGTCGGTATAAATTCCGCCGGTCTGTACGCGACAGCGCCCGGCGTCGAGGTCAGTTTCGACGACGATGCCAGTGCGGATCATGTTGCGTATCGCGCGGGCGAGTTCCTGGATAGATGCGAGAGTATTCATAGGGGAAAGGATGCCGCCGGGGTGTTCCGGCGGCAATCTGCGGGCGTTTTGCCCTGGCTGGCACAACGTTAATCGGCAAGGTAGTCGATAATGATGCTTTCAACAAGTTGCCAGTCGTCTTCTGTAAAGCCCAAAAGCTGACGTTGTGGATATTCAACTTCGGCGCTTTTTGGTGATGGTTTATCCTTGAGCCCGAGCTGATGTACGCGGGCGATGCGCTGCACTTTCCCGGTAAATTCCACTACCGCCGCGCTATCGCCGCCGCTCGCTTTCATATAGCGGTTGGTACGCAGTTTCGCGAACATCTCGCGCTTAATCCGGCCTTGCTTTGCCCTGACGGGCGGGCGTTTACGCGGGGCAAAGGGCGAACCGTCCGGCGCTTTCTGCGATTTAATGCGCTGTTGTTGCCGCTGGCGCAGTTTCTTCGCAATGTCGGCGGTCATCCGACGTCGTCCGGCAGGGGAAAGGGCCGCTATCAATCCGGCGAGCTTGTCCTCAAAGGGTTTGAAGTCATTCATCCCATTTACTCACCTGTTCGCCATTACTCCACATCTCAACAGGGCGCGTCACCGGCTCCGGCGGTGGCGGCTCCGGGATGTTCTCAACGTACATTGCGCCGTCGACCTCTTTGACCAGCGTGCGCTCGGTCAGCAACAGGCTGACGCTGACATCGAGGCTGCTGTCGTTATTGATGTCAGCGTACCAGGAAAAGCCTTTTTTTCTGCCCTCGTCGGTTGTCATGATGTCCGGCTGATTGACACGCAGCCAGGCCATAATCGGCACAAACAACAGGTCAATATCGTCGGTAAAATCGGTTACCACGATGTTAAGCGTGTACCGCTTTTCAAACGACAGGGAGCGCGCCAGCGTCGCCGTATTGTTGCCATCGTCCAGGCGAAGGCAAAGCATATCGGGGTTGGTACGCAGTACCGGCACCGCATCAGTTAAGGCTTTTCGCAGACTGTTGGGTTTTTGCATCGATTTCATCCTGACATTGTTTCACCGTATCAACCTGAATTGCGCAACTCTGTAGAGCGCTTTCGAGCTGGCGTATATCCGCACTCAGGTCGCCATTAGTCAGCGGGTCGCTGCCCGGCATCGGGCAGGGGCTGACCTTCGGGCAGGCGTTGTAAACAATCACCGGCGGCGGCGTTGGTGCAGGCGGTGCGCTGGTGCAACCGGCGCACAGCATCAGGTAAATCAGCGCGATACCAGCGGCGAAACGCGTCATTTTCATTGAGTAACCTCGTGATGGTTTGTTCACGCCGGAAGGCCAGCAGGTTAGCCGCTGTGAGTTTGTCCCTCATGGCGACCTGCGCCAGCTCTTTGCGCTGCGACTGCTCTGCGGCAACGTTGAGCTGATTTTTCAGCATGGTGATCGTGGTTTTCTGCGTACCGGCGACCCGGTTCGCACGTTCAAATGAGGCGCGCAAATTGCTGTTATCGTGTCTCATCCACAGCAGACCCGTACAGGCCAGCGCCAGCAGGATAATGACTTTTTTCATGCGGATACGCCTCCGGCCTTGCGCCACACTGCGACCAGTTTGTCGAGGCTGTGCTCGCGCTGACCATACCCGGCCCCCGGCAATGAAGCCCAGATATTGCGACAGCGGGAAATCGCGCGCTCAATGCGCCCCAGCTGCAAATCTTCCAGAGCGCCGCGCTCACGAATCAGCTGAATGGCGAGCCTGTCCTGCGATGCCGGGCAGAAATCCGGCAAAGCGAGCTGCTTTTTGTAATGCGGCCAGAACAGGTAAAGCTGCTGGTAACGCCCGGATGCCGTGGATTTTTCCCCGCGACAATTGAAGACCTTCGCCGGACGCCCACCGGCAAACGGGTGATCGCGATAGTCGGTAAAAATCTCCGGCTTGCCATCGATACCCGTGACGATGACGTCGTACCCGTTGTTTTTCGTCAGCGGGTGCGTCGCAGTACCCTCTGAAAACGCCAGCGTGTCGAGAAATGCCGCGACGTTGGGGTGTGTTTTAATGACCGCCATCGCTTTCCCCTTTTTTAATCCTGCGCTGAATCGCAATCTCCACCGCCTGATAACCGGCGATACCCAGCATCGAGCCAAATCCGCACACGGCGGCGGGCGGCAGGTCGGGAAACTGCACCAGTGCCACCCCGGCCACCATCGAGACAAAGCCGCCCAGCAGCATGCGGCCAATAAAAAGCCGGGCGGTGATGGGCTCGCCACCGGCCAGCACTTTCCCGACGACAATCAGCACGCCGATCAAAAACAGTGACAGGACGCTTTTTTCACCTTCCGTCATGTGTTTACTCCCACAGATTAATTGTTTCAGTTACGGGGGATGACTGGACGTCGGGCAGTTCGACCACCGTGCCATGTGGCAGCACTGCACCGAGCTCGGCCAGTCCCGGATTTGCGGCGAGCACAGACTCGAATACCCCCTCAGTACGCCCGTAATACCGGGCGCAAATCATGTCGAGCGTGTCGCCCTGTTGCGCGATGGCCTGCATCAGATTTGGCTCACGATGCAGCGGGGTTTGTCCTGGACGCGTGATACGGCCCAGCGCATGTCCCGCCACAGCTCGTCGACAGTGGTATCGATGCTGTCGGCTTTCTTGTCGCCTTTGGCGCTGGCATCCACACCGCGATAACGCTCATAGAGCGTGGCGGTCGCCATTGAGGTGACGGCGCGCAGGTAATAGAAAACGCGCACGCTTTCGCCGTCGAGATCGTCAGCCGGCACGTCGGCCAGCTTGCTAAAACCCCCGGCAATCTGCTGTTCCCGCCACAAAAACAGCTCGGCATTGGTTTCGGCGATGCCGGTTTTGATGGCCTCACGCAGCCGGGCCGGGGAGACGGTCTGCTCAAGGCGCATCCCTTCACGCACGCGTTTCGGGTCGATATCAGGAAAGAAAAAGGTATTTTTTATCACCGGCTCATCGCTGGCAGGCGGTGGGATGACAACCACGCCATCCGGCTGCGGCTCATCGTTCTTTTTAATAATCAGCGTCGTCATGACTACCTCTGAATAGGTGGGCGGTGGACGCCGGTCTCAGGTCGGGTAAATCACCCTCATCGACCGGCGTGCCGCCCTGGCGCGGGGCGCATTCTGTTAACCGGCGGTCTTTTTCGGTCGGCCACGTTTAGCCGGTGCCGTGGTTTTCACGGCGCGCGGCACTCTTGCCTGGGCTTTAACGACCGTTGCCGGTTTGGGCTTCAGCTCACGCTCAAGCCGTTCAATGTCTTTTTTGACGCCTGCCTGACAATCGAGCTGCATCGCGCGTTTGAGGTGATCCAGCGCGTCGGCGGGCTGTTTGTTGTCCCGTAACACCTGGCCGGTGATTTTGTGCAGCTTTGCGCGCACCTCGTCTGGCATATCCGCAGCGGCGGTCAGCGCCAGCGTGTCGAGCAACTGGCTGATGACGACCGGTTCACCGGCGGCATGGGCGCGCATGGCGGCGAGCGCCACCTCTTCGGTAAACATGTACTGCGGCGGGCGGCGGTGTTTGCCTGGCATGGTCAGACCGTACTTAAACGCATAGCGGGCAATATCCATCGCGGCGCCGATATCGCCGACATCGAGACGCCACAGCATGACGGTCATCACGATGTCATCCTGCGCGCCTTTGCCCTGTTCCAGCACGCCACTGACCCACGGCAGATAGAACGGCAGCAGCTCGCGCTTTTTCGTGGCTTTCAGCTCTTTACCAAAGATGGCTTTTAACGTGCGTTGGTCTGCGGCCAGCTTAACCAGCATCTGCTCGTAGGCAGTGGCATGCCGCAGCGGGTTGTTTTCCCGCTGCGCGGTTTCAATGGCCGAGACCCGCATCATGTGACGCTGTGCGGGGCTCGTCATCGGTTAGCCCTCCGGTTGCGCGGCAGAGAAATCGCCCAGCTTGATATTTTCAATGAAGCACCCGGCGGCGTAGGTTTCGACCACGTAATCGATGTTCATCGATTCGTAGTTTTCCACCTGGTCGAGCTTCGGGTTTTCGATGATGGAGCGGCGGTGGCTTTCATCCATGAAATAGATGGACAGGTTGTCGAGACGCGTCACCATAATCGCGTTCGCCGGGAAGTACGGCACACGCACAGCGGGCAGGTTGCCGATGCGTTTCTGGCTGATGATGATGTCAGCCGCCAGCGCTTCGCTGTTGGGCTGGTCTTTGTTGACGATCGGGAAATATTTGTCGGCCAGCAGCTTACGACCCACAATCGCGACGAGCTCCGAATCTTCCTGATAAATCTCGTCAATCAGGTTGTCGGTGGCATCCATGACCAGCGCATCGAGGTTAATGTAATCGCCGTTTTTACCCACACGGATAACAGCGGAAACAACGTTCCCTTCCTCGTCGACGATTTTGCTCATCACGCGGGTCGCCGCTTCATTGCGGTATTTCTGCGGCCAGCCAACGGCGACATCCTGCAACATTGGATGAGTGGCGCGGTCAGAGGTTTCGGCGCGCTCAACGCCGTTGAACCCGGCCATGATGAAATCGAGCGCCTGCCGCTGGATGATGGCATCGCGAATACGGCGCTGGAAGTCCTGGAAGCGCGCCCACAAATCCAGCTTTTTATATTTGAAGTGGAAGTCAAAGTTGACCTGATCGCATTCGTACTTGTTGGACTCCAGCGCGGTAAAGTCGGCGGTTTTACGCTCCTTGCCGCTGTTGGTGTCCGTGGTGCTAGCGATGGTACCATTGACGCCGACGCCAATTTTTTCACCCTTCAGCTCATCCACCGGCACGATATTAATTTTCTGCAAAAAGGCAGAGGACATCTGCACGGTGTTCATCATGGTTTGCGTGACGGACGGCTCGACGGAGAATTTTTTACTCACGTCGTCCGGGTCGATGCCGTTCAGCTCGGCAACGCGGGACAGGTAGGCATTGAATTTAAAACGGGTTTCCTGACGCATAGTCTTTCCTGTTTGGTTAAATCGGGTTGTCTGACCGGGCAAGCCTGTTGCCCGGTGATAAATTCACGACCGTTTAGCAGTCGGTCAGCAGCTCATCACCACCGCCACCGGTGGAGAGCTTGCGGCGTGGCTGCGTGGTGCTTTCGGTGTTATCCAGCGACGTTTTTAACTGGCTGAATGCCTGGCTGGTCTGGTCGGCCTTCGTGGTGACGTCCTGTTTCAGCGTCGCAAAGGCATTTTCCAGCGTGGCAAGACGCTGCTCAGTGGCGGTGAGGTTTTCCTGCACATGTTCACTGACGGTCGTCACGGCCTCATGCACATCCTGAAAACGGGCGTCATCGCTGGCCTGTTTGCGGCTGAAGATCGCTTTCACTTTGTCGCTCAGGGCGGTGAACATTTTTTCGGGCAGGTCTTCAAATTCCAGCTCGGCAAGGGTGGCGACGGAAATCAGGTTGCCCGGCTCGGCTTTGAAGCGGTTGAGGGGGTTAAATTTGGCACCACGGCAAAATTCGAGGTATTCGGTGCCGAGGCTGGCCGGGTCATCGGTCACCGCCAGGCCGACCAGGTAGCATTTCCCGCTATTGGCGAAATTCGGCTGAATTTCCATTGAGGTGTAGACCTTCTGCAATTTTTTATTCATTGCGATCAGGTCATCGGTCGGGGTGATTTTGGCGAACAGCGCCAGCTTGCCTTTCAGTACCGAATCGTCGTCAATCTTTTCAGACTTCAGTTCGACCACATCGCCATAACGGCTGAACGGGCCATCCGGCAGGATGCCCTTCAGGTGTTCGAGGTTAATGCGGCAACCGTAGACGCGGGGGTCAAAGGTCTCGGCCATTTCCTGAATATCCGTCGCGCTGATAACGCGGCCGTCACAGGTATCGCCTTCGACGCCGATGCGAAACCATTTTGAAACTTTTTTTGCCATTGTCAGGAGTCCTGATATCGGGTTAACGGGTCGGGGTTAGTTTCCCGACGTCGCCGCCCACCCGCCATCTGTCCCGGATGGCTTATCCCTCACACAACAGCACCTTAGCGATTCGCATCACCCGTTTCTTTAGCCTTGCCCTGTATCAATCACGGCGAGGCATCCATGACCATCACCACCGACACCACACTCTTAAACGACCCGCGACGCCAGGCGGCTTTGCTGTACTGGCAGGGGTTTTCCGTGCCGCAGATTGCCGAAATGTTGCAGACCAAACGCCCCACGGTGCAGAGCTGGAAGCAGCGCGACCAGTGGGACGAAACGGCACCGCTAAACCGGGTCGAAAGCACCCTGGAAGCCAGGCTGATTCAGCTCTATGCAAAGCCCAACCTGACTCCACACGATTTCAAGGTGGCGGATTTTCTGGCCCGGCAGATGGAGCGCTTTGCGCGCATTAATCGCTATGGTCAGACCGGAAACGAGGTTGACCTGAATCCCAACGTGGCCAACCGCAACAAAGGCGACCGCAAAAAGCCGACAAAGAACTTTTTCAGCGACGAGGCTATCGAGAAACTGGAAGAGATTTTCTTTGCAGAGTCTTTCGAGTATCAGCTCCGCTGGCACCGCGCCGGGCTTGAGCACCGCATTCGCGACATTCTGAAATCGCGCCAGATTGGGGCGACGTTCTACTTTTCCCGCGAGGCGCTGCTGCATGCGCTGAAAACCGGGCACAACCAGATTTTTCTGTCAGCGAGTAAGACGCAGGCGTATGTATTCCGCGAGTACATCATCCAGTTTGCCCGCCGGGTCGATGTTGACCTGACCGGCGACCCGATTGTCATCGGCAACAACGGCGCAAAGCTGATTTTTCTCGGCACCAACTCAAATACCGCGCAGAGTCATAACGGCGACCTGTATGTCGATGAAATATTCTGGATCCCCAACTTCCAGAAACTGCGCAAAGTGTCGTCGGGCATGGCCTCACAAAGCCACCTGCGCAGCACCTACTTTTCGACACCGTCCACCCTGGCGCATGGCGCTTACCCGTTCTGGTCGGGGGAATTGTTCAACCGTGGCCGCGCCCGCGCCAGCGAGCGGGTCGACATCGATATCAGTCATGACGCGCTCGCCGCTGGCGTGGCGTGTCCTGACGGTCAGTGGCGGCAGATTGTCACTATTGAGGATGCGCTCGCCGGGGGCTGTACGCTGTTCAACCTTGAGCAGCTACAGCGCGAAAACAGCGTCGACGACTTCCGCAATCTGTTTATGTGCGAGTTCGTTGACGACAAGGCGTCGGTGTTCCCGTTCGAGGATTTGCAACGCTGCATGGTCGACAGTCTGGAGGAGTGGGAAGACTTTGCGCCGTTCGCCGACAACCCGTTCGGCTCCCGCCCGGTGTGGGTGGGATACGACCCCTCGCACAGCGGCGACAGCGCCGGGTGTGTGGTACTCGCGCCGCCGGTTGTCGCCGGTGGCAAGTTCCGCATTCTGGAGCGCCACCAGTGGAAAGGGATGGACTTTGCGACGCAGGCGGAATCCATTCGCCAGCTCACCGAAAAATACAACGTCGAGTACATCGGTATCGATGCGACCGGCCTCGGTATTGGCGTCTTCCAGCTGGTTCGCTCGTTTTATCCTGCCGCCCGCGATATCCGCTACACGCCTGAAATGAAAACCGCGATGGTGCTGAAGGCAAAAGACGTGATTCGCCGCGGCTGTCTCGAATACGACGTCAGCGCCACCGACATCACCACCTCGTTTATGGCTATCCGCAAGACCATGACCAGCAGCGGGCGCAGTGCCACCTATGAGGCCAGCCGCACCGAGGAGGCCAGTCACGCGGACGTCGCCTGGGCGACCATGCACGCGCTGTTAAACGAACCGCTCACCGCTGGCAGCGGCCAGGCAACATCTTCCATTCTGGAGTTCAACTGATGAGTAAATACAAAGGCCGCAAGCCGCAGCCGCAAAATCGCCCGCGCAACATGAAAGACACCGCCCCTCAAAAAGTGGAGGCGTTTACTTTTGGCGAGCCGAGCGCGGTGCTCGATCGCCGCGATATTCTGGATTACGTTGAATGCGTCAATAATGGCCGCTGGTTCGAACCGCCGGTCAGCTTTACCGGGCTGGCGAAAAGCCTGCGCGCCGCCGTTCATCACAGCTCGCCGATTTACGTTAAGCGCAACATTCTGGCCTCAACGTTTATTCCGCACCCACTACTGTCACAACAGGACTTCAGCCGCTTCGCGCTTGATTTTCTGGTGTTTGGCAACGCGTTTTTAGAGCTCCGAAAGAGTGTCACTGGTCGCCCGCTGAAGCTGGAAGCGTCACCGGCGAAATACACGCGGCGTGGTATTGAGGATGATGTCTACTGGTGGGTGCCGTCATTCGACCAGCCGCACCCGTTCGCGCCGGGATCCGTATTCCACCTGCTTGAACCTGATATCAACCAGGAGCTGTACGGCATGCCGGAATATCTCAGCGCGCTAAACTCCGCCTGGCTGAATGAAGCGGCGACGCTGTTCCGTCGCAAGTATTACCAGAACGGGGCTCATGCGGGTTACATCATGTATGTGACGGACGCCGCGCAAAGCGGTACTGACGTTGAGGCGCTGCGCGATGCGATGCGCAGTTCGAAGGGTCTCGGCAACTTCAAAAATCTGTTTTTCTACGCACCGCACGGAAAACCGGACGGCATAAAAATTGTGCCGCTTAGTGAGGTGGCAACGAAAGACGATTTCTTCAATATCAAAAAAGTCAGCGCCGCCGACCTGCTCGACGCGCACCGCATCCCGTTCCAGCTGATGGGTGGCAAGCCGGAAAACGTCGGTTCGCTCGGTGACATCGAGAAGGTGGCAAAGGTGTTTGTCCGTAACGAGCTCATCCCGCTACAAGACAGGATGCGCGAGGTCAACGCGTGGGCCGGTCAGGAGGTGATCCGGTTCAAAAGTTACACCCTCGACACCGAAAGTGACTGATTTCCGCCGCCTCCGGGCGGCTTTTTCTTACCCCCACGCCTGACCGCCTCAGAAGCCCACCACGCCCTCAGACACCACCGCACCACCTACCGGCACCAACGCGAACCCGCGCGGCACCACGACGCGCTCAGGCTGCGAAAATAAATGCGAAAATGCACTCTGGCGCGCAGTGCTTTCCCCGCCTCGCCTGCCCGCTTCATGGGGCGGTTTTAATGCAGGTGCATGACTTCATCGAAGCGACGTCAGTACTGACTGTTCTTAGACTAAACATCTAAGTCAGGCTGATGCAAAATAATGCAGGCTGATGCACTAATGAGATAAGAAAGATGACACTTGGAAAGAGTATAGTTAATCTAGATAAAATTTTGACAAGAGATATCTGAAAATGTCTAACGAAATTAAGTATATCGAAACATCGAAGCTAGAGTTTGACCCAGAAAACCCTCGTTTTTACCGATTGAATGACAGAGCTGGCTCTGATACCGCTGTCATAGAGGAAATGCTTGACGATGAAAGTGTGCAAGACCTCATGCTATCTATTGGCGAACAGGGATACTTCCCTGGTGAACCCCTTTTAGTAGTCAAAAAAGGCAAAAAATTTGTGGTAGTAGAAGGCAATCGCCGCTTGGCAGCAGTTAAGCTACTCAATGGTGATCTTGTTGCTCCAAAGAAAAAAGAAAAAAGCGTACAAATCATATTGGACGAAGCTTTGCAGAAACCACAGCAATTGCCTTGTCTTATTTATGATAATCGCGAAGATGTACTGAGATATATTGGATATCGCCATATTACTGGTGTGAAAGAATGGGACTCTCTTTCGAAAGCAAAGTATCTAAAAGAGCTTAGCGACACCTTTTATCAGGGAGTTGATAAAGATACGTTATTCAAATCATTAGCTAAAGAAATTGGTAGTAAACCTTATTACGTGGGGTTGCTGCTGACTTCTTTACATC
>PPYE01740647.1_pt1 | contig 13144 bp, 10 predicted proteins | sample 1559881 | NCBI WGS metagenome assembly PPYE01 (sample SAMN08240022, study PRJNA423297) | Human gut metagenome, whole genome shotgun sequencing project.
CCATCGAGATCACGTTCAGCAGCACCAGCCGCACCACAGCGGGGTGCAGGCAGCTGTTGTTGATGGCGTTGATGACGGATTTTTGGAGCTCTTCAATTTTTGCGGTTGTGGTCATTTCATCACCCTTTCTGCCATCGGGGAGCCGGAATATTCCGGGCGCGGATAGCTTGTATCTTCGGTTCGCGTGCCGCCGCAGGCTGCCAGCGTAAGCGGGATGACCAATGCAAGCACCAACAGCAAAGCCAACGTGGCCAAAATCTGCATGAATTTCTGCATTAAATCTCCCTCCCGTTCACGCTCAAAGAACCGCATTCAATTCTGCCGGGGATTTCAAACTTGCTGGCATTGCAGTGGATGACCTTATCTACCTGGTCAATGGCAATGCCCACAAACTCGCTGGTGGCCCCGCCGGTGGAATAATCAAAGCTGGGGTCGCCGGTGGAAAACCAGCCTAAAAACGTGTAGCGGGAGTTATCGCCAATATAAGATTTGCCGTACCGGCTGCTTAACACACCGGTCAGGTTGTTTTCCCAGTACCAGCGGATGCGCCCCGTGTCAATGTCCACACGAGTGCCAGCATCTTTGCCCATACGAATCCAGGCATTGTCCAGGTCATAAGTGGTTGTGCGCGCCTTATTGTGAATCTGCCCGGTCGTAATGTTTCCGCCGTTGATAATGGTCTTATCCTGGTTCCAGGTACTCAAATCCAAGAATGTCACCACGCCGGATAGGTTGATCTGTGCGCTGGTGATCTCTGTTCCGCCTGCCGTCAGCTTGATGGTACTGCTGGTTCCGCTTGTGCTGGCCGTCAGCTTAATTTCGCTCACCGTCTGCTTGATCTCGGTTTTTGTTTCGGTGGTAGTCAGGTAATCGCCGGTGCTGGCTGTCCACGCGGTAGGCGCGTTGCCCATCTGCACCATGGGGTGCATGATGGTCAGATCGTTGGTAACGGTGGCGTTATCGTTGGCTGTGCTTACAAACAGACCGTCCGCATAGCCGTCCGCGGTCGCCGTGAACGCCGCCCAGCGCAGCTTCCAGCCGTTGTCCAGCGCAATGTCCTGCTTCGCATTTTTGAATGCATTGCCGTAATAACTTTTTGCTCCGCTGCTGCTCTTGGTCTCGAACTGCAAAAACAGGCTGTCCGTGCCGGAGTTGAGCTTGTACAGTACCGATGCACAATAGGTCATGCCCTTGGCAATCACCAGCGTTTTGTCCGCGCCAAAGTGAAAGCGAGTGTTCTGCGCCTTGTTGGTCACGCGAACAGATTCACCCGTAATGGTGTAGCTGCCCTTTTTGCTCAGGTCATTGCCGCCTGCATCCAGGGTCGCATTGTTCCAGTCGTCGGTGCCCACAATAATATTGTTGCCGCCGGTGATCCGCCGCGTTACCGTCTGGGTAATTCTGTCGGCTTTCTGGTCAATCGCAGAAACGGATTCTTTGACCGTCTTGAACTCCTGTTTTGTGCTGTCCAAATCGTTGGAAATGGTTGTGGTGGTCTCTTTCAGGCTGCTGACTTTGGTGCTGATGCTATCCGCCTTTTGGCTGATGCTGGAGACATCCTCTTTCAGGCTGTTCACCGTTGCGGTGGTGGCATAATCCTGCAGCTTGCTGTCAACCGCATCGTTGGCGGCGCTGGTGGCGGTATCCTTTACCGTCTCTGTTACAGATTCCGTCACGGACTTGGTGACTTCGGTCTTGATCTCGTCAGCGGTCTGGGAAAACAGGCTTTTTGCGCTTTCCTGGGTCAGATAGTCGCCAGAGCTGGCATTCCAGGCGGTCGGCGCGTTGCCGTATTGCAGCATGGGGTGAAGCAGCTCAAACTTATTGGTGCAGTTGCCATTGCTGTCGAACTCGACAGTTTTCAAAACACCGTTTTTGCTGGGGGTCCATGTACCATACCGCAGCACCCAGCCGTCCGTCTGCTCAATTTCGAGCTGGTCAGCGGTTTTTATGTAGGCAATGTAATTTTGTCCGTCATCGCTCGTAAACGTAATGCCCAGCCGCAGCGCATCGGTGCCGGAAATGAGTTTGTACATAACGGACAGGCATAGGGTAACGCCTTTGGTGATATGAGCGCTAACAGCGTTGAACTTGAACCCGCGGCATGTGTTCGCATTGGTTATTGTTGCGCTGCCATCATCGCCATACACCACGCTACTGTCAATGCCGACATAGGTGGCGTTCTTGAAGCTCTCACTGCCCAGGATCAGGTTGCCGCCGCCGGTGATTTTGGTGTCTTTTTTCACCTCAGAGGAAAGCCCGTCCACCGTTGCTTTCAGGTCGGTGTACTTGCCGGTCAGGTCGCTTGCCTTTACTTCCAGGCCGTCCACGCTGGTCTTGATCTCCAGCATTTTGCCGGTCAGGTTCTTGTAGCTCTGGCTGTTCACGGCGCTGGAACTTTTCCGGCTGGCGCTGCCCACGCTCTTAAAGCTGGCCTTGCCGGATGAGATTGTGGCGCTCATCAGGTAGGTGTCGAACTCCCGCCCGCGTGCGTCCTTAACGTGCACGATCTGCCCGCAGGCAAGGCCGGAACTGTTGGGCACCGATACTTTGCAGGGGGTGTAGGTCACGTTTTTCAGCACGTTGTACAGGTTTTGTACAACGCTTTTCAGGTTGGCTTCGGTGCCGGTTGTCAGCAGCAGGTTGCCCTGAACTGCATAGGTGTTGGTGGCAGTGGTGCTGTCGGGGTAGATGACCCCCACGTCACTGTCCGACTGCCGGATCTGGACTTTCTCAATGGCCTTGACCGTGTAGTCCTCGTAGCTCAGGCTGTCAGCATAATAGGCGGTGCTGTTGCTGGCACCGTCCGGGGTGATTTTAGCAGTGCTGCGCTTGTCTGTGTAGGTCAAGAATTGCAGCTTGCCGTCTGCATTCATGTGGGCGTAGCAGCCTGCCGCTTCCGCCGCCCAGGAGATAATCTGGCGGCAGGTTAAATCATCCGCATAGAATGCCTGCACGCTGTAGCTGCCATTGATGGGCAGGCTGCTGCTGGCCAGCGTAACCCCTGCCCGCTGGCAGGCCAGCTGAACCAGCTGCCAGATAGTTTTGGGGAACTGTGCCTGATTGGCGTGCAGCCAGCCGGAGAAGTCCGCATCCAGCTTGGACATGGTGTCGTAGGCCGTGACCTTGTAGCTGTTGCGCTTGGTGCGGGTGGGCTTTTCGGCATAGAAAACGCCCACCTTGGTGCGGTTCCCGGCATCATCCTGCCGGTAGTAGGTCAGGGCGTCCCCGGCAGTAATTTGCAGGCTGCCGCCCGGGTCCGCCCAGATTTCGGCTTCAATGTAGTCCGAAAACGCAGAGCCAATAGTGAACTCCTGCCCGGCGTTCACCGCAGTATGCAGCGTCAGGCTTTTGACCGCGCTGCCGGGGGAGCCGCCCTTTAACTCGGTGCCGCTGGAGAGAGTGAGGATTGGTTGATACAAATACACACCTCCTTTGGTTTTAGTTAGGAGGTAGGAGTGAGGAGTTAGGAGTTCATGGTGTGCGCGTGCGCGCACGGGTTGAAAATTGGGCCGCAATCCCGTAGGGGCGCACAGTGTGCGCCCGTCGCCCTGTGGCAAATCCTGTTATGGCATCTACCGCAAAGCCCCGGAACGGTCAAGACCGTTCCCTACAATGCTGGACCTTAGGCCCGTTTTAACTCCCAACTCCTACTTCCTACCTTCTAACTCTCAATCAGCATTCAATAATGTTAAACTTCAAATTCTTCCACTGTTTCGTCTTGGCATTGTGCCAGGCGATGCCGTATTTGCTGCAGTAGCAGGTGGTGGTTTCTGTCTCGGTGGAAGAGCCGGCTTTGGGATGGGTGAACTGAAACGTTGCCTTGCCCGCAAACAGCCCGATGGTGTACTTGTATTCGTCATCCGTCAGGCAGCTGTAGGCGATGGGCCAGGTGGCAACCTTTTCCCGCACCACTTCGCGGTGCATGTACCCGGCCTCGTCGCGCCCGGAATCGCTGGAATCCAGGTCGGAATAGCTCGGTTCGATGTCGCAGTCCGGTGCGTACAGGGATTTGCCATCGATCTGGAACAGATTGGTCAGGGTCACGTTACACACCTCCCGTGGCAGTCAGCTGTTTGCGCTGCCAGCGCTGTACGGCGCGGCCTACGTCCTCGTCGGTCAGCTCAATGCCGTACACGGCGGAGAGGATCTCCCGCAGCACGGAAACCACGGCTTCAAAGCCCGCCATCTGGCCCGCCTGCAGGTCCTCCATGACCTCGGCCACAGCCTGCTTGATGGTGTCCAGCGGAGCTTCCACGTTGGTGCCGTGGCTCTGATCGCCCAGCACGGCGAGGAACTCCCGGTTCGCCGGGATGACCGCGCCTTGCGCCAGGTAGGGGATCTGCGGGGCGGTCAGGGTGCTGATATTAAACCCGACATGCCCGCCGCCGAATATGTCCGGCAGGTCGAACGACAACCCGTTCAGCGCGTTGATGACCGCATTGATGCCGGTCACAACGGCGGAGATCATCCGATTGATGAAGCCGATGATGCCATTGACGGCGGTTTTGATGGCGTTTGTCATCTTGTCCCAGACGGTGCTGACCGTGTTGCCGATGGCCTGCCAGGCAGCATCCCAGTTGCCGCGGAACACGGCGCTTAAAAAGTCCGTCAGCCCGCGCAGCACAACAACGGCCAGATCGATGGCATCCGCAATAGCCCCAACGGCCACGCCAACAACGTCCGCAATGGCGTTGAATACCTCAGCAAACGCGGGGCCGAACGTGGCGATGATCCACTTGGCCACCGGGGCCAGCAGGTTGTTCCACAGGTCCAGCAGGCAGTTGGCAACGCTTGCCACCAGCAAAAGAATGTCGTCCCACAGGGGCTTGAGGTGGGAGGACCAGAGGGTAGATAAAATCTGCATCAGGTTAGTAAGGATCGGCTGCAAAACGTTCTGCCACAGGGTGGTAAAAATGCCTTGCAGGTTTTCCAGCGCCAGGGCGGCACTCTGGGCAATGGGCTGGCCGTACTCGGCCCAGGTCAGCTGAACGCCGCCCAAAAGATCCTGCCAAACGGTCAAGGCAGCGGTTTTCATCTGCTGCCAGGCTGCATCCCACAGCGCGGCGGCGGGGGCAAGCACAGCCTGTAATGTAGCCCAGAAATTTTGCAGCTGCTGGTTTAATAGAGCCGGCGGACTTAACTGTGGCGGTTCGGCATCTGCGGCTTTGATTGTTGCAGCGCTGCTGCTTTTGCGGGTGGTGGAAGCCGCCGCAGCTCCGGCACTTTCGGCAAGAGAAGCCTGCAACCGGTCCAGCTCATCAAATTCCGCAACGCTGCGTTTGGCGGCCTTGGCTGCTTTGGTGGTGCCACTGGCAAGTTTGGCCTGGGCTTTGGCGGCTTTGTTGGCGCTGACTGCTGCTGCGGCGGTCTGCTGCTCAAACTTTGCCACCGGCACGGCGGAGAACGCAGCGTTTACACTGCGGCTTATTTTTTTCAGGGCAGTGCGCAGGCCGTTCAGCGGCTGCTGCGCGGTGTGGGTAGTTGTTTGTGTAGACAGGGCAACCTGAAGGCTGCCTGCATAGGATTTTGGCAAAAGCATCTACCTCCTTATGGGGACTTAATTGGCCAACAAGCGCTGCAGCCGCTGGCGTTCCGCTATCTCTGCCGGATTCAGGCGGGGGCGCAGGTCAACCATGGCTTTGTTTTTGCGGTAGTAGTCCTGTTCCCACGGCTGCAATTTTTGGCCGTGGCGCAGCTTGCTGCGCACCCGCAGCAGGGTAGCCAGCTGGCCGTCCCCAATGCTGTTGAACCAGGCCATAAAGGTCCACCAGTGCAGATAAGGCAGGGCGCGCACTTCGCACCCGGCGGCTTTGTTGATGTCGGCGGCAATCAGCGGGGCGTCCTGTTCCCAGTCCAACAGCGGCGGGGCGGGGGAGCGGGGCAGCGTTTGCCCGCAGTTCAAAAAATCTGCCAGCTTCTGCATGGCCTCCGGATAGTCGCTGCGTGGCAGATCGCCCTCATAAAATAGGGCCAGGGCCACCCGCCAGCGGATGAATTCCGGCTCGCTGGCATCGTTCAACCGATGCAGAATATCCAGAATATCGCGGTAATCCGAATGAATCGGATATGCTTTTCCGCCAACCTCCAGCCGGGTGGGCAGCCGCCAGCTGCTCATACCTGCACCCCGCGCGCGGCGCGCGCTGCCTGGGCCTGCTGCACGGCCAGCGTGGCTTTGGCATCCGCGCACTGGCGGGCACCGGCTTCCAGAATGGGCTGCAATGCCGCAAACAGATTGGTGATGACCCGCTCGCCATTGCCGGCAACCGCCAGCAGATTGGTGCCGCCCAGCATGGCGTCAAAATCATTGCCGGGGCCAAATACTTCCGCCAGCAGCCCCTTGGCGCGCTGATCCGCCTGGGCCAGCAGTTGTATGGCATCGGTCCCAGTGGGGCTTTGCACCTGCACCTGCTGTTCCAGCTCTTGCAGCTGATTTTGCAGGGTGCAAAAACGGCTGTAAACATTGGGGTCGCTGGGGTTAAAGCGCAGCACTCCGCCGCCGTGCTCCGGCCCGCCATTGACCGCGTATTCGCGCAGGCCGGTATCAATCGTAAGTTGTTCCATAAAGCCTCCTTTAATACAACAGAAATCTGTAATCACAATAGCTAAAAAATGGTGAAGCGCTGCTGCACACTTCACGAAGAAAAAGGTGAACAAGAGAATTTTGGTGTACCCTCTGCCAAGGGAACGCCAAACAAAACTTACAGCGGAAATACCGGAATCCTAGGGTGTATCTGAAAAGTCAAAAATTTAGTCTATCTTTTTCTTGTTTTCAAATACACTTTAAGGCAGGTGAACGATATTGGGAAAAGAAATCCTAAACGTAAAACGCAGCCCGGCAGCCGCCGATTTGGGCATTATACAGAACAATAAAAAGATAGCGAAAAACCTATCATTCCAGTATTCTGTAAAATTCTGGACCTTGTGGCTATCATAACGCAATATTACAGAAATGTCAACAATAAAATTCAGAAAACCGAAATTGCGATGGAATACCGGTACCGTAATACTCCACAAAAGCCCGCAAACATAAAAACTCTCCGCCGCACAGTGCAATGTTGTGGGCGGAGGGAGAGCCGTGTTTAGAGTGATTTGCTGCGTTAGAGCGCGGCAGCAAAACAAAAATGATGCAGACAAAAGTAAACGAGAGGAGATAAGCAGACCGGAAACATCCGGCACAACACAACAAAAAGCTCCAGCGCCTTCTACCCTTATGGCGCTGGAGCGAACTTACTTGATTGGAGTCATAGCCTCATACCCGATTGTATTATTTTTCGGACCGTTTGCACATTTTCATGGCAACCTCATCCTTTAACTTTGATCGAATGTTTTTAAACCTGGTTTTCTTTGTTTTGCAAATCGGAAACGGGTTTCATTCGCTGTTGTTCGATGATTTTGCGTTTGCTTGAAATTTCTGATTCCCTTTGGTTCGTTATTTGCTGCCTGGAAACATTTTGCAAGGAAAACGATTCTTGGTGCATCTGTGGAACGGGGAAGTGAACTTCAATAATTTTGTGCAGGGTACCTGAATTTGATGCCAGAGGTTGATTCCTCTTTGCTCTAGTACATCGGAGTTTCTCCTTTTGGGGGCGGTGCGCTTGCACCAGCCAGATCAGGTGAAGCATTATTTGTTCGGCGGAGTTAAATCTTTCATAACAATCACCGGTGATTCTGGGTTTCTATTTACGCTTTTGCGTACCAGGTTTTGAACCTGTAATTTTCTATTTAGAATCCTGTCGTCAGTTCTTCATCTAATCTATGTAAACGCGGGGAACTTTTTCTGACGGGATTTCCTGAGCACTGCATTTTAAGCAAGCTACGAACCTTGCATCTTAACTTTTATATCTTTTACAGGTAATGACCTGCGGCTGTTAATGAGGTTCGTTTGCTTTCAGCAGGCCCAGGCCCGCCGGTGATGAATGGGATCTTTGAAATTAGCCATTGGACTTGAGCCTCCTTCCTTACGAATCCTGCCGGCTTTGCCATCTTACTTTCAAGTCCTTCGGTAGCCTCCCGGTCCCTGCTTTCCCGGAATTCTTCAAGTGTTCCCATTTAGACCTCTTACTGGAAGCCTTTGCGAAATCTGCTTGAAGCTGTCGGGAAAACCGCCGTGCCTTGTTCCGATGCTATTGAAAGTGGCTTTTGCTTGGAGCTTTTAGCTCCTTATCTCCGGCTGTTTTCTTTCTGTGACTATACTATACAATACCCTAAGGAATTTGTCTATTCGCAGATATCCCAAACAAAATATGAATTATTCGTGCATGTTATGGATAGATATTGCCTTGACGAATGTGGTATAATAAATATGTTGGGTGTGCAAAAGCGTGGGCCTGTCGGTTGGCAGGCCCACGCTTTTTAGTTTGTATTGAAGAATCGTTAAAGTAATAGAGAAAAGAAGCTAAGGCAACACCGCACAATTCCCGCCTGACGGCTTAAGCACCGCTCCGGCAGCTGCGGCACTTAGAATTATGCGGTATTGCCCTAACTAATTCACATGCTCTCCGGCACCGTAACCTTGAACATGGTCAGCACGTTGTGGATCACGCTGCGCACGGCCAGGCACAGGGCCATGCGGCACTGGCGAACGGCAGGGTCAGCTTCCAGAATGCGGCAGGCATTGTAGAAGCGGTGGAACGCCGTGGCAATGTCGATAACATAACGGGTAATGCGGGCCGGGTCATATTTTTCTGCTGCGGCAGCAATCTCCGCCGGGAAAGCGGAAAGCAGACGCAGCAGAGCCTGCTCGCTGGGGTCAGTCAGCAGGCTGGCATCCAGGGCATCGGCACCCTCAAAGGTCACACCGGCGGCTTCCAGCTTTTTCAGCACGGAGCAGATGCGGGCGTGGGCGTACTGGACATAGTAGACCGGGTTTTCGCTGTCGTTGCGCACAGCCAGGTCAAGGTCGAAATCCAGAGTGGAGGAGCTTTCGCGCTGGTTGAAGAAGAAACGTGCGGAATCAATGGGCACTTCGTCCAGCAGGTCGGTCAGGGTGATGGCCTTGCCGGTACGCTTGCTCATACGCACCGGTTTGCCGTCGCGCATCAGGTTGACCATCTGCATCAGCACAACATCCAACTTGGTGCCGTCCAGGCCAACGGCGTCCATGGCACCCTTCATGCGGGCTACATGGCCGTGATGGTCGGCACCCCAAATGTCGATGGCACGGTCAAAACCGCGCACGGCCAGCTTGTTGTAATGGTAGGCGATGTCGGCGGCAAAATAGGTGGGAATGCCGTTGGCGCGTACCAGAACTTCGTCTTTGGCTTCCTCTTCGCCGTCGGCGTTTTCGTCCTTCTTGCGGTTTACAACGCCGTACTTGGAAGCATACTGGGCGCTGCGGTACATGATGGCACCGTCCTCGGCCTTGTAGCAGGCACCCTTGTCCATCAAGATTTTGATGACATCATCCACAGCGCCGCTCTTGTGCAGGTCGCTTTCGTGGAACCAGACATCATAGGTGATGCGGTACTTGCCCAGGTCGCGCTGCAGCCCGGCAATGTTCTTGGGCAGGGCATCGGCAATCAGGGCATCTTTCAGCTCTTCAAAGTCCTTATCGACATAGGAATCGCCGTGAATTTCGGCAAACTCTTTGGCGCGAGCGATAATGTCAGCGCCCTGGTAGCATTCTTCCGGCAGGGGAACGGCTTCTTCGCCTTTGTACAGCTGCAGGTAGCGGATGGCCAGGCTCTTGCCGAACTTCTGGATCTGGTTGCCTGCATCGTTGATGTAAAACTCGCGGGTCACATCATAACCGGCCCAGTCCAGGCAGGCAGCCAGGCAGTCGCCCAGAGCACCGCCGCGGGCGTTGCCCATGTGCATGGGGCCGGTGGGGTTGGCGGAAACAAATTCAACGTTGTAGCGCTTGCCTGCACCGCCGTCCGTGCGGCCGTATTCCGGCTCAGTGGCAGCAGCCTGCAACACGCTGGTAAACCAGTGGGCACCCAGGAACAGGTTGATGAAGCCGGGGCCTGCGATCTCTACACGGTCGAACAGGCTGCCCTCCAGGTTCAGGTGGTCCACAATGGCCTGTGCAATCTGGCGCGGAGCCTTGTGGAACGCACGGGCACCGGCCATGGCGGCGTTGGATGCAATATCGCCGTTTTTGACATCGGCGGGAATCTCAACAATAAATTCCGGCAGCGGGGCTTCCGGAAGGGAACCGTCCGCCACAGCAGCATTCAGCGCGCCGGTCAGCAGCTCACGCGCCGTATCCAGCGCAGCCTTGCGGGGGTTATAGTATTTGTAATTCACGTTGTACCTCCAGTTTGGAAGTTAGGAGGGAGGAGTTAGGAGTTAGGAGTTTAAGGTGCGGCCAGCGCCGCAATTTTGAAAAACAGCCGCACAGCTGATCGTTAAAATTTGTGCGCGTCAGCGCACACCAAAAACTCCTAACTCCTACTTTCTACCTCCTAACTAAAAAATTATTCAACTTCAGTTTCCTGCTTTTTCAGCGGCTCTACTGTGATAAGCACGGAATTGCGGCTGATTAAGGTTTCGGCGCCGGAATCCAGCGTGTAGCTGAACTGCAGCTCGCCGCCATCCGGCAGCAGGTTGTGCTCAATCACATCAGCGGCCACGCCAAGGCTGATGGAACCGTACCCGGTTTCGTAATGGCACAGGTGGCGGATGCCTTTTTCAATAATCAGCTGGCTGGATGTTTTGCCAAAGCGGGTCATGCTGACCAGCCGGGCATCCTGGCTGACGCGCACCGTGGTGGTACATCCGGCGTAACCGGTGGCTTCGGTTTCAGCGTACACGATGTAGTAGCTGTTGCCGCGCTGCACAAAGTTGCCGCGGGTCATCAGCTCCACGGTGTCGTTTTCGCCGTTCTGCTCCATGGTGCCTTTGATGGTGATGAGGTAATTTTCTTCAACAGGTTTTGCCATAATAGTTTAATTCCTTAATACGTTTCAATGGCGATCTGTTCCACCGGGCCGCCCGCTTCGCTGCCCATGAACAGCCGCTCCTGCTTGGCAAAGCCGTCCGGGGTATCGCTGACAAAAAAGCGGGTGGTGCCGCCGGTGCTGCGCCCGCTGGAAATCCCAAGGTCATCCAGCGCGGTGGCGGTGGCAATGGCGGTCAGCTTGCCGGGGTCAATCAGCGTTACGCTGTCGCCCACAAAATCGCCGATCATTTTTTTCAGCAGCGGGTAGTGGGTGCAGCCAAGGATCAGGGTGTCAATGCCGGAATCCCGCACGGGGGTCAGGTATTCCTCAATCATCAGCTGGGTCACTTTGTCGCCGTTCACATAACCGTTTTCAACCAGCGGTACAAACAGGGGGCAGGCGCGGGCAAAAATCTGAACCCCCGGCACCAGATCTTTCAGCTGGGTGGCATAAGAACCGCTGCGGATGGTGGCCGCTGTGCCGATCACGCCGATGCGTTTGTTTTTGGTGGCGGCAGCAGCTGCGCGGGCTGCCGCACCGATCACGCCGGTGTAGGGTACCGGCAGCTGGGCAGCTTCCGCCGAAGGATAGGTGGAAGATACTGTGCCGCAGGCCGCCATAATGAACTTGACATTCTGGGAAAGCAGGAACCGGATATCCTGCTGGGCGTACCGCACGATCACATCGTGCCCGCGGGAACCGTAAGGCACGCGGCCGGTATCGCCAAAATACACAATATCTTCGCCCGGCAGCAGGCGGCGCAGCTGACGCACGGCGGTCAGCCCGCCAAGGCCGCTGTCAAATACGCCGATGGGACGAGTATCCATCAGTAAGCACCTCGCTTTTTGCTCAGTGCAAGGCCGATTAGCTTATCAACCAGGGCGGCAAAGCTGTAGCCCTCGTTTTCCATCAGCTTGGGGTACATGCTGATGGGGGTAAAGCCCGGCAGGGTGTTCAGCTCATTGCAAAGCACGCGTCCTGTGCCGTGCTCTACAAAGAAATCGCACCGGGCAAGACCAGCGCAGCCCAAAGCCAGGTAAGCGCGGGCGGCCAGCGTTTTGACTTCGTCCAGCTTCTGGTCCGGCAGGTGGGCGGGAATCACCGTCTTGGATATACCGTTTTTATACTTGTCGTCATAGGTATAAAACTCTGCGCCGGTCAAAATCTCGCCGGGGCGGGTGGTGCGCACTTCCTGCGGGTTATCCGGGTTGCCAATGGCGGCACATTCCACTTCCTGCCCATCAATAAACTCTTCAAACACCACTTTGTCATCTTCCCGCAGGGCGGTGTCAATGGCGGTGTTCAGCTCTTCACGGTTGTGGGCCTTGGTGATGCCCACGCTGGAACCCGCATTGGCCGGTTTGACAAAGATCGGGTAGGGCAGGCGGTTTTCCACGCGGGTCAACAGGGCGCTGCGCTGGGTTTCCGCTTCGGCTCGGACGGCGCTGCACCAGTGGCAGTGGGGCACATGATAGGCGTCCATGATGGTATTGGCAACGGCTTTGTCCATGCAGGCAGCGGATGCCAGAACGCCGCAGCCCACATAGGGGATGGCAGCCAGCTCCAGCAGGCCCTGAATCGTGCCGTCCTCGCCGTTTTTGCCGTGCAGGATGGGGGCGACCACATCCACCGGCAGCAGTTCATAGCCGTTGGCGCTGTGCACCAGCAGGCCGTGGTCGCTGCGGTCCGGGCTGAGTACGCAGGGCACGCAGGAAGCATCCTGCTCCCAGCTGCCGCTGCGCATGCCCTCGGTAGAGCCGCTGTATTTCAGCCAGCGGCCCTGTTTGGTAATGCCCACCAGAATCACTTCATATCGGTCCGGCATGGTGGCAAGGGCATCCGCCCATGCCGCAGCCGAAACACAGCTGACCTCATGCTCGCTTGAACAGCTGCCAAACAGCAGGGCCACGCGGATCTTGTTTGCTTGTTGTTTCATATTGTCAGGTATGCTCCCTTTTTGTTTTCGGCCGGTTCCGGGGCAGTTTGCCGCCGGAACCTGGCTGTATGGCATAACACTACACTTTAATACTATATCATATTTATGCGGTTTATGCCAGTGGTTGTCCGCTATTTCCGGGATTTTTTGCGCAAAACAAAATCCCCGCAGCCCGCCGGTGCAAAACCGGGGCCGCGGGGGATAAGATACGATACTTTAAGCCGGATTTTCCACAATTTATAAGGCAACACCGCATAATTCTAAGTGCCGATACGGCGAGCGAGGTGCGGCAGCTGCTAAGCCAAAAGCGCAGATAATACTG
>PPYE01663638.1_pt1 | contig 13140 bp, 25 predicted proteins | sample 1559881 | NCBI WGS metagenome assembly PPYE01 (sample SAMN08240022, study PRJNA423297) | Human gut metagenome, whole genome shotgun sequencing project.
GGTCAGAGCAAGGGACAGGGAGAGGGCTCCCAGCCGTTTCAGATGGGTCATAAGCAGTCGGATTCCTTTCTATTTAAAAAGGTAATGGGCCCGGAGCAGGGGCCGCTTTTGGGTATCATAGCACAAAGGAGCGGCGGGAGCAAGGGGAAAGGAGGCCGCTTGCCGCCCCCTCTCCCCCAGCCCAGGCGGGGACGGTTTTTTTCCACAGAACGGCGGGGCGAATCCGGCGGGAAATTTGCCAAAAAAATTTGAAAAAGTCCTTGACACACACGGGGGTGTTGATGTATGATACCAAAGTCCCTGTAAGGGGGCAATGCGATGATGCGGGAGATTGCTCAGCAATGAGGGAACTTCCGCGGAGTATGTCCGAGCTAGAATCGGGCGGCTGAAGGACCTGGGCACGGCGTATATCGCTGTGGTTGGGTGGAACCGGCCTGCTTGCTGCGCCGGTTTCTTTCATGTCACGGAGTGATACGCACGAGAACGTGGACAGGAACTTCACCGTACGAAGCATGAAGGACAAAGAAATTCACTTCGTATGTATTAAGGAGGAAACAACCCATGGCAGCTCAGAAAGAAATGATCCGCATCCGCCTGAAGGCCTATGACCACCAGCTCATCGACCAGAGCGCGGAGAAGATCGTGGAGACCGCCAAGCGCACCGGCGCTTCCGTCTCCGGTCCCATTCCCCTGCCCACCAAGAAGGAAGTCGTCACCATCCTGCGCGCCGTCCACAAGTACAAGGACAGCCGCGAGCAGTTCGAGCGCCGCACCCACAAGCGGCTGATCGACGTCATCAAGCCCTCCCCCAAGACCGTGGAGGCCCTGATGAGCCTGGAGCTTCCCGCCGGCGTGGAGATCGAGATCAAGCTGTAATTCAGCCGGTCTCAAGCACAACTTTGTTGTACCCGCAGTCCATCGCGTCATAGAGATGGACGGGTCAAGTCGCGAGAGCAATGCCAGCCCATTGGGCAACTCTCCCGACCAATAACCTTTATAGGAGGAAATCCAACATGGAGAAAGCGATCATCGGCAAAAAGATCGGCATGACCCAGGTCTTCGATGAGGCTGGCCGCGTGGTCCCTGTGACCGTGATCCAGGCCGGGCCCTGCACCGTGGTGCAGAAGAAGACCGCCGAGAAGGATGGCTATGAGGCCATTCAGCTGGGTTATGAGACGGTTGCTGAGCGCAAGCTCACCAAGCCCGAGGTCGGCCACCAGAAGAAGGCCGGCATGACCGAGTTCAAGAAGGTTCTGAAGGAGTTCCGTCTGGACGACTGCTCCAAGTACGAGGTGGGCGACGAGCTCACCGCCGAGGTCTTCGCCGCCGGCGACCGTGTGGACGTGACCGGCATCAGCAAGGGCCACGGCTACGAGGGCGTTGTTAAGCGCCACGGCGCCGCTGTCAAGCGCAACACCCACGGCGGCGGCCCTGTGCACCGCAACATCGGCTCTCTGGGCGCCACCAGCCACATGTCCAAGATCATCAAGGGCACCATCGGTGCCGGCCAGATGGGCAACGAGCAGGTCACCGTCATGAACCTGGACGTGGTCCAGGTGGACACCGAGCTGGGCATCATCGCCGTGCGCGGCGCCATCCCCGGCCCCAAGGGCGGCGTGGTGTTCCTGCGCAACAGCGTGAAGAAGTTCTTCGAGCCCAAGGGCGCCGCCGGCGTCAGCGTCAACCCGCAGAAGGCTTCCGGCCGCAACCCGCAGAAGGCTTCCGCCCGCAACAAGTAAGGAAAGGAGAGTGTAAATCATGGCTAAAGCAAATGTGTTTAACATGGCCGGCCAGCAGGTCGGCGAGATCGAGCTCTCCGATGCGGTGTTCGGCATCGAGCCCAACACGGCTGTGGTCCACGAGGTGGTCAAGAACCACCTGGCCAACTGCCGTCAGGGCACCCAGAGCGCTCTGACCCGCGCCGAGGTCTCCGGCGGCGGCAAGAAGCCCTGGCGCCAGAAGGGCACCGGCCACGCCCGTCAGGGTTCCACCCGGGCTCCCCAGTGGACCCACGGCGGCATCGTGTTTGCCCCCAAGCCCCGCACCTACCGCTACACCCTCAACAAGAAGGTGAAGCGTCTGGCTCTGAAGTCCGCCCTGTCCGCCAAGGCCGCCTCCGGCGACATCCTGGTGGTGGACGGCCTGAAGCTGGACGAGGTGAAGACCAAGGCCATGAAGGGCTTCCTGGACAGCATCCAGGCCGGCAAGTCCGTGGTCATCACCCCTGAGGTGGAGAAGAATGTGGTCCTGTCCGCCCGGAACATCCCCGGCGTCATCACCACCACCGCCAAGGTCCTGAGCGTTTACGACATCGTCAACGCCAACCGCCTGGTGGTCGATAAGGCCGCCCTGGCTATCATTGAGGAGGTGTTCGCATAATGACCGCTTATGATATCATCAAGCGCCCCATCATCACCGAGCAGTCCATGGCGGACGCCGAGATGAAGCGCTACACCTTCGAGGTGGCCAAGACCGCCAACAAGATCGAGATCGCCAAGGCGGTCGAGGAGATCTTCGGCGTGAAGGTCGCCAAGGTGAACACCCTGAACATGCAGGGCAAAATGAAGCGCATGGGCTACCGGCCCGCCGGCCGCCGGCCCAGCTGGAAGAAGGCCATGGTCACCCTGACCGCCGATTCCAAGACCATCGAGTTCTTCGAAGGCATGGTGTAAGGAGGAGATTGAGAAATGGCTATCAAGACTTATAAGCCCACAACGCCCTCCCGCCGCCACATGACTGTGTCCGCCTTCGAGGGCATCGACAAGAAGGCCAAGCCCGAGCGCGCCCTCACCGAGGTGCTGAAGAAGCACGCGGGCCGCAACAGCTACGGCCGCATCACCGTCCGCCACCACGGCGGCGGCAACAAGCAGAAGTACCGCATCATCGACTTCAAGCGGGACAAAGAGGGCAAGGCCACTGTGGTCAACCTGCAGTACGACCCCAACCGCTCCGCCAACATCGCTCTGATCGAGTATGAGGACGGCGAGCGCCGCTATATCCTGGCCCCCAACGGCCTGAAGGCCGGCCACATCATCATGACCGGCGCCGACGCCGACATCCTGCCCGGCAACTGCCTGCCCATCGCCAACATCCCCGTGGGCGAGATGATCCACAACATCGAGCTCTACCCCGGCAAGGGCGCTCAGCTGGTCCGCGCCGCCGGCGTGGCCGCTCAGCTGATGGCCAAGGAGAACGGCATGGCTCAGGTCCGCCTCCCCTCCGGCGAGGTGCGCTATATCCGCGAGAACTGCAAGGCCACCATCGGCCAGGTGGGCAACACCGACCACGCCAACATCCAGATCGGCAAGGCCGGCCGTAAGCGCCACATGGGCTGGCGGCCCACCGTCCGCGGCTCCGTCATGAACCCCAATGACCACCCCCACGGCGGCGGCGAGGGCAAGAGCCCTGTCGGCCGTCCCGGCCCGGTCACTCCCTGGGGCAAGCCCGCTCTGGGTTACAAGACCCGCAAGACCAAGAACCGCACCGATAAGTTCATCGTGAAGCGCCGCAACGCCAAGTAAGGAGGGAGTAAAAGATGAGCAGAAGTATCAAGAAAGGCCCCTTTTGCGCCCCCGAGCTGCTGAAGCGGGTCGATGAAATGAATCAGACCGGCGACAAGAAGGTGCTGAAGACCTGGAGCCGCGCCTCCACCATCTTCCCCTCCTTCGTGGGTCACACCTTTGCCGTCCACGACGGCCGCAAGCACGTGCCCGTCTATGTGACCGAGGATATGGTCGGCCACAAGCTGGGCGAGTTCGTTCCCACCCGCACCTTCAAGGGCCATGCGGGTTCCAAGACCGGTAAGTAAGGAGGAGAGAGAGCAATGGAAGCTGTTGCAAACCTGAGATATCTGCGGATCTCTCCCCGTAAGGTGAAGATCGTCCTGGACCTGATCCGCGGCAAGGACGTGGCCACCGCCACCGCGATTTTGCTGAACACCCCCAAGGCCGCCTCTGAGCCTGTGCTCAAGCTGCTGAAGAGCGCTGCGGCCAATGCGGAGAACAACCACCAGATGGACCCTGAGAAGCTGTATGTGTCCGCCTGCTATGCCAACCCCGGCCCCATCATCAAGCGCATCATGCCCCGGGCCCGGGGCCGGGCGTACCGCATCAACAAGCGCACCTCTCACGTCACCATCGCCGTGAGCGAGCGCTAAGGGAGGAGGAACAATATGGGACAGAAAGTCAATCCCCACGGCCTTCGCGTGGGCGTCATCAAGGATTGGGACTCCCGCTGGTACGCGAAGAACGAGCTGGTCGGCGACCTGCTGGTGGAGGACAAGAAGATCCGTGACTACCTGAAGAAGACTCTGTACGGCGCCGGCATCCCCAAGATCGAGATCGAGCGGGACAACGCCAAGGTCCGTATTTACCTGCACTGCGCCCGCCCCGGCGTCGTCATCGGCAAGGGCGGCGAGGAGATCAAGGCCCTGGAGGCCAAGCTGGTCAAGATGATCGGCAAGCCCGTGGACCTGAAGATCGTGGAAGTGCGCAACTCCGACATGGACGCGCAGCTGGTGGCCGAGAACATCGCCCAGCAGCTGGAGAAGCGTATCGGCTTCCGCCGCGCCATGAAGAACGCCATGGGCCGCGCCATGCGCGCCGGCGCCCTGGGCATCAAGACCAGCGTTTCCGGCCGTCTGGGCGGCGCTGAGATCGCCCGCACCGAGCACTACCACGACGGCACCATCCCCCTGCAGACCCTGCGCGCCGACATCGACTACGGCTTCGCTGAGGCTGCCACCACCTACGGCCGCATCGGCGTGAAGGTGTGGATCTACAAGGGCGAGGTGCTGACTCAGGCCCTGCGCACCACCCCCCGCACCCTGGATACCAGCAAGCCCTATCAGGAGCGCCGCGAGCGCCGCGACCGCCGCAACGGCGACCGCCGGGGCGGCTTCCGCCGGGACGGGGAGCGCCGCAACAACTTTAACCGTGATAACAACCGTGGCCCCCGCCCCGCCGGTCAGGCCAACACTCCTAAGGAAGGAGGCGCTCAGTAATGCTGCTGCCTAAGCGCGTGAAATACCGCCGCGTCCACCGCGGCCGCATGAAGGGCAAGGCCACCCGCGGCAATACCGTCACTTACGGTGAGTTCAAGATCTTCCCCGATAAGCCCGTCACCGAGAAGCCGGCCGAGACCCGCATGGGTTCCGGTAAGGGCTCTCCCGAGTACTGGGTGGCCGTGGTCAAGCCCGGCCGCGTGATGTTCGAGATCGCCGGCGTCTCCGAGGAGGTCGCCCGCGAGGCTCTGCGCCTGGCCAGCCACAAGCTGCCTGTCAAGTGCAAGATCGTGAAGCGTGAAGAGACCGAGAAGGGTGGTGAAGCGTAATGAAGGCCAATGAGATCCGCAAGCTCTCCGGCGCGGAGCTGGAGACCAAGCTGATGGACCTGAAGAAGGACCTGTTCAACCTGCGCCTTCAGCACGCCACCAATCAGCTGGACAACCCCATCCGCATTGCGGAGGTTAAGAAGGACATCGCCCGGGTCAAGACCATCATCCGCGAGCAGCAGCTCGCCGGCCGCTAAGAGGAGGAGATAGAAGATGGAAAACAGAACTTCTTCCCGTAAGACCAGAGTCGGCCTGGTGGTTTCGGACAAGATGGACAAGACCGTGGTGGTCGCCGTCGCCGACCGTGTGGCCCACCCTCTGTATAAGAAGATCGTCAAGAGAACCTACAAGCTGAAGGCTCACGACGAGAACAACCAGTGCGGCGTGGGTGACCGCGTCCGCGTGATGGAGACCCGCCCCCTGTCCAAGGACAAGCGGTGGCGCGTGGTTGAAATCATCGAGAAGGCGAAGTAAGGAGGTGCCGGCATGATTCAGGAAGAAAGCTATCTGAAGGTCGCCGATAACACCGGCGCCAAGGAGATCAAGACCATCCGTGTGCTGGGCGGTTCCAAGCGCAAGTTCGGCAACATCGGAGACGTGATTGTGGCCTCCGTTCGGAAGGCCCAGCCCGGCGGAACCGTGAAGAAGGGCGAGGTGGTCAAGGCCGTCATCGTCCGCACCTCCCGGGGTGTGCGCCGCGCCGACGGCTCTTACGTCCGCTTCGACGACAACGCCGCCGTCCTCATCCGTGAGGACAAGAACCCCCGCGGCACCCGTATCTTTGGCCCCGTGGCCCGCGAGCTGCGCGACAAGGACTATATGAAGATCCTGTCCCTGGCTCCCGAAGTGCTGTAAGGGAGGGTAACGAAGCATGAAGAAAATGAGCATCAAGAAGGACGACCTGGTGGTCGTGCTGTCCGGCAAGGACAAGGGCAAGCAGGGCAAGGTCCTGGAGGTCCAGCCCAAGAGCGGCAAGGTGGTCGTGGAGAACATCAACGTGGTCTCCCGCCACACCAAGCCCCGCAAGCAGGGCGACCAGGGCGGCATCCTGAAGAAGGAGGCCCCCCTCTACGCCTGCAAGGTGCAGAAGGTCTGCCCCAAGTGCAACAAGCCCACCCGCATCGGCCACAAGGTCGAGGGCGACAAGAAGGTCCGCATCTGCAAGAAGTGCGGCGCCGAGATCTGAGAGAGGAGGAGTGAATCGAAATGGCTAATACGCCCAACCTGAAGAAGCTGTATCAGGACGAGGTCGCTCCTGCTCTGATGCAGAAGTTCGGCTATAAGTCCACCATGCAGATTCCCCGTCTGGAGAAGATCGTGGTCAACGTGGGCTGCAGCGAGGCCCGGGAGAACGCCAAGGTGCTGGACGCCGTGGTGAACGACCTGACCACCATCACCGGCCAGAAGGCCGTCATCACCAAGGCCAAGAAGTCCGTGGCCAACTTCAAGCTCCGTGAGGGCATGCCCATCGGAGCCAAGGTCACCCTGCGCGGCAACAAGATGTGGGAGTTCCTGGACCGTCTGTTCAACGTGGCTCTGCCCCGTGTCCGTGACTTCCGGGGCATCTCCGCCGACTCCTTTGACGGCCGCGGCAACTACGCCCTGGGCGTCAAGGAGCAGCTGATCTTCCCCGAGATCGAGTACGACAAGATCGACAAGATCCGCGGCATGGACATCGTGGTCTGTACCACCGCCCAGACCGACGAAGAGGCCCGTGAGCTGCTCAAGCTCGTCGGCGCTCCCTTCGCCACCCGCTAAGGAGGAGGATGAACAATGGCTAAGAAGTCTATGATTCTCAAGCAGCAGAAGGAGCCCAAGTTCTCCTCCCGCCGCTACAACCGCTGCAAGCTGTGCGGCCGTCCCCACGCTTACCTGCGGGACTACGGCATCTGCCGTATCTGCTTCCGGGAGCTGGCTTACAAGGGCCAGATCCCCGGTGTGAAGAAAGCTTCCTGGTAATTCTGAATACTCAGACCGCCAGGTCAATAACGTCTTGGAAGGAACCGGCTGTGTCTGCACAACCGGTTCCTTCTGGACAAAAGTGAACCACGCGTCCGGGTGTGTGCGGCTAAAAAGCCTTGCAATCCGGACATAAATGAGGTATAATCAAGTGCTTGCGCGCCGAGAGGTCTTTTTTAGGGACACACCCGGCACCGTGGGCGAGGCGAAACCCGGGATCGCAGGGGCCGCGGAAGGGCTCCGGGCGACTGCCGGGGATTTGCGCTGTTTCATTCCTTTTGATCAAACCCGCCTCGGGACGGCGGTTTTGATAAAGAGTGCCAAAGGCACGAAGGCGGTCAATAGGTCGAAGGGTCTACCTGCCCTGCGATACCTTGCCGTCTGTACCGGCTCACCCAACGGCCGGTAATCGAATAGGAGGTAAAGACTCATGCATATCACGGATCCCATTGCGGATATGCTCACCCGCATCCGCAACGCGAACAACGCCAAGCATGACACCGTGGACGTCCCCGCGTCCAGGCGTTATCCGCATCACCCTGAAGTATGGCGCCGGCAAGGAGAAGGTCATCTCCGGCCTGCGCCGCGTGTCCAAGCCCGGCCTGCGCGTGTATGCCGGCGCGGACGAGCTGCCCAAGGTTTTACGCGGCCTGGGCATCGCCATCGTATCCACGTCCAAGGGCGTCATGACCGACAAGAAGGCCCGTCAGGCCCATGTCGGCGGCGAAGTCCTGGCATTTGTCTGGTAAGGAGGGTTATAGGAATGTCTAGAATTGGTAGAGCTCCTATCGCCGTCCCCGCCGGCGTGGAGGTTAAGATCGAGGCGGAGAACGTGGTCACCGTGAAGGGTCCCAAGGGCACCCTGACCCGTCAGTTCCACCCCAACATGAAGATCGAGCAGGAGGGTGAGGTCATCCACGTCACCCGTCCCAACGACGCCAAGGAGAACCGCGCTCTGCACGGCCTGACCCGGACCCTGATCCACAACATGGTGGTGGGCGTCACCGAGGGCTATAAGAAGGAGCTGGACGTGAACGGCGTCGGCTACCGTGTGGCCAAGGAGGGCAACAAGCTGGTAAGTAAGAAGGAGGTGTGCCACTATGATCAACAGACCCGATACCCGTTCTCAGCGCATTAAGCGCCACAAGCGTGTGCGTGCGAAAATCTCCGGCACGCCCGAGCGTCCCCGCCTGAACGTGTTCCGCAGCGAGACCAACATCTACGCCCAGATCATCGACGATGTGAGCGGCAAGACTCTGGTCTCCGCTTCCACCCTGGAGAAGGACTTCTCCTGCGAAGGCACCAAGACCGACGCCGCCAAGCAGGTGGGCGTCACCGTGGCCGAGCGTGCCAAGGCGAAGGGCATTGAGACCGTGGTCTTCGACCGCGGCGGCTATGTGTACCATGGCCGTGTCAAGGCTCTGGCCGAGGGCGCCCGTGAGGGCGGCCTGCAGTTCTAAGGGAGGAGGAAACGACAATGCCTAGATTTGAGAAACAACCCAGCGAGTACGTGGAGAAGCTCGTCTCTCTGAACCGCGTGTCCAAGACCGTCAAGGGCGGCCGCGTCATGAAGTTCGCCGCTCTGATGGTGGTGGGCGATGAGAAGGGCCGCGTGGGCTTCGGCACCGGCAAGGCCGCCGAGGTGCCCGAGGCCATCCGCAAGGGCATCGAGGACGCCAAGAAGAACATGATCACCGTGTCCCTGTCCGGCACCACCATTCCCCACGAGGTCATCGGCGCCTTCGGCGCCGGCCGCGTGCTGATGAAGCCCGCCGCTCCCGGTACCGGCGTCATCGCCGGCGGCGCCGTCCGCGCCGTGCTGGAGGCCGTGGGAATCAAGGACATCTACACCAAGTGCCTGCGCTCCAACAATCCGCAGAACGTGGTCTCCGCCGCTTTTGAGGGCCTGAAGTCCCTGAGAAGCCCTGAGGAGGTCGCCCGCATCCGCGGCAAGAGCGTGGAAGAGATCTTGGAGTAAGGAGGGCACTCACAATGGCTAATCTGAACATCAAGCTGGTCAAGAGCCTGAACGGCCGCATCGCCAAGCACAAGGCGACCGCCGAGGCCCTGGGCCTTCACAAGATCGGCGACACCACCGTGCAGCCCGACAACGCGGCCACCCGGGGCAAGGTCGCCCAGATCGGCTACCTGCTCCAGGTATCCGAGGAAAACTAAGAGGAGGCGCGAGACAATGAATCTGCATGAACTCTCCCCCGCCGCCGGTTCCAACACCAAGGCCTACCGCAAGGGCCGCGGCAACGGCTCCGGCAACGGTAAGACCGCCGGCCGCGGCCAGAAGGGCCAGTGGGCCCGCTCCGGCGGCGGCGTCCGCGTGGGCTTCGAGGGCGGCCAGATGCCTCTGGCCCGCCGCCTGCCCAAGCGCGGTTTCCACAACATTTTTGCCAAGCCCCTGGAGGCGGTGAACGTCTCCACCCTGGACGCCAAGTTTGCCGACGGTGAGACTGTCACCGTTCAGGCTCTGCTGGAGAAGGGCATCCTGTCCAAGTGCCAGTACGGCGTCAAGATCCTGGGCAACGGCTCCATCAGCAAGAAGCTGACCGTCCAGGCTTCCGCCTTCTCCGCCTCCGCCAAGGAAAAAATCGAAGCTGCGGGTGGTAAGGTGGAGGTGGTCTGATATGATCAAGACCGTCCGGGACGCCTGGCAGATCCCGGAGCTGCGCCGTAAGATCCTGTTTACCATCTTCGCGCTGCTCATCTTCCGCCTGGGCGCCGCCATTCCGGTGCCTTATATCAACACCTCTGGCCTGGAGACCTATCTGAGCGCCCAGAGCGGCACCATTCTGGGTCTGATGAACGCCATGAGCGGCTCCGCCTTCTCCATGGCGACCCTGTTTGCTCTGAGCATTCAGCCCTATATCAACAGCTCCATCATCATCCAGCTGCTCACCGTGGCCATCCCCGCTCTGGAGCGGCTGGCCAAGGAGGGCGGCGAGGAGGGCCGGAAGAAAATCGCCTCTATCACCCGGTATACCACTGTGGCCATCGGCCTGATTCAGGGCTTTGGCTACTACAGCCTGATCAACTCCAACAACCTGGTGGTGACAGATGGTCTGCCCGCCGCCTGGGTGGCTGTGGTTATCATCCTGTCCTTTACCGCCGGCTCCGCGTTCCTGATGTGGCTGGGCGAGCAGATTACCGAGTTCGGTATTGGCAACGGCATCTCCATTTTGCTGTTTGCCGGCATCGTCTCCCGGTTCCCCCAGATGGTGTCGGATATGATTACCGGCATCCGCTACTATCTCAACCCCCTTACGGAGGAGCAGATGGAGAGCATGAGCGCCACTGATATTGCGGTTTATGAGAACCTGATGCTGGCCCCCTGGATGATCGCGGTCATCGTGATCGGCATGCTGGCCCTGGTGGTGTTCATTGTGTTCATCTCCAATGCGGAGCGCCGCCTGCCGGTGCAGTACGCCAAGCGGGTGGTGGGCCGGAAGATGTACGGCGGCCAGTCCACCCACATCCCCATCAAGGTGAATATGGGCGGCGTCATGCCCATCATCTTCGCCCAGTCCATCGCCATGATCCCCGCCACCATCGGCGCCTTCGCCGGGTGGACCACGGAGAGCGGCGGCTTCGGCGGCACTCTGATGATGCTGTTCGATACGGCGAACCCCTTCTACAGCGTGCTGTATTTCCTGCTCATCGTGGGCTTCAGCTATTTCTACGCCACCATGCAGTTCAACCCCGTGGAGGTGGCCAACAACCTGAAGAAGAACGGCGGCTTCATTCCCGGCTTCCGTCCGGGCAAGCCCACCGCCGACTTCATTCTGAAGGTCCTCAACAAGATTACCATGTTCGGAGCCCTCTACCTGTCCATCGTGGCCATCGCGCCCATCATCACCGGCAACCTGTTCGGGTACAGCTCCCTGGCCATCGGCGGCACCTCCGTGATCATCGTGGTGGGCGTCGCCCTGGAGACCACCAAGCAGATGGAGGCCCAGATGCTCATGCGGCACTACAAGGGCTTCCTGGAGTAATGGGAAGAGAGGCGTTATGGGTATGAAGTTGATCCTGCTGGGCGCCCCCGGCGCGGGAAAAGGCACCCAAGCGGAGATCCTCAGCGCGAAGCTGGGAATCCCCACCATCTCCACCGGCAACATGCTCCGTGCCGCCATCCAGGAGGGAACTCCTGTGGGTCTGGAGGCCAAGAGCTATATGGACGCGGGCAAGCTGGTCCCCGATGATGTGATCATCCGCGTGGTGAAAGAGCGCATCGGGCAGCCGGACTGCCAGAGCGGTTTCATCCTGGACGGGGTGCCCCGCACCATCGGCCAGGCCGAGGCCCTCTCCCAGGCGGGGGTCTCCTTCGACCGGGTGATCTCCATTGAGATCAGCGATCAGGAGATCGAGGACCGCATGGGCGGCCGCCGTGTGTGCAGCAAGTGCGGCGCCTCTTACCATTTGAAAGCCCGCCCCACCAAGGTGGAGGGCGTGTGCGACGCCTGCGGGGCCCCGGTGGTCCAGCGGGCCGACGACAAGCCCGAGACCGTGCGGGAGCGTCTGCGCGTCTACCACGAGCAGACCGAGCCCCTGAAGGACTACTACCAGAGCAAGGGAACCCTGCGCTCGGTGGACAACCAGCCCACCATTGAGGCCACCACGGCCGTGATTCTGGAGGCGTTGGAGTCTTGAAGGGCATCGAAATGATTTCCATGAAATCTCCCCGGGAGATTGAGGCCATGCGCAAGGCCGGGCGGCTCACCGCCCAGGCCCGCGCCCTGGCCGGATCTATGGTGGCCCCTGGGGTCACCACCCATGAGATCGACACCGCCGTCCGGCGCTTTATCGAGAGCCACGGCGGAAAGCCCTCCTTCCTGGGCTACGCCGGATTTCCCGGATCTGCCTGCATCTCGGTGAACGAGGTGGTGATCCACGGCATCCCGGGCCCCCGGAAGCTGAAAGAGGGCGACATCGTCAGCGTGGACGTGGGGGCCTATATTGACGGTTTCCACGGGGACTGCGCCGCTACCTACGCCTGCGGTGAGATCAGCGATGAGGCAAAAAAACTCATCCAGGTCACGCAGCAGAGTTTCTGGGAGGGCATCAAAATGGCCCGCAGCGGCTGCCGTGTCTCAGACATCGGCCATGCGGTCCAGGAGTATGTGGAGGCCAACGGCTTCTCTGTGGTCCGGGATTTTGTGGGCCACGGCGTGGGCCGCAATCTCCACGAGGCCCCCGAGGTGCGCAACTTCGGGCCCGCCGGCCACGGTCCCCGGCTCCAGCCGGGCATGACCATCGCCGTGGAGCCCATGGTGTGCGCCGGCGACTGGCAGGTGAAGGTACTGGCCGACAAGTGGACCACCGTGTCCCTGGACGGCTCCCTCACCGCCCACTATGAAAACACCATCCTCATCACTGAGGACGGCCCCGAGATCCTCACCGTCACCGAGGATGGAGCCTATGTCTGATCACAAAGGGCAAATCGTCCGGGCAACTGCCGGACGGGACAAGGAAGGCATCTTCTGCGTCATGGGTGTGGAAGAGGAGACCGGCCGGTTGCTGCTGGCCGACGGAAAGCGACGGAGAGCGGCCCATCCCAAGGCGAAAAAGCCGCGGCATGTGGAGGCCCTCACCCCGCCGGACCGCCCCTTTGACCACCCCGCCATCCAGAAGCTGAAACAAGGAGAACCGGTGTCGGACCGGGAACTGAGAAGGGCGCTGGCCGCCTTCAAGGAGGGAATCACGCTTGGCGAAAGATGATATGATCGAACTGGAGGGAGTCGTCACCGAGTCCCTTCCCAATACCACGTTCCACGTGGACATTGGCAATGGCCACATTATCCTGGCCCATATTTCCGGGAAGCTGCGGATGAACTTTATCCGCAT
>PPYE01358188.1_pt1 | contig 13139 bp, 8 predicted proteins | sample 1559881 | NCBI WGS metagenome assembly PPYE01 (sample SAMN08240022, study PRJNA423297) | Human gut metagenome, whole genome shotgun sequencing project.
ATTTCATGCACGACAAGAGTTTCAAGAACACCTTGACACTCCAGGCACTCTACAAGACTATCCGCAAGACCGACCAGAATGTGCCAATGCAGTTTACCGCAGTTTGGGGATGCAAGGACATCTTTGGATTAAAGGGTTTGAACTTTAGCGGCTTCGCTGATTTCTGGTGGGAGGACCACGTAAGTATGCTTGACAAGCACGGAAACGTGAAAGAATTCCTCAAAGACAATGACGGCAACCTCATCAAAGACAACGACGGCAATCTCATGGCCAAAACCACTGCTGAGCACACCGTTTTCACTACTGAGCCACAGCTCTGGTACAACGTAGGCCAGCACTTCGGCTGCGAGAACCTCAGCGTAGGTAGCGAGGTGGAGATCAGCCACAACTTCGGCAGTAATGCCGGCTGGATGGTTCGTCCTTGCCTCGGTGTGAAATGGGACTTCTAACCGTTCTCTTTTGAACCTTTTCTGAGGACACTTCTGACGCTTTTCAAATGTTAAATACCGTAAATTCGGGATTCTTGTGAGAAGAAAAAAAGAAAACAAGAAAAAAAGAAAAGAAAAAAGCGACAAGAAGAAGTAGCAAGAAGAAAAGAGAAAAAAAGAAAATAAATAAAAGAAAAAATAGAAAAAAATAAGAGGGTTTAGCCGAAGCCGAATTGCTCAAATTTTCGCAATTTGGCTTCGGCATATCCCCCCTTCCGTTTTTATTTTGATTTTCAATAACTTACGTTATTTTCTTACCGTCAGTCCGTTATCCGAAATTCCTCCAATGCCGTCTTTCTTCTTGCTGTATTGACGGGTGACGCCACTCAGATTGATTCCTCCAACACCTTCCGATGTTGCATGGACAGACTGGCAATCAACCTTGGCTTTCACGCTTCCTACACCTTCGTTCAGGATATTCAGGCTGCCACCCTTGAAGAATCCCAGGTTCACAGAGCCTACGCCCTCGTTGTCCACCTTCAGACTTCCCATGGAAACGTTCGTAATCTTCACAGAGCCTACGCCTTCATTATCGACCGTCATGTTATCTCCAGCCACATCATCGATATTCACAGAGCCTACGCCCTCGTTGTCTACAGTCACCTTGTTGGCAAGAATCTTTCCGATATAGACAGAGCCTACGCCTTCGTTATCAATGGCGAAACGGTCGCTGTTGATGGTCTTGGCATGGAAGCTTCCCGTACCCTCCTGTGTCACCTTCACCAGGTCTGGACTGGTGATATAAATCTTCAGTCGCTTGTTTTCAGAGTTGCAGGAAGCTGGCACGGTCAGTCTGCCGTTGTATCCGATAACCAGCTCGTCGTTGCGATACACCACCTTCAGTTTCTCCTTCATCTGCTGCAGGAACTTTGCGTCCTTGATGGCAGAGTAGTCCAGTCGGACATCGCATTCATCTCCATCATTCTGGGTATAATAGACGTCAGCCACAGCCTCCACATCAATCGCCTTGAAAGGCTTCTGGCGCAAGTCATCCTGCACGTAACTCAAATCTCCCTTCACGGTAGAACCCGTAGAATCAAAGCTGCAGGCAGAAAGTCCAGCAGCAGCCAAGAACATAGCGGCACCAGCCACCATCAAACCAATACTTTTCATAATTCTTCAATATTTAAATTGTTCGTATTTCTGGCATTTAGACGAAAGAAAGGAGCAAAAGGTTGCAGGAAATTTCAAAAAAAATATTTTCCCCAGACTTCAAAAAAGCCCTAATTCAATTTTAAAGAAGCCTCTTTCCGGTTTCATTTAAGCCTTAAACGGAGTTGGTTTAAGGCTCATTTAACTGTTACGTTAGGCTTAAACAAACCTTACGTAAGCCTTATTCCAAATCAATTCTTATAAAAAATCCCGGAAAAAGCTTGCAGGTTTGGAAATAAAGCCGTATCTTTGCGGTAGAGTTTTAGAACAGATGGGCTTAGAGCAATCATTGTTATCGCTCACAGCTATCTATTCATTAAACTTTGCTAATATTAAACATCTTTAACGAAAAAATCTGCTTCGTTTGAAATAATTACACTATATTTGCACCGTCTAATTGATGGCTAAAGCCCGAAGAGCTAACTAGTTAACTCCTAAAAGTAAGCAAAAACTACTTTGTTAGGCAAATTTAGTAAAAGATTTTAGGCAAAATGATGATTAATTGAACAAAAAGAATCATAAAGTAAGAAATTACAATTTAAACTTAAATAGATATGAAAGTATTCAATTCTAAACTTGCTACTATAGGTTTGGCAGCATTCGTTTTCGCATCATGTAGCGACAGTTCTTCGGATCCTGCCACTCCTATCACCCCTGGTACAGTCCCTTCTGAGATTACCAAGATTGGACTTACACAGACTGATGCTGCACAGTTGGCAGCTAGCGTTACCAACTACAAGCGCAGCAGCTCTAACAAGGCAAGAACTCGTGCCTTTAACGAGACTTTGTTCAATGGACTTACTGAAAGTACCGTACCAACAGCTCCTTCTGCTGATGGTGCTAAGCAGCTGAATGCTGCAACCGATTTGTCAAACGACAAATACAAGACAAGAAGCGGAAAGACTTACGACTTCTCTAACAATACAATTGAGAACACAACCCTCTTTGTTGCTGGTAACAGTACTGTAAAATACAGCAACTTGGGATCTGGCAATACCATCGTCGTCCTGAAGGGCGGCAAGCTGGAGTATACTGGTTCAAGTAGCGCTATTCCTCAGGGCAATACCATTTATGTTTTGGAGTCTGGTTCATACAGCATCGCCAATGAAAATATCACCATTGATGGTGCTTTGTATTCTTCAAGAGCTCTCGGAAAGATTGAGGGACATACCACAGGCGACAAGAAATCTGAAGGTACTCCAACCCAAAACATCACAATCAATGGTTCTGTATACCTCAGTGGCTACAAGCATACTGTAACTGATCCTGAAAGTGCGAATTACGGAAAAGAAATAACAGAATACGCATCTCTTCGTGCAAAGACATTGACTATCAATGCTGGTGCAAAAGTCAACACTTTGGACCGTGTCACCTTTACCGATAACGTTGTTCTTGCCGGAGCATTGCATGTTGGTAAGGCTGCCATCGTCAAGAGCATGACCATCAAGGATGGCGGTAAGTTCTATTCTGACTACTCTGCCAAGATTAAGAACAAGCTCACCATGGAGGCAGGTTCATACATGGATCTAAAATACCTGAACGTAACAGACAACGAATACACCGACAATGGCACAGAAAAGCCTACCAAGGTTCTAGGAAACGCTGTAGCAGACTTGCAGGGCAACTGCCAGATTGTAATCGGCAACCACGGTGTAATGTCTTTCAATACTTTGAAGACAGACAACACTTCCGGTCAGATAGTAATTGGCGATGATGCCAACAACGTGGCTGTCATCAAGGCAGACAAATTTATCTATGCAGGAAGCGACGAAAACGTCAATTTCACCAGCACTCCAAATACAAACAACCAGACTATCCTGGCTCAGTTCAAGGAGTGCTATAAGAATGGCGCAGAGTCTGCAGGTAACAAGGTTGACTTTGACTATTTGAATTGGAATGCTGATGTACAGAGCTACGACTACGTCACTGGCGGTGGAGCCTTGACTGCAGGACCAAACTTCAGCTATACACTGAAGGATGAATACAAGATAGCAGACCAGAAGAAGCTTATGCTGTTGTCTACTATCGCAAACTACGATAGAGACACTCAGTCAGCAACAGCCATCGTACCTACTGCCGACAACAAGGTATACGTTTCATACCATACCAATGGTAAAGACTTCGGTGGAAGCATTGATGTTGCAGAAATGAATGGCGAACAGCTTACATTGAAGCAGAGAGTACAGCAGGCTGAAGCTGGAGCTACATACGACTTCAACCACTTGAACGTCATCAACAGCAAACTGTACCTGGCAGGAAGTGCCAAGGGCAAGGATGGCAAGCAGTTAGGTGGTGCTGCTATTAGTTATGCAGCCATAGGCAGTGATGGTTTGTTGAACGTCACAGAGGGTTTGACTTCTCAGTCGTTAGACAATACTGTTAAGGGCGATGCTAACTGCGTTGTACCATTCGACAACAACATTGCCGTAGCAAGCACTCTTGGTTACTTCGTTTATGAGCCAACATTAGCAAAAGAAGCAAAAGATAGAGTCTCAACTACAGGCAAAGCTAAGTTCGTGGCAGTAAATGGTTCATCACTCGTTGGCTTGAACTACACATCTGAGATTGCAGCAGGTGATGCAGAAGTTCAGGGTGAGGTACAGGTATTCGACAATTCTATGAAGCAAACAAGTAGCTTCAATGTTGGTTCAATTGCACCTAACAACGGTAAGAACATGATTGCCATTGACAGCAACGGCAGAATCTACGTCTGCAAAAGCGCTAAGGGTTTGATGTGCTATGATAGCAACGGCAACCAAGCTTGGGCATCAGAATGGACAACACCAACTTCTAAGAGTGATAAAAATGAAAGCGTTGACAAGCGACAGGGTTACATCAATGGTGTAGCAGTAGACGACAACTACGTATACGTTGCAGCAGGTGCTTATGGTCTCGTAGTCCTCACCAAGGAAGGCAAGGAAGTTACTCACAAGAGAATTGGAACATCTGGCAACTCTGCCAACTATGTAGCAGTTAAGAATGGTCTTATCTATGTTGCATACGGTAAGGGACGTATCCAGGTATTCAAGCTCACTGGCGGAGCTGCTAAATAATAGAGAATCATAACAATACCCTCTGCTCTCCCATCCTATGATGGATGGGAGAGCATACCTTATTAAAAACTTAACCAGCCCATCAAAAACAAACTGGCTAAGCCTTTATTAAGGCAAAAGACATAATATCAATCAAGAAATAACATCAAAACAGAAAGCTAAAATGAAAGCAATCCATATTAAACTTGCCACATTCAGCTTTGCAGCATTGCTTCTCGCATCTTGTAGTGATAGCAATAGCGATGGTACTACAAATGTGCCTATCGCCAGCATGAATTCCAAGATTATAGGAAGCGACTTGGTGCAAAACACGAACGCTCAGGAATTAGCTAGCCGCGTATTTAACTATAAGAGTAAAATTGCGACTAAATCTAGAACTATAGATGAAAGCAACTCATCATATTTTACAAATATTCTCAGCATGCCAGAGGCGCCAGCTTCTATTCCTGCTGATGCCAAGAATCTGAAAGACTATACGGGTTGGGATTTACCTGCAGGAACATATTATGTACCAGCAGGCGAAACAGTAGAATGCAACCATCCATACTCTGGCGTGACACTCTATGTGGCAGGTACTTTCATCCAGAATGGAATGAATTCCGACGACAAAACCAAGATATACATATTGAAAGGTGGAAAATGGAAAACAAGCGCCGCAGAATTAATCAATGGCAATGCTACTGTTTACAATTACGGAACACTGGAGGCAACAAATAGCCAGTTCACCATTAAAGGTACATATTTAACTGATGGCGACTTAAACTTCCCAGGAAATACACTCAGCATCCAAGGCAACTGCTATGTTGGCGGTAATCTTACAGCTAAGGAGCTGACGAATAGCGGTATGTTACTCAATGTAAAGGGAAATTGTAATCTGGGGAACAGTGATTTTATATTAAATGGTAGCACCTGGAGTGGCCCAAAAGGTATCATGAATGTGGATGGAACATTCACCTGCGGGTCTTTACAACTCAACTCAGATGCTAAACTATATAGCAGTTGCGCAACCAAAGTTGCAGGAACTGTAAATGTTAATAGTGGATCTGAACTCCATATATCCTATTTGAAGGCAGGAGACATCATTCAGAGTTCAGGCTGCAAGTTTATACTGAAAGACCAAAGTCTGATTGAATGTAACACATATACAGACAACAACACAAGTAATGACTGGGACATAAACAACAATGTTTCAAATGCCGGTTCACTCATTGAAGGCGACAACGCAGTAGCTGTCATCAAAGCCAAGAAATTTGCTTTCAATACAGGAACTCCAACAGAGAATGGAACAATGAAATTTGACTGTTTTATGTTCAGAACTCCATCAGCAACATCGAAGATTGTTCTTGACGGTAAATTCTATCAGCAGGATTTAACAACGGAAATCATTCCGTTCTTCCCAGGAACTCAGATTTACAGAATTGATCAGACAGACAACATCTCTGATGTAATCATCAATAAGACTGAATGTAATGGACAGACAGGTTGGAACCCAGGAAAGGATCCGGATCCAGAACCAAATCCAAATCCAACTCCTACTCCAAAGCCATCACCTCTTACACCAATCAGCGTGATAGAGCCTGATCATACACATGACATTTCTGCAACATGTGTTCAGCCTTTCGAAGGAAAGATGTATATGTCATATCATACTCGTGGTGACGGACATGGTTCTTGTCTGGAAGTATTCGAACCAGTTGATGCTAACAACGAAGTGAAACTGCTTCAGTACATTTACGATAGTGAAGGTTTGTTAGACTGGAACCACTTGATGGTGTACGATGCTAACAATGCAAAACAGGTTTACGCTGTTGGTAGTCACTACAAGAAAGCCGGTGCATTAGGCTACATTGATATAACAAGTAGCGGATTGCTGAATGCAGATCCAAAAACTATCGTAACTGAAGAAGGAGAAAAGAAGGAAATCAAACCGCTGAATATTCTTCCTCTGAATGCAAACGAAAAGGGTACAGATGAAAACTGCATCGTATACGACAGCAGCTCTAACCGTTTCATCGTTGCAACTACAAAGGGCTATACAACATACGATGCCATTACATTGAATGAGAAAGAGGTCGTAGAGAAGCCTGGTAAAGCAAAGCATGTTGCTATTGGAGACGGTAAGGTTGTTACATTGGTATTCACAGAACAAGCACAATACAATCCATCCAAGGACCCTGCAGAAGCAGCCAAGGAATGGATTAATGCTCAGATTGAAGTAAGAGACATATCGGCAAGTATGAAATCTACACCGGATGTTACAATCACAACACCTGCCATTTTACCTCACTACGGTAAAAATACTATCGCTGTGAAGAACGGTAAGATTTATGCTTGCCTCGGTGCTGCAGGTCTCTACTGCTACGACTTGAATACAGGAACAGAACTCGGACACTACCAGATGCCAAATCCTATCATCAAGGATAGCAAGCAGGGTAAGAACGGTTCCTATAAGGCTTATGCTAACGGTTGCTTCGTTGGTGACGACGGCAAGGTTTACATTGCATATGGTTCATATGGTGTCGTTGTTCTCAAAGCTGGTACTCTTGAATCAGGAAGTCCTGAAACCATTGCTCATAGAGAAGAAGGCAAGTCTGCCAACTATATCACTGTTTACAATGGTTACATCTATGTAGCATACGGACAGAAGAGATTGCAAGTTTATCAACTCGTAGAAAATTAATCTTAAAAGCTAGCATAAAAAACTAGCATACAGATTGATATAGATATTTTAATAAACTAAGAACATAGTGAATGCAGCTGCAACAGCTTGCAGCTGCATTCATCGTGTTTTAAAAAGAAAAAAATGAAGCGTAAATTAATACTATATACAACAACGGTTCTTCTGACGATGATCGGAGGACAGCAAGGATGGGCACAAACTCAAGGCAAAAAACAAAAGAAGAGTTTCAGCCCCAAAATGCTCGTCTACGAAAATCTGAAGAACGAAAACGTATTGAGACACTTCAACCAACGCTTCGCACAACTCGACACACTCATCAATAACCCAATCTGGGTGAAATCACCAGTCATCGAACTGGGACTCAACAAACAACATACTGCTGACATTAAAACCACTGACTCATTATACTGGGCTAAAACTGCATACGAACAGTTGGCTATCAACAGACATAACGGACTGGAAGTGACTGGTCAGATATACGCCAGACCAGACGCATACTTCGATGCCGACAACGACGATGCAGAACAGGTCTCCAAGTACAAAGCCAAAGTACAGGCCGAACTGGGATGGAACATCATCAACAGCAAGTTCTACCAGGGAAAGGAAAAGAGAAACAAAGTGGCCCTAGCTAACGAACTCTCACGTCTACAAGACAAAAAGAGACAGACTGCAGACATCTATGAAAAGGCAGCAGATGAGCTGACCGAACAATATAACTTCTATATCGGTACCGTCATAGCACACAAGCTGGACAACCTCGACATCATGAACGAGGCTTACCAGTATATGCTGGAGAAAGACCGAATAAGCAACGACAAGATGCTCAAGGTGATGAACGACAAGCTGGAGGCGGAATACGACATCTCCATCCTCTGCTCCGACAGAGACATCACCAACAAACCGATTTACCGCATCAAGCCTACCCGCGTGGTGGTAGACACCACAGCCCTCTGGGAACACGTAGACAAGGAAAGCCTGGATGCAAGAATCGTAATGACAAAGCTGGAGATAGCCAACAACGAAAGCAAGCTGAACAACTATCTCAGCACTACCCGACTCACCCCATTCGCCAGATGGTCAACCTACTGGCAGAGCAACGACAAGTTCTCGCACAATGGTGATGTAGGAATCAGATTCACCGTGCCAATCTACAACGAAAACCCAAGAAAGAGAAAGGCACTGGAGACACAGAAAGAGATTATCATGAACAGCAGAAGCACCGACGTGAAGGAAATCAAACAGTCGGTAAAAATCCTGCTGAAAAAGATAGAAAACCTCAACCAGGCTATAGCCACTGAGGCTTACCACATACAGCAGACAGGAAAATACATCGACATGCGACGGTTCGCATATAAAAACCAGAAAAACGGGTACAACTACCTGATGAGAATGGAAGAATATACCGGACTCCTGGAAAGCATGGAAAGAATGTACAAGCTGATGTTGAACCGCGGACTCGCCATCATCAATATAGAGAAGGCAGTAAGCATCTATAACAACAACAATATATTCAACGAGATCGAACTATGAATGAGTTTCAATATGACAGCACGCCACAGGAACAGGCGATGGCCGACTTGCTGAAATCGCAAAGCCACCGCTTGGCTAGACAGCAGATTATATTCGCGCTGATCTTCCTCCTCATCATCGTACTGACAGCATACTATATCATTACCAGAATGATCTGGGCCATCTATGACGGATATGTAACACTCGATGAAAACCATATCTGTGCGGTTGACGACATCTACATCCTGAAGGTAAACAAGGAGGTGGGAGAAATAGTACACAAAGGTGATACGCTCTACTCCTACGTACTGCTGGGAAATATCGTTAACCAATACGACCCCAACATCATTCCGTCGGCGGTAAAGGAAACCCACGATATGGAGGTACAGGCCAAACTGGCTAGAGAAGAGATTCCGGTACTGCGTACCCGACTGGCTGAACTGAAGAAACAGAAAGCATCGGAAAGCTCGGACATCTACTACGGACTGACCAACAACACCAAGCGCAACCAGCTGGATGCTGAGATTGCTGAGGTGGAGGAAGAAATAAGAAAGCAGATGAACAAGGTGACCATCTACTCACAAGCCAAGAACACCACCTATAACTTCATGAGCAGAAGAGGTGCAGGCATGGCGGGTGCTGACATGCCATACTCCAGCAATACCAGCATCTACAACCACGCTCTGATACACTACTGCTGTGCGCCTGCCGATGCCTACGTCACAAAGGTGAACGTGAGCGACAAGACACTGGTGTTCAAGAGCGATGAAGTGCTCACCATCCAGCATACCGACTATGCAGCATGCCACCTGGGCATCATCACATACGTGCCTAGTGAGAAAATCAAGTATATGGAAAGTCCTGACGATGCTGACGTCATCGTGAACAAGGACCTGGTACTGAAGGCTAAGCTGCAGATGGTGGGTCTGAGAGTGGAGGAAATTCCAAAGCACCTGCAGAGCAACTTCTCGCACGATGCAAATGCCGTAGTGGCAGTATTCACCTTCAAACCCAACCAGCGAGTGCCGGCTTGGGTGATGAGCAACAAACTGCCGGTGAGAATCAGGGTGAATAAGATCAGTGCGATGTTAGACCCTAAGCCACTGCCGATGTATACCATCCCAGTGGACAAGAATCAAAATGTGATGAGAAGTTCAAAGCTCGTCACACCTGACCAAAACAAAGACAACGTGAAGAAATGATTGGACTAAGAAGAAACAAAAGAGGAGACATGGTGCTGACCATCGATACCTTCATCGATATCGACTCAACACCAGATATCCAGTCTGACTACTTCGACTGCATATACATCAATACGACGAGTGAACGTGCGTTCCATGCAATCCTGTTTGGAGCCAGCCCTATCCTGTCGTATAAATGTAGCTATAAACCGATGTTCGTCAATACGGCGGTATCGGGAAAGGAACAGATCACTGACTATATCGTAGACGCATACGTCAGCGACATGAGCAATGAGAAAGTTTACGAGATTATCGACCGAATCAAGATGGCAAAAAAGAAGTACGGCATCAAGCAGGAAACTGCAAGACCTACACAGCCGAACCAGCTTTTTGCCAACATTCTGAGATATCTCCTATCACGCGACCAGAGAATCATGGGACACCGACTCCTGGAGAAATCATCGCTGGGATACATCAACCCTATCTTTGAGCACTATCACAGTATGGGTCTGTTCCATCTCAACGAGATGTTCATGTTCAAGGATACAATGGTGGAATATGGTGTACTCAAGATGCACCGCTTCCTCATCAAGGAACACCTCTGCCCGAAGTGCAACCACTCGCACCTGTTGTATACAGTGTGCTGCCCGAAGTGTGGAAGTTCCAACCTGAAGATTCAGAACATCATCCACCACTTCAGCTGCGCCAATGTCTCGCCGGAGAGTTCATACAACATCGGCGGTGTGCTGGTCTGTCCGAAATGTCATAAGAAACTGCGCCACATCGGTGTAGACTATGACCGACCTGCAGTGGTATATACCTGCAACGACTGTGAGAACTCGTTCACAACGCCACTGACCAAGGCAACCTGCTGCTACTGCGAGAGTACCTTCCCGGTGAATGCACTGGTGCCACGAGACGTAGTAGACTATGAGATAACAGAGGAAGGTGTGCGCGCCCTGACACAGGACAGCCTCATACTCAACAACATGACCAACCTCTATGACAACTTCATGGAATATCAGCTGCTGGTAAACCGCCTGCGCCGACTCCTGATGGAGACCTACCGCAAGGAACAGGTATCAGTACTGGTAGGAAAGATATGGATACTGAATGCCGAACAGGACACGGTGAAGATCAAGGACAGTCTGCAAGCCAGCTTCTGCCGCCTCTTCTCCAACCACAAGGTGTCGTACAACAACAACATCTTCTACATCACGTATTCCGTATTCAGCGACATCACCGTAGAGGATGCACAGCATGAACTGAGCAAGCAGATGTCAAAGGCTATCAGAAAGGTGGCCGACAAGATAGAACCGGACGAGCTGATATGCTGCGTTCTCGATACCAAGACCAAGGAGGTGGCCGGCAACTACGAGGAATTCTTCGACAAGATGAACTACGTAGAGCTGACTCCAGACGACTACTGCGGTTATTCGGAGGAAGAAATGACCGAAGAAGAAGAAAACAAGACCGCTGAGACCCCACTGGAAATGAAGCCGAAGGAAGATGAGAACGACAAGATCATGAAGCGCGTCAAGCTATACAAGCAGCTGGTAGCCGTGCTGATTACCATTGCCGGTATACTGATACTGCTAGCCGTGCTGGCGCTCACGATATTGAGATAAGAAACAACTAGTAAAAAAAGGAGATGAGTAGGTATGTTTGAAATCGTAGAAACTCTGAACCACTTCATGGACTGGTTGAGTACACTCTCACTGAGCAGCATCCTGAGTACCTACTGGTTTCTGTTCTTCATTGAGATGCCGAGATATTACCTGCTGGAATATCTGGTAATATTCAACCGACTGACCAATAAGAACAAGATAGAAAAGGAAAAGGAAGTGGCAAGATTCTATCTCTATAGAGAGAATCCGCTCGTTTCGATACTCGTACCGGGAAAGAATGAGGGAAGACATATATACAAGATGGTGAAATCGCTCGCCGAACAGACCTACAGAAACTATGAAATCATAGTGGTAGACGACGGCAGCGATGACTACACCAAACTGATATGCACCGACCTCTATCGGGCTGGTTACATCACCCATTATCTGAGACTGGAAAACCGAGGAGGCAAGGCTGCGGCAAGCAACTATGGTGCACAGATGGCTAAAGGAAAATACATCGTCTGCCTGGATGCCGACTCATCACTGGACCGTGATGCGCTGGAGAAGATTCTCCTCCCCTTCTACATCGACGGTATGGTAAAGGGTGTGGGCGGATGCGTGAAGGTACGCAACAACAAGGAGACCATCTGCTCATCGCTGCAGGCGTTCGAATACCTGAAACGCATACAGGTGGGACGTATCGTGACGAGTGAGCTGGGCATCTACCACATCATATCGGGTGCCTTCGGCGCCTTTGACAGAGCAACACTGAAAGAGGTAGGATTCTGGGACATCGGACCAGGACTGGATGGTGACCTCACACAAAAGATAAGAAAGGCAGGATACAAGGTGAAATTCGCAGAAGATGCCATCTGCATGACCAATGTGCCGACAAAATGGTTTAAACTGTATCACCAGCGTATCAGATGGTCGCGTTCGCTCGTAAGATTCCGCTTGCGCAAACACCGCGACATCCTGCTGCCAACCAAGAACTGGTCTATATTGAACTGGATCTCCAATATGGAGAGCGTAACGTACGACTGCTTCCTCAACTTCCTGTGGTTGTGGTATATCGTGAAACTCGCCATCACCTTCAATAGCCACATCGTAGAGATATTGGCACTGGGCTACTTCATCCGAGTATGCTTCTCCCAATTCGCCTTCCTGCTGGTGATGATGGTGACAGAGAGAAGAAAAGAGGAAATGTTCCTCTACCGATTCTTGCCGCTGATGTCGCCGTATACAGGTTACTTCCTGCGTATCGCCCGACTTTCAGCCCATCTGCAGGAGCTCTTCTTCCATCGCTCGTATGCCGATGCATGGAATCCGGAGAAAACTTCCCGATACGCTCAGCTGGAGGGAATGTAAAGAATGTATAAACAATAATATAAGTAAGTGATCTAAATTATTTATATATATCAGTACTAATATGGTTCATTTTCCGTTTTATAGAAAAAGTAGATTAT
>PPYE01454430.1_pt1 | contig 13139 bp, 10 predicted proteins | sample 1559881 | NCBI WGS metagenome assembly PPYE01 (sample SAMN08240022, study PRJNA423297) | Human gut metagenome, whole genome shotgun sequencing project.
GAGATGAAGTATGCGGCTGCATCCAGTATAGCCGGACATTACACTAGAAAGAATTCATTTTGCGTTTCTGGGTAATTTCGGTCTCGTAGGACAGATGTCCGAGAATCTGACCTACAGACAACTGATTTTTGAACCGGAGTCTGGAAGCGGACGCACGTGCGCCGGTTTTGCCGACTTTGTACAGATGTCCGGGTGCAAAGGCAGGGTATTGATTGAAGATTCCCGCTTCTCGGGAGCACATGACGACCCTATCAACATACATGGCACCCACTTGAAAGTGACCAAGTTCCCGGCATCCGACCAAATGGTGCTGAAATATATGCACCATCAGACTTACGGCTTCCAGTCCTTCCTTCCGGGAAATGAAATCGAATTCATCCACCCCAATACTTTGTTGCCGCTGGCTTCTGCTAAAGTAAAAAAAGCGGTAATGAAGAACGACCGCGAGATAATCGTCACCCTGACACGGGACGTGCCGCAGCATCTCAAGAGTATGCAAGACCTAGTCGTAGAGAATGTCACTTATACTCCCGAAGTCATTGTACGAAACAATTTCTTCTCCCGCATTCCCTCTCGGGGACTTTTAGTTACCACACGACGTAAAGTACTGATAGAAAACAACACTTTCTTCCGAATGCAGATGAGCGGCATCTTGATAGCAGACGATGCACGCAGTTGGTTCGAGTCGGGTATGGTGCACGATGTGACCATCCGAAACAATCGGTTCATCGAATGCGGTACGCCCGTCATCTTCATCGCCCCCGAGAACAATCGTCATGAAGGCTATGTACATCGCAACATCCGCATCGTCAACAACCGCTTCCTGCTAAAAGGGACTGATGCCATCCATGCCAAATCAGTGAATGGGCTGCACATCACCAACAACCTATTTCTTACTTCCGGCAAAGAAAGTATCGAAAAGCTGGTCACAACACAGGAATGCAACGATACCACGCTAAGAGGAAATATCGTTCAAGATGTTGTACGTTAAGCAATTAAAAGGAGGTGTGCATTCTATGTTTTTACTTGCCTAAAAACATAAAATACACACCTCCTCAAACTAATTTCAAGCCAGTTTACTCATAAACTTCTCCCTATCGACAATATAGCGCACATGTGTACCCTCGCCAATCACCCCTTTACTGTCCTTGGCCTGCACTTCGAAAGTAAGCTTTCTGCCTTCCACTTCCTTCAATACAGCAGTTGCCGAAACCGTATCTCCCATGGCCGAAGGTTTGATATGAGTCGTATTCATCATCGCACCTACAGTAGTGGCACCTTCAGGCAATTCTCCTACTACGGCATTCATTGCCGCATTTTCCATCAATGCCACCATAGCCGGTGTAGCAAAAACCTCTAAATCTCCGCTGCCCATTGTGGCAGCTATGTTTTCTTCCGACACTGTAACGGTCGAAGTATAAGTCAATCCTGTTTCCATAAATTCTATTCTCATTATATTTACATGCAAAGGTATTCATTTTTCTTCTATCAACCGGCTATGTTCCTCAACCAATTTATTTCTGCTATCGCAAGGAAGTTTGAATTCAACCGGTACTTGCCCTTTTTCATTTTCATCTCTCATATGCCTCATCATCTCCCCTTATCCCTGATGAATAAAGGATTTCGGGTATGAGAGATACGAATGAGAGATACCTAAAAAGGTGAGAGCATTGCTCTCACCTTTTTCAAAATATGTCATTTTTTGTACGTTCCACCACTCTATAAAACACACCATCCCTAGTACGATGACTCAGAATCCCCAACTTGCTCAAGAAACGTCCGAACATATTCATCTTTCCGACCGGCAACTTGATACCGCTCTTTTTCTGCAAACATTGGAAAATCTCCACTGCCAGCATCCATTCTCCTTCCGACTCATCCTCCGCAGCGCGGAAATACTGATGATACAACTGCTCCTGGATAGGTTCCTGCTGAAATTCACGATTACTTTCCGTCTGCCGCATACCCTCTTCGCGCGTAAACCAATAACGCTCCCCATTATCCAATGCAGCTACCGCCTGAGCATAAAGTTGCTGATAATCTATCGGTTGCGAATTATCTATTTCCGAAACATGCACACAGATAAAACGACGGCTGCCGCTAGGGTCATTCAACAAATCTTCGTGATTGCTGGTGGCAATGAACGAAGCATAGCGACGCACTTTCTCTATATAAGCACTGTTGGGACGGCGCACATTAACCGAAGGCTTCTGCAACAAATGCTTCAGGAAGCCTTGATGACGGACACTGATTTGATCGAACTCATCCAGATTAATCAGCGCAAAACGATTCAGATAGAGCATGGCATGGCGCTTTTCGCTGAAATCCAAATCATCCGTATAATAGAGATGTAGCTCCGGAGGAAGAATCTCTGTGCAAAAAGTAGATTTATCAATGCCTTGCGGACCCACCAACAATGGTGAAGTACTGTTGGCGTGCTTCGTGTCGCGTTCCTGCCAATACGCCACCATTCCCAAAAACCATCGATAAAATAAGTCCTGCCAATGCAGATTGTCACATTTCACACGTCCTGCCAAATCACGGATATAATCATGTCCATCCCAACGAGGAAGCTTCTGCAAAAAATCATCTATCGGCGAAAAATCCTTCACTCTATCGGAGTTGATATAACGACGCACATCCCTGTCCCACAACTGCAAGCCTTCAAGCTGGGCGTTCAGTGCTATACTGTTATAAACTAAATCGGTAACGGGTCTGAACTGAAAACAGAACGTTCCCTGTTCACGATGTTCCACTACTCCCGTCATCACATTTCGCCGAAACTCATAACGACGGTTCATAAACTCATTCACTTTCAACGCCTGCAATTGTTCGGGCTTACACAATGCCTTTTCATTGAATCCTTTCTTCACCTGATACGTATGGTGCAAAGTCTCCCTTATCTCAACTTCCGACAAGATGGTATCCCAATACAGCATCGTCCACTTCACGGCATCTTCTTCGGAAATGCCGGCACAGAAACAGCCTTCTCCCAGCAGATGAAGCAACGGTTTGAAATCCAATTTTAAATCAATGTTTCCATACTTCTCTATCGCACAGCCCAAAGCGAGCTCAAACTGGACAGAAACGTAACGTTGCTTCTCGTACCAAGATTTTCCGACACTCTCCACAGGTGTCAATTTATGAAAATTCTCTTGAAATCCCGTTTCCACAGGCATTTGCGTAGGTTGTTCAAGATGAATGGCAAGCGCCTGAGAGTTATGATAGACTTCAGGGTCATAACTCAGACGGCAACTTTGGGTGAGATGAGGTTCCTTCAGTTCGATGGGATAAGACAATCTGGGTTCGTAAGTCTTGATAGCATGACGAAAAGCATGCGCATGAAACAACGCCGCTTCCGTTTCCGTTTGCGGCACGGGTGTAAGGAACTACAAATTTCACACTTCGCCCGCTTGCCCCCACAAAAGCCCACAACGTTTGAGGATAGGCAGCTATTTGAGCACGCAGTTCACGTGCCTCTTCCAATCCTTTCAAATGTTTGATTTCCAGCAAGACACAACCGGTATACTCTTTTAGGAGCAACCGTTCTCCATCCATTTTGAATATTCCTGCAAAGATTAGCCGAGGAATTCGCTGTATAAATTTATAAGACCTATCGGGCATTGCCGACTGTAATTTTTCACGAACTTTCTCAATTAGTGTTTGTGTATTACCGGCCGTAAGAAGAGAGAGTACACTTTCGTCATCCAATTTCCGATGTGTAGTTTTACTTCCTCTACATCCTAATTTTGTTATCTTCATCCATTATTTTATTAGTCACTGTAAAAGTAATGCTTTTCTTCCACAAAAACAAATATACGCCCGCTTATCATTAAAATAATATTACTTTTCTTCTATTTGTTTTTCCGATAGTTTTTGATTACCTTTATACACTTTAAACTTAGAATAAAAACAAGATGAAAACAAAAGAATTTGATTACAATTCAGTTCCCCAAGGCTTCGCCCATTGCCTGAATGAGCAGTGTCCGCAATCCGCTGACTGCCTGCGCCGTAAAGCGGCTCTTCATATCCCGGCAGACTGCCAGTTTATCAAAATAGTGAATCCTACCTACACTCCTGAAACGAATGCGGAATGTCCATATTACCGTTCGGGAGAAACAGTCCGATTCGCCCGCGGAGTGGCGCACCTGTACGACAACCTTCCACACAATGCGGCTATTGCCATCAAACAGAGTTTATTGTATTATTTCGGCAGAAGCGGCTATTATCGTTTTTATCGCAAAGAATCTCTTCTTAGTCCGAAAGACCAAGCATTTATCCGTCAGGTATTCCGTAACTACGGCATAACATCCGAACCGGCTTACGATGACTTCGTGGATCAATACGTTTGGTGGCAATGATAGCTCCTTTCGGCAGCGGTGAAATATGCAATTATTCGAATCAATGTGTTTCCCGAATGATACAGATTGTTTTCCCCTATTAAACAACCTGTTTCTGCCTATTGAACACATTGTCCTCCGCCCCGGAACAGAGTGTTTCAACCGCATGAAACACATTGCAGGAAAGTATGTAAGTGAAAAAAGCAAAGGAAGAATGTATCAACTTGTATAGCAGGAAGTGCACAAAAGATACAGCATCAGGCAAAAGTGAGAGCATCGTTCTCACTTTTTTGCTTATCTCTCATCTCCATCTCTCACCCCTGAAAACCTTTGTTCATCGATATTTCAGCTATATCAATGAGAGTATGAGAGCAAAAAATCAAAATTCATTCTATTTTGGAGAAAGGCTGTTTTACAGACGAACCCCGCACTATCAGACGAGTAGGAATCACTACCTTCTTCGGCTTTTGAGTTTTTTGCAAATGTTGCAGGAGCAAATTACATGATGCCACCCCCATCTCATAAGTTTGATGGGTAATGGCTGTCAACGCCGGTTCCACATAATTAGAGTGCAACTCATCGGTATATCCAATTAATGCCACATCTTGCGGGATGCGCAGTCCTTGCTCTTTTATTTCTTTCATCGCAGCAAAAGCCAACGTGTCATTCATGGCAAGAATGGCTTCGGGAGGACAGGGCAATGCCAGCAACTTCCGAGTTGCCCCACGTCCCTCTTCATAAGTCATTTTTCCACAAACAATCAATTCCCTCTCAATGGGAATCTGATATTGCCTCAGCGCATCCAAATATCCATGCTTCCTTTGTTTTACTATATCCAGATGATTCGCTCCGCCAATAAAACCAATCCGTTTCACCCCATGCTGCAAAAAATGTTCGGTAGCTACCTTACCCGACTCTGCATTATCGGCAACTACGCAAGAGCAACGACTGTGCAGACACACCCGGTCAAAGAATACCAAGGGCACACGCTGCATGGTCAGAGATTCAAAATGGGTATAGTCCGTCGTTTCTTGTGAAATGCAGGCAAGAATTCCTTCCACACGAATATTCACCAAATCTTCCACACACTGCTTCTCCAGCTCATATTGCTCATAAGAAGAGGTAATAATAACAGAATAATGATTTTGGCGCGCCACATCGCTAATGCCGCTAATAATGGAAGAATAGAAATGAGTCACAATATCCGGCACAATGATTCCGATGATTCGCGGGGTGTTCTTGAGCAGACTCATTGCAAAAGGATTGGGACGATAATTCCACTCTCCGGCCAACTTCTTTACTCGTTCACGCATCTCCTCCCCTATCTCGGGGCTATCTTTCAATGCCCGTGAGACAGTAGATACAGAGACACCCAGCTCTTCTGCCAAATCTTTTAGAGACACATGCTTTTTACCACTCATACCCATCCCAATCAAACTTTCCACAAAGGTAACCATAAGAATTGTTTACGCAAAGGTTTGCGTGCTTTTTCTCAAGGGATACCCTCACACTTTAGCCATATATTGCCTTAATTTGAAGCCATTAACTGATTAAACAACATTTCGCAACCAATGAAATACAATGAAATCGGAAAAACCGGAATGTGCGTTTCAAACCTCAGTTTCGGTGCATCTTCGCTGGGAGGAGTATTCCATGATACCACTGAAGCGAGAAGTATTGAAGCCGTATTTACCGCAGTGGAGAAAGGAATAAACTTTATCGATGTGTCTCCCTACTACGGTCATTATAAAGCAGAAACGGTGTTGGGGAAAGCACTGAAACAGATTCCGCGCAACAAGTACTACTTGTCTACGAAGGTAGGACGTTATGGCGAAAACGGAGTCAATAAATGGAACTACTCGGCGAAATATGCCACAGAGAGTGTCTATGCAAGTATGGAAAGATTGAATGTCGATTATATTGACCTTATCAATGTACACGATATCGAATTTGCCGATTTGCATCAAGTTGTGGATGAAACACTGCCTGCATTAGTTGAGCTGAGAGATAAAGGCATCGTGAAACACGTAGGCATCACCGATTTGCAACTGGAAAATCTGCAATGGGTAGTAGAACATTCTGCGCCCGGCGTAGTGGAGAGTATATTGAATTTTTGTCATTATTCTCTAAATGACGAAAAGCTGAGCGATTACTTCAACTATTTCGAATCGAAGAATATCGGCATTATCAATGCTTCTCCTCTTTCAATGGGATTACTTTCGCAACGTGGTGTTCCCACATGGCATCCGGCCCCGAAAGCACTGGTCAGAGCATGCCAAAAAGCGGCCCTGCATTGCATGTCCAAAAATTACCCAATTGAAAAGCTGGCAATTCAGTATTCCACCGGTAACCCGCGCATTGCCACTACTTTGTTCAGTTCCGCCAATCCCGACAATGTATTGAAGAACATCGCTTATGTCGAAGAGCCTGTCGACTGGAATTTGGTGAAAGAAGTACAAGAGATTATCGGCAAGCAAATGCGTGTCAGCTGGGCCAATTCGTAACGAAGGAAAGATATGGACTTTAAAATAATAGATGCTCATTCTCACCTTTGGCTCCGACAAGACGCGGAAGTCGACGGCATGCCCATCCGTACATTGTCCGACGGACGTTCGCTCTTCATGGGTGAGGAACGCCAGATGCTTCCGCCTTTTATGATTGACGGACGAAACAGTGCGGAAGTATTTCTATCGAATATGAACTATGCACAAGTTTCGGCCGCCGTTGTCACTCAGGAATACATTGACGGCATACAAAATGATTATTTGCTGGAGGTGACCGAAAAGTATCCCGACCGATTCTTTGTATGCGGTATGTGCGAATTCCGAAAACCCGGTTTCTTACAACAGGCCAAAGAACTGATAGCCAAAGGATTCAAGGCGATTAAAATTCCTGCCCACCGCCTCTTGCTAAAAGAAGGCAGAGTGATGCTGAACAGTCCCGAAATGGTGGAGATGTTTCGATACATGGAAGCACACGGCACGATTCTTTCCATTGATTTGGCCGACGGCAATACCCAAGTTGGGGAAATGGAAGAAATCATCAGTGAATGCCCCCGGCTTAAGATAGCTATCGGGCACTTCGGCATGGTAACTACTCCTCACTGGCAAGAACAAATCAAACTGGCGCGCCATGAGAATGTCATGATAGAATCGGGTGGCATCACTTGGCTGTTCAACGACGAGTTTTATCCGTTTACCGGAGCTGTGAAAGCCATTAAGGAAGCGGCCGATTGGGTGGGAATGGACAAACTGATGTGGGGTTCGGACTACCCACGTACGATGACCGCCATTACCTACCGCATGTCTTACGATTTCATCCTGAAATCGAGCCTGCTGACGCAAGAAGAGCAGGAAGTGTTTTTGGGTGGAAATGCAGCACGATTTTACGGCCTGCAAAATCTGTGCTCGCTGCCCTATATAAAGAATATGTCTGAATAACCCTAAAAATCAATTGATAAAATAATAATATGAAAGCTATTCAAATTACCGCCCCCCACAACATGGGAGTGACAGAGATTGAGAGACCAACCCTGCAGCCGGATGAAGTACTCGTGAAAATAGAATATGTAGGATTCTGCGGCTCAGACCTCAACACTTTTTTAGGCCGCAATCCGATAGTGAAACTGCCCATCATCCCCGGACACGAGATTGGCGCCGTTATCGAAGAAATAGGAAGCGCCGTACCTGCCGGCCTGTCAAAGGGGATGACCGTCACCCTCAATCCTTATACCCATTGCGGCAAATGCACTGCATGCCGCAATGGGCAAACAAATGCCTGCGAGTACAATGAAACATTCGGTGTGCAACGAAATGGTGCCATGTGTGAATACAAGGCTATACCTTGGAGCAAAGTGATACCTGCCGATTCCTTGTCAACCCGCGAAGTCGCTCTGATAGAACCGATGAGTGTAGGTTTTCACGCCGTATCACGTGCCGAAGTGACAGACAGTGACACGGTGACGGTAATAGGTTGCGGCATGATAGGCATAGGTGCCATAGTGCGTGCCGCCCTGCGCGGTGCAACGGTCATTGCCATCGATTTGGACGACAGCAAACTAGCACTGGCCAAACGGGTGGGCGCGCATTACATCATTAACTCGAAGACAGAAAATGTACACACACGTTTGTCAGCGCTCACCAATAGTTCCGGCCCGGACGTAGTAATAGAAGCGGTAGGTAGCCCTGCCACTTATGTCATGGCAGTAAAAGAGGTTGCCTTTACCGGACGAGTAATATGCATCGGATACGCCAAGTCTGAAACCTCTTTCCAGACCAAGCTATTCGTCCAAAAAGAAATGACAATCAAAGGCTCGCGCAATGCCACGCCGAAAGACTTCCGTGCCGTCATTCACTATCTACAACAAGGAACTTGTCCTATAAACGAACTCATTACAGCTTGCGTGAAACCGGAAGAAGCATTGACCGCTATGAAACAATGGACAGATACGCCGGGAAAAGTATTCCGCATCCTGGTAGATTTCACACGATAGCCCAAACGAATAAATGGAAGGCCTGCTAAAGGACAAACGCTATCTTGGTGGCTTCCTGACCATAGGGACCGTAAAATATCCAAACCCGGTCCCCCTGTTTTCAACCTGGTATATATTCACTCGGATTCACCCCAAATTCCTTCTTAAAACAAACGCTGAAATATTTCGGATCACTAAATCCTACTGCATACGCCAGTTCAGAGATGCGAATATTCTTTTTCTCTTCCATTATCCGGCAAGCAGCCTTCAAACGTACATTCTTCACAAAATCCGTATAAGTCATCCCCGTAAGTGATTTCAACTTACGAAATGCTGTCGAACGACTGACTGCCATATCATTCACAAAGTCATTCTGACTATAATCGGCATCATCCAAATGCTCGTTGATACAAGCAAAAGCCTTTTGCAAGAATTCCTCGTCCATACTGGTATATTCCAGCTTTTTCGCCTCGAACACAAATTGCTTTTTAAAGTCACGGTTCATTTGCTCTCTGGCTTTCAACAAATTACTGATACGTGCGTGCAACACACTTAAGTTAAAAGGCTTGCTGATAAATGCGTTGGCACCAGAATCATACGCCTCTATTTGATCTCTCTGCTGATTCTTTGCCGTCAATAAAATAACAGGAATATCGCACGTTTCCATATCGCTTTTAATGATTTTGCAGAATTCTATTCCGTCCATTTCGGGCATCATTATATCCGAGATAATCAAGTCTATGCTGTTCTCTTTTAATACATCCAATCCTTGTTTACCATTTTCCGCAGTAAAGACCTTATAGTCCACTTCCAGCAGGCTTTTCATCAGATGTAATAATTCCACTTCATCTTCTACTAACAAGACGGAGTAATTTCTTTCTTTTTCCTCCGTTACAGGCTCCGTTTCCTCTTCCACAAGAGGCTGAGAAAGTTCGGCAGACAGAGGAGCCGAAGGAATAACGAATTCATGATCCACCTCTTCCGGAGTAAAAGCATTCTCATCGACAGGCAGAATGATTTCAAAAGAGGTACCTTTCCCTACCTCACTTCTCACCCGGATGGTACCATGATGCAGGTTTACCAAATTCTTAGTCAATGCCAATCCGATACCGGTCCCTGTGGTATTGAATCTCCGGTAATCCCCTTCATAGAAGAAAGAGAAAAGTTTCTCTTGCTGCTCTTGGGTCATGCCCAAACCATTGTCTGTCACAGAGAGGCTTATCTGCTCCTTCTCCGGTAAGCGCTCAAGCCGCACGCAAACCCGGCCTCCGACACGATTGTACTTTATGGCGTTTGAAAGCAAATTATAGACTATTTTATCTATCTTGTCCGGATCAAAATACGCCGGAAGCACTTCATCTGTACTTTCAAAAGAGATTTCTATTTGTTTCTTTTCGGCAAAAGGGCGAATGCTGTCTACGCTGTTGCGGACGAACAAGGCGATATTTCCGCATGACACCTTCAGTTTCAAGTGTCCGGTTTCCGCCTTTCTAAATTCCAGTATCTGTTGGATAAGCCGGATAAGGCGATTTACATTGTCACCTATAATAGTATCATACTCCGACTTTTGGTTACCCTGTTTCCGGTTGTCCACTGCTGCCGAAATGATGGCAAGTGGAGTCAGCAACTCATGAGTGATATTGGTGAAGAACTGCAGTTTGGCATGACTCAGTTCTTCCAACTTGGCATTTTCCAACTCGCGCATACGGATTTCATTACGAAGCATCATGCGGTTGCGTAGTGTCCTGAATATTAAAAATGCAGCCAATATAGCAACAAGCATATAAATAGTATAAGCCCACCAAGTGAACCAAGGCGGCGGTAATATACAAACTTCTATACTCTGCGGCATTTCCATCCACCCTCCATTTCCGGTATTGGCTTTCAGATGAAAAGTATAGCAACCGGATTCCAAATTATTATAATAGGCAAAGGGACGCATTCCGTCTGTGTGCACCCAGTCCGGCTCCACCCCTTCCAAACGATAAGCGTATTGCACATCATCCAGTCCGGCAAATTGCAGTGTGGCAAATTCAATGCTGAAATTGTTCTGCTTATAATTCAAGGTTATTTTACGGGTGAACTCGGGGGCAACGAGAGATATCTTATTTCTTTCTTCTTTATCCAGTGTCCGCCACGAACGGTCGAATATCTTGATATCCGTTACAATAACGGGGATTTGCAAAGTATCCTTTTTCAATCGTTCCGGGAAAAAGGAATTGTATCCGTTATTACCACCGAACAGAAGTTCGCCGGCGGAAGTCTTGAAGGAAGCGTTCCGGTTGAAGATATTTCCCTGCAACCCGTCGGCGGTAGTATATAAATAATAGGTGGATTGCGAAATGTCTTCGGGTATATTCAGTTTCACCAGTCCCACATTAGTTCCCAACCACAGGTTTCCTTCATTGTCTTCTTCCATACTGAAAAAGGCATCGCCGGGCACTCCCAGTTTCTCATCCATCTGGACAAATCTGTCTCTATCCTCCTGATACAAGAACAATCCTCTCACTTCGGAAGCTGCCCAGATACGCCGATATCTGTCCTGACAGATGCACGAAATGGCAGAACTTCCCAGTTTTCCATCATAAGGCAGATAAAAGGACATATCGGGCACCGTATCCTTACCATTTCCATTAATGCGTACTATTCCATTATTACTGCTTGCCACCCATATCCGTTTTCGTTCATCTTCCATTATCTGATTAAACTGATAGGTGCTTCCTCTTTCACCGTTCAGATAACGCGAAGCGAAGCTATGCTTCTCACCTTGCGCATTGAGCATAGACAGCCCCGTATTAGTAGCGAACCAATAATTTCCACGTGAATCCTCTAAGATGTCGTTTACCACACTTCCTATCCACGAATGATAATTCCAATCCCATACAGTCAATCTCTTACCCGCATCAGCTCTCTTATCATAAATCCATACTCCTTTGCCATAGGTTCCCAACCATACCCTTCCGTCTGCAGGTGACTGCATAATGCAAAGAATGTTTGTTTCCAATGCCAACAGTTTCTCTAAATCCTTATCTTTATAGGGCATTCCGGTTTTCCGGTCCTGTATCATGACCCCCTTCGAGCCACTCCCCAACCATAACAAATCATCCTTATCCACCAAAATGCTTTGCACCGTATATGAGGTATTCTTTCCACCTGTTTCCGGTTTAAACTGATTCAGTCCAATCTGTTTCCGCCGCGCATTGACAAAATTCATTCCGCCGCCATACATTCCCAGCCACATGTTCCCCTCACGATCACAAACGATGGAATATATTTCATTATATGAAACAGTCTTTCCCAGTTCACCGGGCAGGTAATTCTGAAAAGACACCGTTTTGTCATCTTCATGCAATATGCTAAGTCCGCTGCGAGTGCCAAACCACAAATCGCCCGAATATTTGTCCTCTACTATTGAATAAATATAATTGTCGGATATGCTTTTACTGTCCAAAGCACTATATTTGAAGTAGCGGGGAGCAGCTTTTCCATCTTGATAAGGATTCTCCAACAAAATTAATCCTTGTCCCCATACGGCTATCCACATCCTGTCCTTCCTGTCTACGTAAAGCGCCGAAACATTTAAATTTTTATCTAATCCGGGAAAATGATGAAAGCTGTTCTCTTTCCTGTTATAGCAGGTTAAGCCATCGGCCCATGTTCCTGTCCAAATATTACCATATCGGTCCTCAATCATTGTGATGACACTTCCGCCGAGGAATTTTGCTCTGCCTTCCTGACCATCAAACTCCTGAAAAGTCCGCTTCTCTGCATTATATCTAAACATTCCATATTCCGTACCTATCCAAAGCTCCCCTTTGGTTGTCACAAGGATTTGCTGAATGCCGGTATTATTAAAGTCTTTATAGTCCACACACGACATATTCCAGGTTGTCTTATCTATGACCGCCAACCCCATCCGTGTCCCTACCCAAAGATTATGGTTGTTGTCCTCGGCTATGCAAAGAATTTCGTTATTAGGTAAAAAGTTCTCTTCATCAGCCATTCTGACAGGAATTGCCTTATAACCGTCATACATAAACAGTCCGTTAGGAGTTCCTATCCACATATACCCTTCCTTATCCTGATAAAGACACCTTATATAATTGGTGGGAAGTTTGTCTAGAGCAGGAATGGAACTGAAACGTAAGTTCGAATCAGCAGACATCAAATTACAGGCAAAGCACAAAAGAAGGAATAGAAAAAAAATACGCTTCATAATCACAAATTAGCATTAAGGATGCTCAAAGGTAGAAATTTGAGATAAACTACACAATTTTTCTTGAAATATATTTCATTCATTTTCTTCAATATCAGATATTTCCTTCAAT
>PPYE01385435.1_pt1 | contig 13137 bp, 9 predicted proteins | sample 1559881 | NCBI WGS metagenome assembly PPYE01 (sample SAMN08240022, study PRJNA423297) | Human gut metagenome, whole genome shotgun sequencing project.
CTGTACTCCTTTGGGCAATCCCGCTGAAGCAGAAACCCGCCGAGGCAACTTCGACATTAAGCTACGGCTGTCGGAGAAGTGGTAGGAATCCTCTTCATTTATGGAGGGGAGGAAGTCAATAGTAAAAAGCGAACTATGAGGAAAACCCCGTTAGCCCATTACTCAGCTTCAAGTCCCAAATTCAACGGTTAATGCAATGCAAAACTCAACAGCTGGAGTCGGTAGCTGCGTAAGAGGCTGCCGAGTTCAATCAAGAAAGCCTGCGTTCATTTAAACTTTCGCTGAAGGTTTCGACGAGGAACTTACTTGAAGAGTACAAAGCGTGACTACGAAGCTTGGCAAAGAATTTGACATCCAGGACTACCTTATCAATACGGAAAACAATCCCGAAGCTTTTTTCAAGGGCTGTGTTGAAGAAGATCTGGGAGATGGATCACTCGTTAGAAGGGCACTTGGCGAAATGGCGAAGGCTAAAGGAATGGTTCAGCTCGCAAAGGAGACAGGTCTCTCAAAGCAGTGTTTGTACAGAGCGCTCAGCCCCGAAGGATCACCTAAATTCGAAACGATATTTAGAATCAGCAAGGCCTTGAAGCTGACGATTCCAACTCATCGAGCCTGATTTAAATTCTCCGATCTCCGCTGCGGCTGGAAAGCTCTAAAAGTTACTCTGTGTCCGCTGGCGCTCTCTTGAAAAGTTTTGTAAGACCGGCAAGCCAGAATTTCACAAAGATGCCGACGCATAACGCCGAAATAACAGTTCCTTCCCGCAGCCCGCGTATTTCGTGGAAAACGCAGTAACTAAGAAGTAAAGCCAACAAAACCAAAATAACATCATTGGCGATTTTGACGGATGAAAATGGCTTGTGCAGAACCGTACTGACCGCAAGTACGAGTCTTTCCCCGGGTAACGCTGCGGCGCCGGCAAACACTTCTAAAGCAACGCCGAGTCCGAGAACCACGTTTCCAAGCATCGAGACTGCAAAACATTTCCAATAAATATCTGAAGACAAGAACTCAGTGATCTGCATAGATGTATCGATGAAGTAAGAGAAGGCGAATGTGATCGGAATTTGCGAGAGAAGTAGAAGCTTGTTGATGGATTTTCGGAGCAGCAGCCACTGTGCAGCAACAAAGAGCAAGTTAATGAAGAAAGTAGTTTCACCGAAGGTTAAGCCGCTGGCATAAGACGACACTAATGGCAGAGAGTTGATGGGCGTGGTTCCGAGATTGCCTCGAGTCACGAGTGCGATACCTAAACTCATGACGAACAATGCAGCGACGAATATGAACCACGGGCCTAACTTGCGAAACATATCGGAAAAATTTGAAAGATGTTGGACTTGAGGATTAGAGATTCAAGAAAGAAAAGTCGAAGGGCTGAGCTTCGACTTTTCAGATTGATTAGAGGTTAGAAACCGTTATGTTCCTGCTTTTGCTTCGGACTTCGATGGGGCAGGAACGTCGTTTTCGACTTTGCATATCACTTCCGGCATCGAAATGATATGCAGATCCCTCTGCTGGAACGGAATGTTGATCTTGCGCTTGTTGAATTCACGGAACATCGCGCGACCAATGTTGGACCTCAAAGTCGCGGTGCCTTTTTCGGGGTCGGGAACCCAGAAGTACGACGTCAGTTCAATACCGTCGGCTCCGAAGTTCGTCAGAATGGTGTAGGGCGCCGGATTGATCAGCACGCGCGGCTGTTTTCGGACGATATCGGTCATGAGCTCAATGACTTCATCAATGTCGGCGCTGTAGTCAACGCTCATCATGACGGTCGCACGTCCCGGACCCAACAGGTACGAGGTATTGCGAACGCTGCTGGTGACGAAATTCTCGTTCGGGATAATCGTTACGCTGCCGTCGTAAGCCTTAACCGCTGTGTAGCGCGTCTTGATGTCCGTCACAATACCTTCAACGCCGGAAACGTTCACCAAGTCTCCGATTTTGATGCTCTTATCCAGAAGAATAATGAATCCGCTGACGTAGTTAGAGGCAATTTTCTGTAAGCCGAAACCTAAGCCGACACCGATGGCACCGCCGAAGACGCTGAGTACGGTGATGTCAATACCGACTGAAGCCAGACCGATCAAAATCGCAATCGTCACTAAAACGACCTTGACCACCCGGATGATCACAACGCGGACGTTGGACTCCATGGTCGGCAGGCTGTTGATCCATTTCTCAAAGAACTGGCCGATCCACTTCGCGATAAAGAGCGCTAAGGCAATCGAGAAGCCGGAAAGGAAGACAGACCAAACCGTTGCGTTGGTGCTTCCTAGCGGAATTTTGGTGGTCTGCATAAATTCCACGCACTTAGGCAGCACGCCGACGATCTGAAGCGCGACACCGCCCCAAATCGAAAACGTCAGGAAGTTATCCAAACTGCTGTTGTATTTGCGCGAAAGCGAGTGCAGCAGAAATACGACCGTGCGGATCACAACGTAGGCCCCGAGAATCAACCACGCAATAGATTCCAGCGGCAGGGCTTTCTTAGGAAGCAAGCCGAAAAGTCGCACGGTAAAGGTGCTGACCGCGATGAAGAACATTCCAAGCAGCGGGAAACTCAGCCGCAAAATCAGCGTCTCAATGCCTCGTCTTACCTTTGCCCAGAAGGCGCTCTCGCGATGTTCAGGCTTGACCGGGGCTTCGCCTTCTTCCGCTTTGATCTCGTCGCTTTCGATGATTTCATTAGCGGCTAAGTGCTTAATAATCCGCATGCGGATGTATTTGCCAAGCAGCCAAGCTAAAAACAGTGAGCCCAGAATGGAGGCCAGCTGCCAATAGATGATCGGCTGGTTAAGCCCTTTTTCAAACATCAGCAGGAGTTGATCCAGGATGTTGCTGTCGCCGCTTAAAAGTTCTTCTGTCGTAACCGCTGTTTGTGCGACTTTGGCGATTTCGGCGGATGCGGCTGCCGAGGTACTCATAGGCTGTCTCCGTTAGGTTAACGACCGTTTGCGTCGTCAACCGGATCAAATGTCAATGTAATAGAAGAAGGAATGTCTCCTACCGGGGGTTTGGGGAAGGGATTGCACATCAGAATCGCTTTTTCCACCGCCGTATCGAAAGCCTTCAGACCGCTGCTGCTGATCATCTTGGGCGGAACAGCCTTCTGACCGTTCTTGAGCAGACGGACATCGAACTTGGCAACGTACATTCCGCGTTTGGCGCCGGCCGGCGTATTAAACGTAATATGCGGACGGATGCAGGCAACGATACGGTTGTTGTACTGGGCTTGCTGGAAGTTCGTCATGGCGCCGGAGCCTGAACCCATGGCAGATCCGCTCTGGCCGGTTAAGCGGCTGAGCATTTCTTTTCTGCGGGCGGCATTAGCCTGTTCTTGGGCTCTCTGACGATTGAGTTCTTCTTGAGCCTTGCGTTTTTCAGCTAGGGCTTTTTCTCGCTGAGCCTTTTCTTCAGCGATCTTGCGTTCGCGTTCCTGAGCTTGTTTCTTGAGTTCTTCCTGCTTAGCTTTGCGTTCGGCTTCTGCTTTTTCTTCAGCCTTACGTTTTTCTTCCGCTAAGCGTTTCTGCTCTTCTTGTTTCTTCAGCTCTTCCTGACGCTTCTGTTCTTCGATGCGTCGTTCTTCTTCCTGACGGCGCAGTTCAGCCTGGCGAGCTTCTTCGGCTTTACGCTGCTCTTCAGCTCGTTTGGCTTCCTGAAGCTGACGTTCGCGCTCAAGAATGCGTTGTTTTTCCTCTTCCTGCTTCTTCTTTTCGCGGTCGAGTCTTTCTTGGACGATGTCCGGATCCTCAAGCAGGTTGGCTTGACGATCTAAATCCGTCTGAGCGATAGGAGGCGGGGGCGGAGGCAGCTGCTGCTGAGGCTCTTCCGGAGCAGGAGGCTCGGGAGCGGGTTCCGGTTCCGGCTGAGGTTCAGGCTGGGGCTCCGGTTCGGACTGAGGCTCGGGTTCCGGCTCAGGTTGCGGTTCCGGTTGCGTCTCTGCCGGGGCTTCTGCCGCCGGCATGTCGCCGTTCCACAACTCGGCATAGACGGGTCCTGTCGGCTCCGATCTCCATTGCATGGAAACGAAGAGCAGCACAAAAAGAAGCCCGTGGGCGATTAAAGCGAGCACAAAAGCCGTGCCCCAATACCCCTGAGCGCCTGAGAGCCGATTCGCTTGATTCGGAGATAAGTCGTCCATTACTTGGCACCGCTTCCTTCAAGTTGCAATGACAGACCGATACGCGTGATGTTGGCCTTTTGTAGATTGCGCATCACGTCGATGACTTTTTCATATGCGACGGTTTTATCCGCAGCAATGACAACCGGAACCTGATTTCCGTCGGTCTGCATCGATTCGACCGTAGAGACTAACTGAGGAAAATCAACCGGAGTTAATTTCTTTGCGGTATCGCGGATCTGGAGTTTGCCGTCTGGCGAGATAATGACTTCGACAACTTTATCCGGAGTGCGAGCCGCTTTATTGACTTTCGGCAGATCGACGATCGAAGGATTGACGTATGGGGCGGCGACCATCAGGATCACCACGAGAACGAGCATCACGTCAATGTACGGGACGACGTTCATCTCTGCTAAAAGACGTCTTTTGCCGTTACGTGCCATGTTGTGTCCTTAGGCCTGACGACCCAAAATGTTCTGGAATTCCTGCATGAAGCTTTCGTACTGGCTCGAGAGACGATCCAGACTGTAAGCAAAGCGGTTGTAGCCGATAACGGCAGGAATAGCGGCAAACAGGCCGATCGCGGTTGCTACCAGAGCTTCGGCAATACCCGGGGCGACGACAGCCAGCGAAGCGCTTTCCAGGTTGCCCAAGCCGGTGAAGGCGTCCATGATGCCCCAGACCGTGCCGAACAAACCGATGTACGGGGAAACGGAACCGATGGTGGCCAAAACGCTCAAGCCCGACTCGAGAATGTCGAGTTCTCTCTGATAACGGGCGCGCATGGCGCGAGACACACCGTCAATGACGCCGAAGGTGCCGGCGCGGGCTTCGAGATTGCTCGCGCGGCTTCTTAAGAACTCGGTCATGCCGGAGTAGAAGATGCCCTCCTGAGGGCCGATGGAAGAGCGGCGCTCGGTGGCGCTTTCGTAGAGTTTATTTAAATCTGCACCGCCCCAGAAACGCTTGTCGAAGTTGCGGGCTTCTCTTCTTGCACGGCTCATCTGGAACCATTTCTGAAAAATAATGGTCCAGCTCACTAAAGAGAAAATCAAAAGAATAGCCAAAACAATCTGAACAACGGCGCTCGCATGAGCAACCAAAGTAATGATTGATAAATCGGCAGATGCTTCCATCACAGTCCCTTGTACTAACGAATGATTAATGATTTAAAAGTTTTTTGAGTTGTTCTGAAATAGGCTCGGGCATAGCCACCGGGCGGAATGTGTGCGCGTCGAGCGTGCCGCAGCGAACGTCTCCGACGTTGAGCACTTCATCTCCTCTCAGAGTTTCCTGATGAAATTCAAAAGAAGTACGGCCGCACGCGGTGACCGTTGATCGAACCACTAATTCATCATCCAGCCGAGCCGGTTTCTTGTACTTGGCTTTGGCTTCGGCGACGACAAAGACGACGCCGAGCTCTGAGTACAGCCGCTCCTGACTCCAGCCCAACGCGCGCAGCCATTCCGTGCGTGCGCGTTCCATGAATCTGAAGTAGTTTGCGTAATAAACCACTCGTGCACAGTCTGTGTCTTCGTAGTAGACGCGAACCGGCCAGTCGAAATAGTGTTTTTCCATCAACGAATTCTCATCCGAGCGCGCTTAGACGCGCTCAAAAAGGCTCCTTGAAGCCCAGCCTCACATAACAGCGCATTTTAACAAACGGGTACCGGAGAATCAGGCTTGAAAACTCTTCTTTGTACCCGTTTTTCTGAATCAATAAAATCTTGTGTGAAACTTAAAAAGATAGGAATACCCCTAGGTGTGCAACTGTGCCTAAATGTTTTATTTCTTTGGAACTTTTTGCGATCTGATAAGATATCACGTCCCAAAATAGGCGAAAGGAAGAGCAGTGAAAATTAAAGTAGGATACGGCGCAGCTTACGGCAGACTTTTTAAGCTGTCGGCGGCCGTCTTTGCACTGGCCGCGCTGACCTCCTGCAAAGAAATTCCGAACTCCGTTCACACGGAAAAAGAGCTTGCCTCCAACACGCTCTATACGCCATTCTCAGGCCGCAGTCCGAAGCATTTAGATCCGACGAGTTCTTACTCTTCAGATGAGACGCCTTACACCTATAGTATCTATGAACCGCTTTATCAATATCACTTCTTAGAGCGGCCGTATCGTCTGATCCCTCGCTCTGCCGCTGAGGTGGTCAAGCCAGTTTATTTGGATAAAGACGGAAAGGTTCTTCCGGAGACTGCATCAGCGGAAGAGATTGCGCTGAGCGTTTACGAGATCCCGATTAAGAAGGGCATTTTGTTTGCCCCTCATCCGGCCTTCGCTAAAAATGAGAAAGGCGAGTACGTCAATCACGCTTTAGCGCCTGAAGTCATCGACCAACTGCACAATCCGATGGATTTGCCGCAGAAAGGTACGCGTGAACTGACCGCCGAGGACTTCGTTTACTCGATCAAGCGGATGGCTAATCCCCGCATCATTGCTCCGGTCTACGGAACGATGGTGAACTATCTTCCGGGCTTAAAAGACTTTGCCGTTCAGGTGCGCGCGGAAGATAAGCGTCTTCGCGCTGACCTCAAACCTTCCGATCGAGACTTACCGTTCTTAGATTTACGGAAGTTTGAACTCAAGGGCGTATCGGCGCCGGATAAGCACACACTGCGGCTCGAAGTCAAAGGAAAGTATCCCCAGTTCCCCAACTGGCTGGCAATGACTTTCTTTGCGCCGGTTCCGTGGGAAGCAGAAGCCTTCTACGCCCAGAAGGGTATGGCCAAGAATAACTTGTCTTTGAACTATTGGCCTGTAGGCACCGGTCCTTACATGCTGGTGGAATCGATTGAAAACCGCAAACATGTCATGGAGCGCAATCCGAATTTCCGAAAGACGGAGCTCTATCCGTGCACGGGTGAACCCGGAGACGAAGCAAAAGGCTTTTTAAAAGACTGCGGAAAACCGCTGCCTTTCATTGATCGGATTGAAATCACGGCAGAAAAAGAAAGCGTGCCGCTACGCACGAAGTTCTTGCAGGGCTACTACGACTCTCCGCAGATTGAACGCCTCGACAACGGTCAGGGCTTCTTGATCGGTATGGCGGACAGCGCGGAAAAGGAAAAAGAGTACAAAGAAAAGAAGCTGCAGTTTCCGCAGACCATAGAAGCGCAAAACACATACTTCGGCTTTAACTGGATGGATCCGGTCGTGGGCGAAGGCAAGACGCCTGAAGAGCGCGAGCGCAACAAAAAGCTTCGTCAGGCGATTTCTATTGCCATGGACTGGGAAGAATATATCCAGATCTTTGAGAAAGGGCTGGCATCTCCCGCGCATGGTCCGCTGCCGCCGGGACTTTTCGGATACCGAGAAGACGGCGCAGCGGCATTTAATCCGATTGTTTACGAAAAGACCGAAGACGGACTCGTCCGCCGCAAATCCATTGAAGAAGCCAAGAAACTCTTAGCTGAAGCAGGCTACCCCGGCGGCCGTGATGCAAAAACCGGCGAGCCTTTAGTCTTGAATCTCGACTTCCAGGCGGCAGCGTCTCCTTCAACGAAGGCTGTGCTCGACTGGTACCAGAAGCAGTGTGCCAAGATCGGCATTCAGCTCGATATCCGGGGTACGGACTACAACCGTTTCCAGGATAAAGTGATTTCCGGCAATCACCAGCTCTTCCTATGGGGCTGGCTTGCCGACTACCCGGATGCAGAAAATTTCCTGTTCCTGCTTTACGGTCCAAACGCAAAGTCCAAGACCGGCGGCTCCGGAGAAAACGCGGCGAACTATCAAAATCCGAAGTACGACGAACTCTTCAGCCGAATGCGTTATATGGACGAGGGGCCGGCTAAGGCCGAGGCCATCAACGAACTGATCAAGATCGTCCAGGAAGACGCACCTTGGACATTCGGATACTTTCCGACAAGCTCCGCAGCGTTCCATCAGTGGGTGCACAACGGCAAACCCACGCAAGTTGTGCGCAATCACATTCAGTATCTGAGGCTCGATCCTGAGACGCGTGTAAAGGCCATTAAAGAATGGAACAAACCGATTTACTGGCCGCTGCTGGTTTTTGTTCTGCTGTCGGCCTTGGTGACTATTCCGGCCGTGGCCCTTCATAGGAAGCGGGAAAGAATGACCGCACGCACCACAGAGGAGCAAGTCAAATGATTCGTTATCTTTTAAGACGCATCGGCTACGGCTTCCTGATCCTGATCGGCGTCAATCTTCTGACCTTTATGCTGTTCTTTACGGTCAACACGCCGGACGATATGGCTCGCCTCAATATCGGCGGCAAACGCGTGACCGCTGAAGCGATCCAGAACTGGAAAGAAGAGCACGGCTACGATAAGCCGCTGCTTTGGAATGAGAAGGCCGAAGGCTCGGATAAGCTTACCGATACGATTTTTTGGCAGCACAGTGCGCGTCTCATGGTAGGAGACCTCGGCGCGTCAGACGCAGGACGCGACATTGCCTATGAAATCAAAAACCGAATGTGGCCCTCGGTTGCTTTGGCATTTCCGACCTTTTTGCTTGGCGTCTTTGTGATTGTTGTGTTTTCTTTAGGTTTAGTGTTTTTCCGGCACACGAAGCTTGAAATCGGAGGCGTGGTCTTTGCCATTGTCATGATGTCGGTCTCGTCACTTTTCTACATTATTTTCGGGCAGTGGCTTTTCTCCAAAGTCCTGCGGCTTGTTCCGATCTCAGGCTTTGAGACGGGAACGGCCATGATTTCGTTCCTGATTCTTCCGATTGCGATCGGCGTTTTCTCGCGTATCGGCGGAGACGCGCTGCTGTATCGATCGATGTTCCTGGAAGAAATCAACAAGGATTACGTTCGCACCGCTCGAGCAAAGGGCCTGAGCGAAACGGCAGTTCTCTTTAAACACGTGCTGCGCAACGCCAGCCTGCCGATTCTGACTTCAACGGTTGCCGTGCTCCCGATGCTGTTTTTAGGCTCCTTAGTGATGGAGAGCTTCTTCGGCATTCCGGGCTTAGGAAGCTTCACGATTGATGCGATCAATGCTCAGGACTTCGCGATTGTCCGTACGATGGTTTTTGTAGGAACAGTCTTGTATGTCATCGGTCTGATTCTGACTGACGTGGCTTATACGATTGCCGACCCGAGGATCCGTTTGAAATGATGCCTAAATTTGTTTTGCTTCCGACGGATATCGTGGTTGTTGTTCTTCTTGCGGCACTGACGTTTTATCTGATTCATGTTGCCCGCTCCGAAGAGCTCAAAGCACGCTGGCGTTATGTTGTGAGTTCCGGCGCCTCGCTGTGCTCGCTTTCGCTGCTGTGTTTCTTTCTTCTGCTCTCCGTCGTAGATTCGGTGCACTTCCGTCCCGTCATTGATGTTCAGGACGGCCGCGCGATCTATGACGTCAAAGCCTATTCCCTTCTGGATAAAGCGCTCGGCAAAGCGTCTTCGGCGGAAGAGAAGTCTTATTCGATGCCGCTGGCGACTCAGACCTTTGAGAAAATTTCCCGCTTTGAAGACGGCAAACCTGTACGTGATTACGAACCGCTGAAAGCCGGCGGCGCGCATCTTAAAGCTCGAGCTGATTGGGCAGAAGACGTCATTATTAAGTCTGCCAGTGGCTTAGGCGCGGGGCTGGCGCTTAGCGCTTTGCTGTGGTTCTTAACGGTCGGATTGATTTCCCGTTCTAAAGGCCGCTCATTTAAGGAAGAAGTGCGCACTTTATTTAAGCGCCGCGACGAGGTTCCTTATGAAGCGATTCTGACGACATGTTCTGTCTTAATAGTTCTCGGGTGCCTGATCGGCGCGCTCTGGCCGTACTATCACGTGATGGGGACGGATCAAACAGGAAACGATGTTCTTTATCAAGCCTTTAAGTCCGTGCGTACCGCCCTTGTGATCGGAACACTGGCGACTTTGACAACGCTTCCTTTTGCCGTGGTGCTGGGAATCTGTGCAGGCTTCTTCAAAGGCTGGGTGGACGACTTGATTCAGTACCTCTACACCACGTTGTCTTCGATCCCGAGCGTTCTTCTTATTGCGGCCTCGGTGCTGATGATCCAGGTTTTTATTGACTCTCATCCCGGCATGTATGCAACCGGCATTGAGAGAGCAGACCTTCGTCTATTCATGCTTTCGATCATCATCGGTCTGACGGGATGGGCCACGCTCGCCCGTCTGCTGCGCGCCGAGACTCTGAAGATTTCTCAGCTTGATTACATTCAAGCGGCTCGTGCCTTCGGTTTGGGACCGTTCAAAATCATGAAGCGTCATGTTCTGCCGAATGTCATCCACATCATTTTGATTGTGGCGGTGTTGGATTTCTCCGGCATTGTTCTTTACGAAGCTGTGCTTTCGTACGTTGGTGTCGGCGTTGATCCGACAACGCACAGTTTTGGCTCCATGATTAATGCCGGGCGTCTTGAACTTTCCCGCACTCCGGTTGTTTGGTGGAACCTCTGCGCGGCTTTCACTTTCATGCTCACACTTGTGTTGTCTGCAAACTTATTTGCATCAGCCGTTCGGGAAGCGTTCGACCCGAGATTGGTCCTCAAAATCGGGAGGAAGGAATAATGCTTCAGATCTCTAATATGGTGACTGAAATCCTCACTTCCGAGGATACGGTTCGCGTCGTAGACGGCCTGAGTCTGACGTTGAATCGAGGAGAAATCTGCGCCTTAGTCGGAGAATCCGGATGCGGCAAATCAATGACGGCGTTTTCTCTATTGAGACTTCTGCCAAGCTCCGGACGAGTCTCGAGCGGTGTTGTTACCGTTGACGGAACGGAAATCATGGGTCTGCCGGAAGCGGCAATGCGCAATATTCGTTCCTCCAAGATCAGTCTGATTTTCCAAGAACCGGCGACGTCGTTAAATCCGGTGATGACCGTCGGGGATCAAATTGTCGAGACGATTCTGCTTCATACTCCGCTGCGCGGCGATGAAGCGCGAGCAAAGGGACTCGACTGGCTGAAAAAAGTCGGAATTCCCGAGCCTGAACGCAGAATGAAATCATTCCCGTTTGAGCTCTCCGGCGGCCAAAAACAGCGTGTGATGATTGCTATCGCGCTGGCGGCCGAGCCGAACTACCTCATTGCAGACGAACCGACAACGGCGCTGGACGTTTCCGTTCAGGCTCAGATTCTTGATCTTTTAAAGCAGCTCAAGGAAACCGAAAACATCGGCATTCTGCTGATTACTCATGATTTGGCTGTGGTAGCACAGGTCGCTGACAGAGTGGGGCTGATGTATGCCGGTGAGTTAGTGGAAGAGGCATCGGCGCGTGAGTTCTTCTCCAAACCATTGCACCCTTATGCGCGCAACCTGTTAAAGGCACTGCCTGAAGGAAAGCAAAAGAGCCAGATGCTTGAAGCGATTCCGGGCATGGTTCCTCGCCTGAACCGAGAGTTCCACGGGTGCCGATTTGCCGAACGCTGCAAAAAGGCGCGCCCGGAATGCTCTGAGCATAAAGTTGCCTTACAGGAGATTGGCGGACGAAAAGTTCGCTGTCTGTTCCCTGAAAATGATCCGGTTGAGCTTCCGCGAAGTGACGTGGTTGTCGAAAGGGAGCAGAAGAATGTGCCTCGTATTTTGGAAGTCAAAGATTACAGCGTTTGGTTCCCGATTCGCGGCGGATTTCTGCATCCGACGGAGTACGCCAAAGCCGTCAACAATGTTTCCTTTGATGTGCTCAGAGGATTGACCACAGCGCTGATCGGAGAAAGCGGCAGCGGCAAAACCACCGTTGCCCGAGGCATTCTCCAGCTTCTGCGACAGCAGGCAAAAATCACGGGTTCTGCGCTCTTAAATGGAAAGGACTTAGGCAGCTTGAACGGTCCCGAACTTCGACAAGCCCGCGTCGATATGCAGGTTATTTTCCAAGACCCGTTCTCCAGTTTGAATCCAAGAATGCGCGTTAAGGAAATTCTGCTTGAGGGCCTGGAAAGTCTGCATCCTGATATTCCTGCAAGTGAAGCGCTCGGCAGAATTGAAGGTGTCATCGGTCTTTGCGGACTTCGTTCCGATTCATTGAATCGGTATCCGCATGAGTTCTCGGGCGGTCAAAGACAGCGCTTGGCGATTGCTCGTGCGTTGGTGGTTGAACCCAAACTTCTGATTTGTGACGAACCGACTTCGGCTTTGGATGTTTCGGTGCAGGCTCAAATCCTGAACCTTCTGAACGAAATCCAAAGAAGCCGCGATATCTCGTACTTGTTCATCACTCATAACTTCGGTGTTGTGCGTTATCTCGCTGACGAAGTCATTGTGATGAAGTCCGGAGAAGTGGTAGAGGCGGGATCGGCGGAAGAAATCCTTAATCGTCCGAAAGATCCTTACACCTGCCGTTTGCTGGAAGCAGTTCCAAATTTCGACTCCTTGAAGTAACGATCAAGAAGTTCGTACAAGGTCGACAGAGGCGCCTAGATACGGAGAGAAGTTCTAGGCGCTGTTAGCGAGATTCAGCGAAAGACGAAATAAAAATTCAGAGGGGACTTTTATCTTTTAAGGAAGGATTTAAAGAAGGCCTTGCTGGTTGATCAGAGAGTTCTGGCTGTCAAAGAAAACCTCTATTTTGAGGATTGAGCAGAAATTGAACAAGATTGAACAAGTATTGTGAGTCGGCCTAGCTTGAGAGGGAGCCACTTCATCTTTTATTTCGAAAATGACAGCAGTTTTTTCAGCGAAATTTCGCTAAAGATAAAATAAAAATTTAGAGGGGATTTTTATCTCTAAACGATCGGATTAAACAGACTTTTCCTTCTGGGGCTAAGCGTTCTTGATGTCAAATAAAGTACCTATTTTTTGGAATTGAGTAGAAATTGAACAAGAATCGCGCAAAGATTGAGCAACTATTGAACAAGTATCGTGCATAGGCCGAGCTTGAGAACGAATTTCTCTTTTCAATCCGGAAAGAGTAACCGAGCGTTTTCCGTGATGTCTCGCTGGGTGGCTGCGATGTCTATAAAAACGTCTCCTAAGCGATCTTGATCAGATATGATCTCCCGAGTTTGGTAGTGGATTCTGGCTTTATCCATTGAGAAGCTAGAATCCATCGGGCTTCTCAGAATTTTAAAATTTA
>PPYE01662381.1_pt1 | contig 13136 bp, 9 predicted proteins | sample 1559881 | NCBI WGS metagenome assembly PPYE01 (sample SAMN08240022, study PRJNA423297) | Human gut metagenome, whole genome shotgun sequencing project.
AGCGGCTGGTGTGGACGGCGGAAGAGGTGGACGCGCAGCTGCACCGGATCATGAACACCATCTACCAGATGAGCGTGGAGGCTGCGGAGGAGTACGGCCTGGGCTACAATCTGGTGGCGGGCGCCAACATCGCCGGCTTCAAGCGGGTGGCTGAGGCCATGATGGAGCAGGGCGTCTTTTGAGGCGAGGCCTCTCACGGATCCTCAGCCGCATAGCAAGGCGGAGCGTGAATAATGGCGGACATGAGCAGATGGCTGATGTGAGAGATGGCATACCATCAGATATGTACCAGAAATGGGAACGGGCATCCGATAAGAGCACTCTGGTGAAGACCCGGGCGAAAGGCCCTGAAAAAGCCGGGTAGAGCTGCTGCGGACAGACAACATGGTTCTGACAGACCCACCTCAAGCAGAGATAGTAAAGAAGCACAAAAGCCAGCACCGGGCAAGATATTTCCTGTCCGGTGCTGGCTTTTGCTGTACGGATCACGCTGTAAGCTGGAGGAGCTGCTTCTATGCACCCATCTGAGCGTTTCTTGTTCTAAGGAATTCTATGTTTCAGCATTCTGTGTAAGGAAGCGTTTGTAAAGAGTAGCTGGCCGATGGGATATACTTCCGGACTGATGATCTCCGGGGGGCATAACACCGGAGAATGGCTCCCGGTCTTATCTTGACAGGCCAACGGCCATAGACTTTGCAGCCGGCCTGTGAACTTCATGCAGCGGTGCTGCGGGGAAGGCGATGCGTCTATCAATTCCTCCATATTGGAGGGAGAGGAGCTCATTCGTCACCGCTCTCCTTCATTTGCAGCAATTTGATCAGATCGCTGGTCATTCGGTCAACCAGAAGCAGCTGGGCAGGGGAGAGCCCGGAGAGCTTTTCCATAACGGAGGCTGCCAACAGATTGGAGTCCGGAAGGAGGGCCCTGCCCCGCAGGATCCACTCTGTGGAGGTTCCAAGAACTTCACAAAGATGAATCACAGTTTCCAGAGAGGGGCCGGCCAACCCCCGCTCGATTGTGGAGATGAACTGCGTGGAACGGTCAATCCGCTCTGCCAGTTCCTCCTGCGTCAGCCCAGCTTGCTCCCGGGACTGCTGGATCCGTCTTCCGATTGCGATGTTCAGCGGCTTCTTTCCCTGCATGATGATATACTCCTCAATATAATATCATCAGTTTACGCATAATAATGCTTGACTTAAACGAAATGTTATGCTTATAATTCTAAGTGTAATATACTTAGTTTTTGCGGAAGCGGTGAAGGATGATAAAAGGTAGCTGCCCTTTTCCAGCCATTGGCTGGGAGAGGGCAGCGTTTGCGTTATCCGGAAATCCAAATCATTCTTCTGATTTGTTACATAAGGATAACCTTTTGCCGCCGCCCGCCAAGAGAGGCATTATGCGAAACGAGTTCCGCCAGCCGGATGAACAGAATATGCGCCAGCTCCTGCACCAGCATCCGGAGGACCTGCCGGGGCTCATCCTCCGCCTGGCCTGGCTTCAGGGGCTCAGCCGGGAGGAGATCGTCGCCCTGAAATGGGCCCAAGTGGATTTCCAGGAGAGGAGTCTGTTTCTGGAGGACCGGACGGTCCCGCTGGAGGAAGAGACTGCCGGATGCCTCGCTGCCCGCTTCGAAAATGGCGGCGCGGTGTCCCCTTATGTGGTGATCTCCGATAAGTTCCGGGAACCTCTGCGGCCGGAGTCCGTCTCCCGCATTGCCAGAAATGCCCTGACTGCGGGAGGCCTGCCTCAGCTCCAATTGAAAGATCTGCGGCGGGACTACTTTTTCCGCCAGCTGGAGCAACACGACTGGCCCTATGCCGTCCGGGTCAGCGGTCTGTCGGTCTCCACCTTCCAAGCCTGCTTTGCCGGGGACACCCCGCACAAAAAGCGTTCAACACAGGCAGGGCAGCAATTCGATGAATTCCGTCTGTGGCAGGTCCTTCAAAAGGAGGACAGCTCCGCCGCGGGCATTGCTCTGTGGATGAGCTGGCAAATGGGCGTGCAGGGCAAGGAGCTGGTGAATCTCACCTGGGACCAAGTGGATTTAGAGCGGGGGCTGCTGCATCTGCCGGAGCGGGACATGCTGCTGACCAATGCCGTGCGGCGGCTGCTGGAAAAAGTGCAGAAGGTCCGCTCCCCTGGGGAGGATCCCCATGTGCTGCTCTCCCCCCAGTCCCGGCGGCCTATGGATTTGGCCCGGCTGTCCAAGGTGGTGCAGACGGCGCTGATCCGGGGAGGTCTGGAAAATATCACGCTCCGGGACATCCGGGCGGCAGGCGGACAGCGGGAGGACGACCAGACCCTGCTGGAGTGGACCCGGGCCCATGGCAGCATCACCCGGCGGGATGTGATGGCGCTGCTGAATCTGTCGGACACTGCGGCATATCTCCGCCTTCGCCGGCTGGTTGGCCGGCGGGAGCTGGAGCAGGTGGGCAAGAAATACTATCTCCCCGGAACAGTGGTGCCGGAGGAAAAGCAGTGGGAGGTGATCTCAGCCTATCTGCAGGAGGCGGGGTTTGCCTACTGCCAGGATGTGGCGGAGCTCCTGCACGTCGGAAAGCGCAAGACGGCGGGCATCCTGCGGCGGATGGTGAAGGACGGCCGGCTGCTGCAGTTTGAAAAGCGGTATTATCTGGCGAAGCAGCCTGGGCAGAAGCAGATTCAATGAGGGGCGGCAAAGGGCTTCGCCGCCTCTTTTATTCTCCGCGCCAAGGTTACAAAATATAACAAATTCAAAACGTATTGCGTCCATAAGTTTTCGTTTGGATTAAAAACGGGCTGAAACTGTGGACTTTTTAGAGAAGTTTGGATAGAGTTGCCTCAGCGGGGACGCCGGGGCGGATGCGACTCTTCGGCGAATGCGCCGGCAGGGCTAGCGCTGGCGGAGGCATCGAATGGGCCCGGAGGCCGCGGCGGACCACCGCAAATTTCAAAAGGAGGAGAAATCCCAATGAAGAAGTTCCTTTCTCTGGTGCTTGCTCTGGTGATGACCATGTCTCTGGTCACTGTCAGCGCCGGTGCCAAGGACTTCACAGACAGCGAAGACCTCAGCGGCGAAGCCTATGCGGAAGCTGTCAACGTGATGTCCGAAATGGGAATCATCGACGGCTATGCCGGCGGTGCTTTCCAGCCCCAGGGAACCCTGACCCGTGGCGCTGCTGCCAAGATCATCGCCTGCATGATGCTTGGCAAGACCACGGCTGAGGCCCTGGGCACCCAGGCCGCGCCCTTTAAGGACGTGCCCGTGGGTTCCACCTTTGCCGGCTACATCGCCTACTGCGTGGAGTCCGGCCTGATCGACGGCTACGCCGACGGCACCTTCCGGCCCTCTGCGCAGCTGACCGGCTTTGCCTTCCTGAAAATGCTGCTGACCGCTCTGGGTTATGACAGCGCCATCGAGGGCTACACCGGCCCCAACTGGACCGTCAACGTCATGGGCCGTGCCACGCAGATCGGTCTGACCGACGGCAACGACGAGTTCGTGGGCAACCGCGCCGCCACTCGTGAGGAGGCTTGCCTGTACGCCGTGAACGCCCTGCAGGCCACCCTGGTGGAGTATGCAGACAAGGGCCAGGAGATCACCGTCAACGGCACTGTGATCAGCACCCGTCCCTCTGTTCCCACCTACATCACCAGCAGCATTGCCGGTGCTGCCACCTCTATTGACGATACCAAGGACAACACTCAGAATGACTACACTGTCGAGTTCGCCGAGCGGTATCAGCCCGACCTGGAGCTGGATCGCACCATCGACGTCTTCGGCCGTCCGGCCCACACCTGGACCTGGAAGGGCGACGAGGTCGGCACCTATGTGGACTACGACAAGCTGGTTGTGGAGTACACCACTGAGGTTTCCGGCAAGGATCTGTATGACGAACTGGGCAAGTCCACGGTTGAGGACTACGATTTCACCATCACCATCGACGGTGAGACCGAGAGCAAGGTCCTGGGCGATGCCTACTTCACCGTCAAGGATCTGAACAAGAACAACAAGGACGGCGTGGGCGCCACCGGCGATGGTGTGCTGACCCAGGTGTTCGAGGACACCGCTTCCAAGGACGTTTATATCGCCATCATCAACACCTATCTGGCCAAGGCTACCGACGACTATGATGAGAAGAAGGACGAAGCGACCTTCGACGTCTATGGCCTGGACAAGGTGAGCAACACCTACGTGAAGACCCTGACCAAGAACGAGGACAAGGAGTCCTTTGATGTCTCCGCCGAGGATATCGCTCTGGCTGCTGACGTTGTGGAGGATGAGGTCTATCTGGTGACTGTGGCTGACGGTGAGGTTCAGACCCTTGCCAAGGCTGAGGTCGTCTCCGACAGTGAGATCACCGCCTTCAAGCTGGGCTCCAGCGTCACCATTGACGGTACCAAGTACAACTACGCCGATACCGCTGAGTATGACGTGGAGGTTCTGGACCAGTACACCGACAATAAGGTCAATCTGAAGGATCTGACCTACAACGTCTATCTGGACGAGTACGGCTACCTGATCGGCGTGGATCTGGTGGAGACTCCCAACAACTATGTCTTCATCACCGGTATTGACACCGCTTACAGCAACCTGTCCAACAAGACTCTGGACGCCAGCGCCATCTTCATTGACGGCTCTATGGACGTCATCGAGGTCAAAGCCGACAAGGGCGATGTTCCCGAGGCTAAGAACAACGCTCTGGTGAATTCTTGGTGCACCTATACCGTTGACAAGAACGGCGTGTACACGCTGACTGAGGTTGCCGGCAAGATCAGCGATGACGACGATGTCGCCCAGTATGCTAATGCGGTTTACACCAAGACCATCGACAAGAAGAACATCTCCCTGCCCGGTGGCGGTACTGGGGATTACAACAAGGTCTACGGCAATGATGCGACTGTGTACCTGACTGCTTCCATCAAGGAGATCATGACTGACAGCAACCAGTCCGATATCATCATTGATGGCGTGGATTCCGTGACCACTGGCATTAAGAATGCCAACATCACGCCTTGGGATGCAGAGGATGCCCGCAAGGACGCCGAGGACGACATCAAAGACAGGGAGGCATCTGGCGTAGCCTCCGGTGTGTATACCCTGTACAAGGAGAATGGCTATATTATCGCAGCCGTTGTGGTGGGCGAGGATGCAGCCGCCTCCAAGAACCTGGTATACGCCCACACGGATGATGTGGAGATGGAGTCCTACGACAAGACTGCCGACGAGTGGACCTGGACCCGCAAGGTGATTTCCGACGGCCAGGAGGTCGAGATCAAGGAAGTCGGCGACGCGCTGACCTATCTGGACACCATGGATCAGTACAACTGGTACCAGGTGAAGTACAACGCCGATAACGAGGTCATGAACGTTGAGCCTGCCTCCAAGGCGCTGATTCTGAATGAAGACTATGTCACAGACATCGACAATCTGGAGGCTGCGATCAATGGTAAGGAAGACACCGTCCTCTACATGGAGAGCTTCAGTAAAGATCAGCCTGAGATGAAGGGCAGCACCCTGTTTGTTACCACCAAGTCCACTCAGGGCTTCTTCGTGGCGGAGGATGTCAACATCACTCTGATCCAGATTGTGAAGAACAAGCAGGAGACCACCTTTGAGACCGGCGTGGATGAGCTGGAGAATATCATTGATGATCTGAATGAGAAGAACGGTACGTTCAACTATCAGATCAGCGCGATCCTGGAGGACGGCGCTGCCACCTCTGTGGTGATCTACGATAAGACCAACACCTATGAGAAGCCCAACCGGCCTGTGGACTCTGACATCACTGTGGTTCTCAACAAGGATGGTTCTGTGGATGTTCTCTACATCGGCGAGGAGCCCGACATTGACGATATCCTGGTGGCCATTGAGGACGCTATTGAGAAGGACGGATACACTGTAATCGAGAAAGAGATGGAGTCTGGTAAGTATCAGTTTATTGCTGAGAACGACAAAACTGGCTTCAAGTCTACCTTTACCTACGATTCTAGTGACAAGACTGGTGTAATTTTGCAGCCGACTACCCGCGAGGAGGCCAGGAAGATTTATAGCAGATGGGAAGGTACTGCGTGGGAAAACTTCGGCGATCTCCCCAGTCTGGGCCTTGATCAGTTTATTGATAACAACGGAGTTGTCCACATCGAGGGAGATGTCGATGTAGTGTCCGGGAGCTCGTTTGGGGATTACCAAGCTGGCATCAAGAGCTGGGGCGGCGCTGGCTATGATGAGAGCTTCGATGCCTTGATGGCTGGCCTCGCCAAGGAAGGCTGGGACGTTGAAGGTGTCACTGAGGTTGCCTTTGTTGCGCTGGACGAAAATGCAATCACCATGGTTGTGAACGACAATGGTGAGGTCCGCTGCTTGAAAACTAAAGATGCCACACTGACCTACAATGACATCACTTATGATTTCTCTGGCCTGGAGTTCTGAGCGTCAGAGATAACTGGAAACAGTTGAACCCTAAGCCCCCCGGGTATCTGCCCGGGGGGCTTCTCCCTATATATAAAAATATAGAGATAACGCAGGAAGCAAATTTTGTCGAGACTTCATCACAAGTCTGTTGTTCAGACAAACCTCTGAACACGCAAAAAGGGTCCCCCCGGATTTCCGGGGGACCCTTTTTATCCTCTAATTCCAAAGACACTACAAGACGGATGCTTCTGCCTCATGGTATTGCAGATACAACTTGGGTTTGAATCGCCTGTTATAGCGGCAAGTTTGACGCTGTTTTCCGTCCATTCCACGGGCACAATTTCTCCTCTGCATCGACCTGCTGTATGCTGCGGACTCTTTCGGCACCCATGCAGGGAGGAATCTGCGCCATACAGGAGGATATCCTGCGGGGACGGAACGTGGAGCACGAGGGGAGGCCCTTTTCCAGCACGGAGAATCTGGAAGCCATGATGCGGAAGGGAGCGAGGTTCAACCTGTTCTGTCTGGACATCTGTATGGCTGGCAAGAGCGGCATGGAGTTTGCCTGGGAGCTGCGGTCCTGGGACGAGAGGGCGGGAGTCTTTTTTATCACCACCGCAGCAACGCATATTTGAAGGCGGGCTATCAGGCCACCCCATTCAATATCTCTTTAAACCAGTGCGGCGGGAGGAGCTGGCCGAGGCCCCGGAGGCGGATCTACGCCAGCGGCAAGTACCCCGGACATTGACGCTGCGCGGCAGCGGCCGTGCTCTGCGGAATGGAATTGATGGCGGAATGGCCCGTGTAAACTTGAGGGGCCAGCCAGGCCAGCCGTTCCCCATCTCCTCCCGCTGGCGCTGCTGCCCCCGGCCTACGCCGCGGTGGGGGCTGATTGATGCGCAACCGCATGCTGGAGTTCCATGGACTGGTGGACAGCCGGGGCAATCTCATCACAGATAAGAAGATCACCGTGGATGGGGGAACTACACTCCGGAGGAGCTGAAACTGGTCCTGAACATCGAAAAATACTTGGCCCATGTCCAGGCTGCCTACTTTACAGAGCGGGACATCGCAGAGAAACAGCGGGACAGCTTTTATAATCCGGCCGACCCCTGGGACAATGGTGACATCTCCTTCACCGGCGGCATCCAGCCGCTGATGGTGAACGCCCTGACGGACGAGGGGCCTTCCGGCATCGACTACAGGGAGCGCAGGCCGATGTGGAGGTGGAGCAGACCGGAGCGAAAAGCAAAGCTCTCCATATCCATCAATCACCATCACACTGAACCGGCACAGAACGCGGACGTGGGATGTATGCCAGGGCTGCTCCTCCCGGCCGTGCCGGCATTGCCCTGGTGGCTCTCAACGGTGGCCAGAATGTGGAAAACGCGAATGGCCTTACCGTGGCGCGCCTTCCCGACGCAGAGAGCACCGCCCTCCGGTTTAACTTTGCTGTGGGACAGGCTCCCTTCCTGGTGATCCCACAGAGCGGTCGGACCATCGCGCTCCGTCAGGGCGGCGCTGTGGCGGTGAACTGGTCCAGCAACCGGCGCCAGAAGAACGAGGGCACTGCGCCAAAGTACGCGGGCTTCAGGCCCCCACATCCCATGTGGCGGTATTGTATCCGGATCTCACTGGCGGAGGGATAAAAATGTGGATCTGCTCCCATGGGACCGGACACACTGACCACCACCAGGGAGAACCAGACCTTTTCCTCTGTCACTCCGCCCTGGGAGATGGTGCGGGCGCCCATCTATGAGAGCGGCGCCTGCAGCTTCCGGGTGGCAGGTGTACGCAGTGTGCTGGGAGCAGTATTACGGCAGCTGCAATCCGCCCTGCTGGTCTTTGGGAAGGTGGTTCTGGGAACGATTTCTCACCCGCTTGGGGAAAAGAAAAGCGTCCGGCTTGCCGCAAGGCAGCTAAACGCTTTTCGGCGGGTATCTGAAATGGGGATAAAACCCATGAATAGCGCTGCATGGCGGGCCGGGGCACCGCCAACGGGCATGTGCCGACACCGGCGGGCAACTGCCGCGCCATGCAAAATTCTGCGGATGCCTTTCGTCCTGCAGCAAAAAATGCTGGATGGAGGAAAAAGGAGGTCTTTGTGCCACAAGTCTGCCGCCGGTTTTCCATGGAAGTCAGTTGATGGTTCGCAGGCGCTGGAGAAATTCCTGGTTTTCCGTCTTTTCGCAGATCGCGTCAATGTTGGAGGAGATGACCCAAACCGCCATCCCGCGTTCTGCGCAGGCAACCAGCAGGTCGATAATCAGTTCATGATGCGCCGTCTCCTGCCCGGAAAAGGGAAAAAAGCAGACCAGCAGCTGCGGATTCAGCAGATACCATTTGAAATAGGAGAACCGGAGGCGCGCCGGTAAGGACCAAGTGCGCAGAGGCCGCAGCAGATCCTCTCGGGGAAACCATCTGGAGGCCTCCTCCAAAATATTCTCCGCGACCCGCCGGCGAACCAGACGGTATCCGGCCTTGGGAAGCAGGCAGGTCGTCAGGTTGTCCAGCGCGGTGAGGTTGTCAAACAATACACCGCCGGGACGGTCCGGCCGTTCGGTCTGAATCCCGATCTCCGTGCCGATCTGCTTTGTCATCTCTTCATGTGTCTGTGCCTGCCCGTTCAGCCACAGCATCCCACTCAGCCAGTTCCTGCCGCCCAGAAAGCACTCCCGGAGTCTGGCGGCAGCCGTGTAGTTCTCGTCCCGGAAGTAGGCGATCTCTCCGCTGTGAATCTGGCAGGTCAGCGGCGCCATTCCCGGAAAAGTGAGACCCTCCAGCCGCAGCACCTGCTTGTCTTCCCAGCGGCACTCTGTATGCTCCGCTCCGCGGTCCCGCGGCTTCCAGCCCAGAACTGCATAGAGCTGCTCCCCGTACTCCTCCGGGTAAAGCCGATAGCAGGTCCTGCGGTCCCGGATGACGTCGATCCGGTCACAGTAGCGGTACATGAATGTCTCGTCCAGATCCAGCAGGAATACCGCCGTCCCTTGGCGCAGCAGCAGCTGTACGCACTCCATCAGTTTTTCCACATCCCGCCGCCGCAGGATTTCTGTGATCCGGTCCAGGACCAGCAACTCTCCCCGCCAGAACCACACCCGAAATACACAGAGGCGGTAATAATCCAGCAGGGAGAGGTCGGCAAGCCGGCTCTCCAGCGGCACACGCAGTTCCATCCGCTGCCGGATCTCCTGGCTCTCCGGACTGTGCAGTCGCCGGACCGCGCCCCATCTCTGCGGCCAGCCGGCCGGACGGTCCAGCGCCAGCAGGAAGTCCCGCACCGTCAGCTCCTGCGAATGGAACCGGTGCCAGTTCACGATCCTGGCGTTTTGCAGGATCCAGCGTTCCAGTTCCAGCGGGCCCACCCGACGGCCGCAGGAAAAGGCCCGTCCCCGCTCCAGGTGTGTGCCGCCCTTGAACAGGTCCAGATATGCGGTGCCGGAGGTAAAATGGTCGTCCACATAGACCCCGATGCACTCCCCCCGGGAAATGGAGATTTCAAAACGGTAAAATTCGTCCTCCCTGCGGAAGCAGCCGTTCTCCACCCGGATCAATTCCTCTCTCACGGTTCTACGCCTCCCGGAAACGCAGCGGCAGCGTCACGCAGCACTCCGTGCCAACGCCCGCGGCGCTGAACAAATGCAGGCCGTAGTCCTCTCCGAACATGAGCCGGATGCGGCTGTTGACATTCCGCAGGGCGATTCCTCCGCACGGCTGGGTCATATCCGCGCCCCCAACTCCGCCGAACTGCGCGTTGAGCCGCTCCACCTGTTCGTCCGGCATCCCTACGCCGTCGTCCCGCACCCGCAGGAAAAATGTCCGGTCGCTGTTTTCCACAATGATGCGGACCGTGCCGTGGCCCAGTTTGCCCTCCAGCCCATGTGATACTGCGTTCTCCACCAGAGGCTGCAGGATGAGCTTCGGCATCCGCACTTCCAAAAGCCGCTCGTTCTCCAGCTCCAGTTCCAGAGAGATTTTGTCACCGAATCGGCAGCGCTGGATGGTAAAGTAGTTTTCCGCATTGTCCAGCTCATCTGAAAAGGTCACATACTCCTGGACATTGGAGATGGTGTATCGGAAAAAGGTCGCCAGAGCCTCCGTGGTCTCGGCAATATCCGGACAGTTCGCCAGTAGGGCGTCTGTGCGGATGGCCTCCAGGGCGTTATAGAGGAAGTGGGGGTTGATCTGGTTTTGCAGCGCCAGATATTCCGCCTGTTTCTGCCGCAGTCTGGTGATCTCCTCTCCGTGAAGCCGCTCTTCCACATCTGTGAAAAATGCGCTCAGATCCAAATCCCGGTGCCAGTCCATCTGCAAAACGGCCTCCAGGTCCCGCTCCCGCCGGTAGCGCCGCAGCGCCCGCCGCAGTTTCCAGTCCGTCCACGGCCACATGGTATCACCTACTTATAAAGTTTCTTATAATCTGACGGGCTCACACCGGTAAGCTTTTTGAACAATCTGGAAAAGTATTTGAGATCCCGGTACCCCACCTGCTCTGCCACATCCTGCACAGACAGCTCCTCACCGCACAGCAGCTCCTTAGCTTTGCTGATGCGCAGCTCCGTCAGATAGTCCATGAAGTTCTGCCCGGTCTCTTTTTTGAACAGTGTGGAAAAATAGGTGGCGTTGAAGCCCACGGCGGTGCTGACATCCTCCAGCCGCAGGGCCTCCTGATAGTGCTGCTGGATATAGTGCTTTGCCTCTGTGATCGGCCGCATCTCCCGCAGGGCTTTCGCCTCCTTCAGCCGCTGGATCTCTGCCTGGATGCCCTGCCGCAGCAGCCGGTATACCGCCGCCATGTCCGTGCAGTGCCAGAACCGCTTATCCATCTCCTCCTCCAGGGGCGCTTCCGTCTCACCGCTTTGGCGCATTCCGTAGAGGCATGCCTCCAGAACCTGGCGGAACCAGTCCTCCACCATCTGCCCGTTCAGGTCCGGCAGCGCCTCCACCGTCCGGCAGCTCTCCTCCAGCTCCTGCACAAAGCGCACCTCATCCAGGCACTCGGCCGCCACCTGAAAGCTCTTTTTCCGGGACGCGTCCATCTGATACCGCCGGGCCAGATCCGGCATCTCCAGCGCGGCATCCCGCCAGGACTGCGGCCGGCACAGCCGATCCCTGCACAGCCAGAGCGCCTCCCGCATGGATTCCCCCGCCTGCTCCAGAGAGTCCCTCCGGCTGCCCAGGCAGACGGTGGCCTGGACATTCCAGAACAAGTCCCGCTGATTTTCGATCTCCTTGCGGATTTTGGTGAAGCACTGCGTCACTTCCACCGCATGATAGGCCCGCAGGTACAGCAGCACTGCGATCCCGGCATGGCCCAGCGAGGCCGCGAACTCCTCCGTCAGCAGGCCGCTCTCCCGCCGCACGATTTCCAGCGCATGGCGCAGCAGGATCCGATAGCCGTCCTGATAGGATTCCGCATCGGGCACATCCACCCGGATCACTGCGGCGGCGTAAGTGCCGCTCCCAAAGTGAAATCCGTACTCCCCGTTGGCCTGCCCGGCGCTCAAAAAGGAGGTGCCACGCTCCGCCGTTCCCAGCAGGGCGTCCAGCAGCAGCTCCTGCTGGTGTTCTCCGCTCCTTTTCAGCTGGAATTCCAGCGCGGCTTCCTGCCCCATCTTCTCCTTGAGGCGCAGCAAAATGCCGGTGAGCTCCTCCTGCTTGAGGGGCTTGAGCAGATAGTCCTCCACGCCGTATTTCAGCGCGTTCTGGGCATATTCAAATTTCCGGTATCCGCTGATGACGATGAAATGCAGCTTGGGCTGGAGGGCCTTGGCCCTCTGGATCAGTTCGATGCCGTCGCAGCCGGGCATCCGGACGTCCGTGATCAGCAGATGCGGCTGCTTTTCCCGCACCAGCTCCAATGCCCGCAGTCCATCGTTGGCGGTGCCTGCGATCTCGTAGCCAAGCGCCTCCCAGTCGATCAGCTTCTGCATCAGCAGGATCACCTTGTTTTCGTCATCGGCCAAAACGACCCGCAGCATCCGCAGCACCTCCCACGCAGATTCTGATAAGGAAAGGGAAAACGAACCCGTTTTCCCTTTCCCTGTCATTATACGCTATTTCTCGGTATTTGCCAAGAATTTTTGGAGAATCAGCGGATCGATTTGTCGCTTTTGACAGCTTACTCGTAATCCGCCACGTTGGAGGAGTCAATCCACACGCTGTCCGCGATGATGAGATTGTTCTCCAGCGTGCCGCCGTCCAGCAGGGTGACAGCAGCTTCCACGCCGCTGGAAGCCATCAGACCGCCGTCCTGCGCCACAGTGCCGGTGATGCGGCCGTCCTTGATGGCCTCATAGCCGTCGGGGGTGCCGTCCAGGCCGGTGATGACGATGCCGCTGTTGGCACCGGCGGCGTTGCCCGCGCCCACGGCCATGCCGTCGTTCTGGCAGACGATGGCGTCCAGATCATAGGCAGACAGCCAGCTCTCCACGGTGGACTGGGCCTTGGCGGTGTCCCATGCGCAGTCCGCGGGAGCAATCACTTCCGTCATGTCCGGATAGTTGGCCAGAATATTGCGATAGCCCTCCAGGCGTGCGGTCGTGTCGGTGGTGGAGGAGGGGCCGGTCAGGATGGCGATGTTGCCCTTGCCGCCCAGCAGATCCGCTACATGCTGCATCTCATTCTCGCCGGCCTTGACGTTGTCGCCGCAGGACACGGCAGAGATGCCGGCGGACTCCCAGTCGGTGCAGGCGGATACGATGTTTATCATGATGACGCCGGCGTCGGCAGCGGCCTTAGC
>PPYE01385436.1_pt1 | contig 13135 bp, 17 predicted proteins | sample 1559881 | NCBI WGS metagenome assembly PPYE01 (sample SAMN08240022, study PRJNA423297) | Human gut metagenome, whole genome shotgun sequencing project.
CAGTATACCCTGCCTTGATTTGATTTTTGATCTTTCCGCATTTCGAGGATCTTTTCCATGTCTCTTCTGTTTGCTTTCTCATAACTCTTATTTTTCGGCAAAAATCTTTATTTCGGACACTCCTCTTCATAGAGGCGGGTCCAAGACCCGCCCTCCGTCCACAGATGGCGAAACTCCTCCCGCAAAAAACACATGAAAAATAGTTGGAGCGACCCCGATGACAGGGCCGCTCCCAGGTAAAAGAAAAGGAATGAGGATAGACGCGTCACCGCAGACCGGCGCATTTTCCGATCTGGATGATGACGGTAGGCAACAGGGCCAGGATGGCACACAGGCCGATCTGCTCCAGGGTGAAAGGGGCCACCTGGAACAGGCCCTCCAGAAAGGGGACGAATAGCACCGCCGCAAGAAAGACCACCCCTGCGGCAAAGGCAGCTAGGCTGGCCTTGTTGGACAGCAGCCCCAGGGCAAACAAGGACTGACGGCCCCGGCAGTTGAATCCATGGAACAGCCGGGCCAGGGTGAGGGTGGCGAAGGCCAGAGTCATGGCCAGGGGCGCCCCCCCACTGTTCAGCCCCAGGAAGTAGGCGGCCATGGTGGCGGCGGCAATGAGCAGGCCGTAGATACCGATGCGGCCCAGCAGGCTCCAGTTCAAGATGGGCTCGCTGGGGTCCCGTGGCTTCTGAGACAGCATGTCCCCGCTGGAAGGCTCTACCCCGATGGCGATGGCGGGCAGGGAGTCGGTAAGAAGGTTGATAAACAGCAGATGTACCGGCAGGAAAGGGTTAGGCAGGCCCAGAATGGAGGTGACCAAAACACTCAAAATGCCCGCCATATTACCCGAGAGCAGAAAGGTGATGGCGTTTTTGATGTTGGTGTACACCCCCCGGCCGTTGACCACCGCCTTGACGATGGTGGCGAAGTTATCGTCGGCCAGGATCATGGCGGCAGCGTCCTTGGACACCTCAGTGCCAGTGATCCCCATAGCCACGCCGATGTCCGCCGACTTTAAGGCGGGGGCGTCATTCACTCCGTCGCCAGTCATGGCCACGATCTTCCCCCTCCGCTTCCAAGCCTCCACGATGCGGATCTTGTGCTCCGGTGAAACCCGGGCGTAGACGGACACCTGCTCCAGCTTCTGGTCCAGAGCGCCGTCATCCATCTCGTCCAATTCGTGGCCGGACAGAGCCAGTTCTCCATCCTGAAGGATGCCGATCTGCCGGGCGATGGCGGAGGCGGTGACCCTGTGGTCGCCGGTAATCATCACTGTGCGGATACCGCCCCGCTTGGCATCGGCCACCGCCTGGATGGCCTCCGGCCGGGGCGGGTCGATCATGGAGATCAGGCCGATGAAGGTGTATTCCCGCTCGTTGGTAAAGTCCAGACGGGTAGCGCCAGGCATGTCCCGGTAGGCGAAGGCGAGCACCCGCAGCCCCTTGCTGGAGAGTTCCTGGTTCACCGCCAGGATCTGCTCCCGCCGCTGGTCCGTGAGTTCCACCACGCCCTCTGAAGTGAGCAGCTGGGTGGAGTGCTCCAGCAGGACATCCAAGGCCCCCTTGGTGAGCATAACGGTCTCTCCCCCATCCAGCACATGGAGGGTGGACATGAGCTTCCGGTCAGAGTCGAAGGCCAGTTCACACAGGCGGGGGTACTGCTCCCGGTAGGCGCGCTCCTCGATACCCATGCCGTCACCGATCATGATGAGGGCCACTTCAGTGGGGTCACCCACGGCGGTCCCCTTCTCCTCGTCGGTGGTGGCGTCGCTGGCCAGGATGGCCGTCTGGATCAGCCGGCGGTGGATGGGCTCCTCCATGGTGAGGGCGGAGCAGTCCACCAGTGAGCCGTCCACATAGGCGGTCTGGGGGGTCATCCGGTTCTGGGTGAGGGTACCCGTCTTATCCGAACAGATCACCGACACGGCCCCCAGGGTCTCCACCGCCTTAAGCTCTTTCATGATGGCGTTCTCCTTGGCCATCTTCTGGGTGCCCATGGCCTGGACGATGGTGACAATGGAGCTGAGGGCCTCTGGGATGGCGGCCACCGCCAGGGCCACTGCGAACATCAGGGAGTCCAGAATGGCCTGGGTGCCGAAGCCCCCCGCATGGTACAGGGACAGGGCGAACACCCCCACGCAGATGATGAGGATGATCATGGCCAGCCGGCGGCTGAACTGGTCCAGGCTTTCCTGGAGCGGGGTCTTGCGCCGCTGAGTCTGGTTCATGAGGGCGGCCACCTTCCCCAATTCGGTGTTCATGCCGGTGCTGGTGACCACCACCAAGGCCCGGCCATATACCACCAACGAACCGGAGAATACCAAGTTCTTCCGGTCCCCCAGGGCCACCTTATCCCCCTCAATGACCGCCTCGGTCTTCTCCACCCCCTCGCTTTCGCCGGTGAGGGAGCTCTCGTTCACCTTCAGGGAGTAGTTGTGGAGGATCCGGCCGTCGGCCACCACCATATCCCCCGCCTCCAGCTCCACGATATCCCCGGGGACAATCTGAACGGAGGGGATGATCAACCGCTCGCCGTCCCGGAACACCCGGGCGGTGGGGGCCGACATAGCTGTAAGTTTTCAGAATAGTTGAGAAATATAGACCGGCCAAGGGGTTTGATATGAAATATCCCGGAAAAACACGGGAACTGGCCTAAAATCAAGGGATTTCAGCGATAAACAAGTGCAAAACCGAGGAAGAAATTGTAGTCCTGTGAAAATGGGATTGCAATTTCTTTTTTTATTTTTTTATCCTCACCAGGCGTATGGCGGACGGATCGGGCAGGGGTTTTAAGAGGCCCTTTTAAGAGCGTTTAAGAGGATACGGCAGCAGGCGCGGCGAGAGGGCGAAAAGCCAAGCACGGCGGGGGTTTTCGGGGTTTTAAGAAAACAAAAAAGACCTTTTAAGCGGGGCGCGCGCTGGGCGGCTTCTCCCCTACTTGAAAGGTCTTTTTCTTTGTTTTAGAGCATGGAAAGCCCGTGCATCTTCTGCACGGGCTAAAAAATCATGCACGCGCCCCAGAAACCGGGGCTTTGCGGACACTCAGCCCTGAAAATGTCCGGGCCAGAATGCACGGGCTAAAAGGGCCGGACAAGTGGTTTTTAAGAGACTCTTAAAAGGCGGCATTTAAGAGGCCACGGCAGCACTGCGAGTATAACGAAATTCGTGATTTTCTCACAAAACGGTCACGAAATGGATGCCAGATGATAGGCTTGTTTTACTTACAAATGGCATTACCGCTTGTATTGTTCCAACTGTGTCAGCTCGATGGCCCGCTTCGCCAGCTCAGTGCGCCCTTGAGGATTCAATGCAAAGGCGGCCTGGAAGATCTGCGCGAACTGCTCCCCATCCAGATCGGCGGGGCCGTCATTGTGGAGCAGCTGGGCGGTCACAGTCTCCATCACCCCTGACAGAATGGAGACGGCTAGCATCTGTCGCTCCTGGGAGCTACAGTCAAAGTCCAGCTTGAAATTCTGGAACAAGTCCACAAGGCCATCTAAACGATCCTGAATGGTAGCACTATTCTGGAGAAAGGTTTCACGGTCAACCTCGCCACGAAGATATTCTCCACTTACCCTAAAATAGCGTTCTAAAGCGGCCATAGCTTTGGAGTTTGGCTCACGAAGGCCGTTTTCATAACTACGAATAGCAGTTTCCTTTAGGTGCGCCTTTTCTGCTAACTGTGCCTGTGTCAATCCTTGAGCCTTACGAAGCTCTCTGATTCTCTGGGCCATTATTGGTTTTTCTTTCATAGTGCCATACCTCCATAAAGAGGATAGCAGAAATGTTTTCAAATGTAAATATAAATAGAAGTATTTTCACTTGACATTAGCGATTGACGATGTTATATTTTAAGAAAGGTTATCAAATGACAATATTTTAGGAGGGATAAAATGCTGCTTAGAGTAAACGCGGCGGAACTCCAGCGCCAGAGAGAAAGTAAAAATATGACACCTTACCGGCTGGCAGTAGAAGCAGGACTTCCGGTAAATGCAATTTACCGACTGGAGGACGGAACTACCAAAATGACTAATCACCTCCGTGCCAGAGAGATTGCCAAGGCCCTGCACTGCAAGGTTGAGGATATTTTTACTGAAGCGAAAGGAGCCTGAACATGGGACAATTCGGAAAGATCGGAAGCATCTCCATAAATGAGTTGAACAGCATATTGCTTAGCTTGACTTGCAGAAATGAGGAGTTATATCTGGCTGCATCTCCAGACAAGGATGATACCCCAGTATCCTCCGCTGCTGATCTTTATCGCCATCAGGCGAGAGTATGGGATGCTATGCGGAAGCAACTGGAGTCCATCGTTTGGTGTGTGTCCGATCTACAAAACACTGAACTCTATTCTGCCACATATCAACAGTTAGAAAAGGTAATGAGAGAAGCTATCGCACTAGAACAGGAAGCCAAAAGTCAAAAGGTTACCCGAAAAGGCGTTCAATATAACGGCACATGGTACTTCTCCAATGAACTTGGTCTGCACATTGGGGAAAAGGTCGTTGTAAATCCTGAAGGAAAGTATTTAGAAGTCACCAGCATAGATGGGAAATTTATTGACGGTATTCCCATGAAGAAAAGGCGGTCTCAATAGTTGGTCATTCCTCCATGTCGATTTTGGCGGACGCTTCATTTTCCAAAGTTTCTTCAATCAACGCATCTATGCGCTTACCCAAAAAGCCATCAAATATATCCAGGATCTCTTTATGGGCCTGTGGATCACTTTTATTCAGGTAGAGGAGAACGGAAAAAGCTAACGGCTCTTTTTCAAATTGCTTTTCGCGGATGGCTTCTTTTAGGGCATCTAATCGATCCATGAAAATCACCTCAATGTGATTATACCACAAATATAGCCGAAACCGCCAGAGACCTGGCGGTCTTGCGGGGATGACCTCCCGTAACTGACGAGGCAGGTTATGTGAAGTTAGAAGAAGGTCAACAAAGGCAGGTGACGAAAAGTGGGAATTCAGCTAACGACGCGAGAAGTGGCGGCACTATGCAACAAGCACGAGAGCACAATTCGTCGCTGGGCTGAAAACGGGAAAATCCATTCTGAAAAGGTTTTGAATGAGTTCAACTCTCCGGAGTACCTCTTCAACTTGGACAGTCTGGCTACAATCAACCCCGGTCTGGTCAAGAAATACCACGAGCAGCTCCGCGCCAGCTTGCCGGAGGCCAGCCTCCCGGAAGGTGCAAAGCCGAAAGCAGCCAAGCCGCTGGACACCTATTCCACTGAGGAACAGGAGGAGATCGCCTTCTGGCTCCGGCTGGTGAAGCAGTGGCAGGGCTACCGGAACAAGCCGGGGGCCAACAAGACCGAGGTGGACGCGCGCTTCGTGCAGTGGTGCAAGCTGGAATACCCGGAGCGGGCCATATCCGTGGATACCCTATACCGCCGCTGGAACGCGGTGCGGGATAACGACCTGGACGGCCTGATCGACAAGCGCGGCAAGTGGAAGAAAGGCAAGAGCAGCATACCGGATCCTATGTGGCAGGCATTCCTGTACTTCTATCTGGATGAGCGGCAGCACCCCCTGAAAAAGTGCTATGAGTACACCAAGCTGGAGATGCAAACGAGCTTCCCGGAGCTGGTTGGGGATATGCCGAGCTACACGACCTTCTACCGCAGGGCGCAGGCCGACATCCCGGAGCCGCTGAAGGTACTGGGCCGGGAGGGTGAGAAAGCCTTCCGTGACCGCTGCGCTCCATATATCCGCCGTGTCTACGACGATATGCGGAGCAACGAGTGGTGGATCGCCGACAACCACACCTTCGATATTATCACCGAGGGAGAGAACGGCCAGCGCCACCGGCTGTACCTGACAGCCTTCTTCGACGCCCGGTCGGGCATCTTTACCGGGTGCTATGTCACCAACGCCCCCAGCAGCCAGTCCACTCTGATCGCGCTGCGGCGTGGCATCCTGAAATACGGCATCCCGGAGAACATCTATGTAGACAATGGCCGCGAGTTCCTAACCTACGATGTGGGCGGCCTGGGCCACCGCAAAAAGAAGCCGAAGGACGGCCAGGAGCGGTTTGAACCGCCCCCGGTATTCGAGCGGCTGGGCATTCACATGACAAACGCCATTGTGCGGAACGCAAAAGCGAAGATCATCGAGCGGCGCTTCCGGGATGTGAAAGACCACCTCTCCCGTCTGTTCGATACCTTCACCGGCGGCAATGTGCTGGAGAAGCCGGAGAGCCTGAAGTTCATCCTGAAGGATGGTAGGATCCCGCTGGACTCTACCCTGGTGGAAACGGTGGAGGAGCTGCTGGACTGGTACTTTAACCAGCAGCCCTACGGCGGCGCGGTGGCCAAAGACCACGGCAAGCCCCGCCAGCAGGTCTACAATGAGAATCTGCACACCAAGCGGGTGGCCAGCGCCGAGGATTTGAACCTGATGCTGATGCGGAGCAGTCGGGCGCAGAAGGTCACGCGCCGGGGCGTACACCTGGACATCGCGGGCCAGCGCATCGACTACTGGAACGACGAGCTGGTGTTCAATTACCTGGGCCAGCAGGTCTATTACCGCTACGACCCGGACGATCTGAGCGAGGTGCGGGTGTACGACCTGCAAGACCGCTTCATTATGAGCGTCCCCGCCGACAACACGGCGGTGCTGACCTACGGGGCCAGCAAGGAGGAAGTCAAGGAGGCCATGGCCAAGGTGCGGCGCATGGAGCGCATCACCAAGGAGGCCAAGAAGGTCAGCACCTTCCCGGCCTTCGGGCGGCATACGGCGCTGGAGCTGGTCATGGAGGCCGCCCACGAGAGCAAGGTCGCCCGGATCGTCCCCGCTGCATCCCCGAAGGTATTGGAGCTGCAGCGGCCTGATGAGGAGCCATTGCTGAAGGCGGTGGCTGGTGGCCCGGATCTGGATACGATGAACCGAAACGCAATGAAACGAAATGGAGGAGCCGAGCATGAGTAAGGAATATAACAGCGCACTGCAGGCACGGGTGGAGCAGTTCCTGAAGGAAAAGAACATCAGCCAGGCCAAGGCTGCCCCACTCATGGGGATCAGCCAGACGGCACTGAGCCAGTACCGCCGCAGTATGTACGACAACGGCGACATCGCTGCCCTGGAGAGCAAGCTGGAGGAGTTCTTCCGCACTCAGGAAGAGCAGGAGGTCAACACCGAGAAAGCCCTGCCCTACCGCCCCACCCAGGACTACATTCCCACCTCGATTTCGGAGGATGTGTATAAGCTCATCCGCTACTGCCAGCTGGAGAAGGGCATGGTCATCATCCACGGGGATGCGGGAATCGGCAAGACCAAGGGGGCCGAGCGGTTTGTGCGGGAAAACCCCACGGCCAGCGTCTACATCCAGGCGACGCCCAGCACCGGAACCCTAGGGAACCTGCTGAAGGTGCTGGCTCGGGCGCTGAAGGTGCCGGAGACCCGGAGCAAGTTGGATTTGACGCTGGCCATCCGGGAGAAGCTGGAGGGCACAAACAAGGTCATCATCATCGATGAGGCCCAGCACCTGCAGCTGCGCTCCCTGGAGGAGATCCGCACCTGGGCGGACGCAAACCCCATCACGGGGCAGCAGGGCGTGGGCATCGCGCTGATCGGCAACACGGAGGTCTACACCCGGATGGTGGGCAAGCAGGAGGCACGGTTCGCCCAGCTGTTCTCCCGCATTCGCATGAACCGCTACTACAGCACCCGCAAGGTCACCGACGAGGATGTGGCGAAGCTGTTCCCCAAGCTGGCCGAGGATGGCCGGAAGAAGGAATTGAACTTCCTGCATGGCATCAGCCAGTCCAAGTGGGGCATCCGAGGCGCAGTGAATGTCTACAACAACGCGGTGAACAACGAAAACATCAGCTACGACGGGCTGTATGCGATGGCCCGCACCATGGGCATCGGCCTGGTATGAGGAGGGAAACGGGAATGAAAAAGGTCAATAAGCTGCTGCACCTGGTATTGGGCTTTTCCGCAGGGCTTCTCGCCGGGGCATTTATCCGGCTGGGGTTTGAGATCATTGATGGCCGCCCGGCAGCCATCGGGGGCGAGGCGCTGATCCTGCCGCTGGTCATCCTTCTGGTCGGTTTCGGATTTGCGCTTGGGAAAGAGGTCAAGGTTCAGGAACACTTCAGCAGGGTTTATGAAAAGGGCTACCGGAGGGGCTACCACGAGGGGCTGGAGGACGGGACGGTGGAGATCCACAGCCAGATCGATGTTTACAGTTTCCCGGATGAGCTTCAAGTCAGGATCGAGTGAGCGCCTGGGGGCCTCGGCCCCCGGCCTTAATGCAGCTCCCCCCCATGGGGGAACGGTCACAAGCCCGTGGAAATGCAGAGTGAGGTATGACATTCAACATAGAGGGGTGGTGCAATGAGATACCCAAAGGGGCTGGCGAGGCGGGCAGATGAGATCCTCGCGGCCCGCCGCCAGACCGCCCAGGAGCGCCACAGGCGCGTGATGGCGGCCCTGGATGAGCAGCACCCGGAGATCAGGGCCGTGGGGCGGGAACTGGCGCTTCTATACGCACAGAGGGCGCGGCTGCAGCTCGACCCAGGCCAGGATACTGGCGAGGTTGAAACGGCCATCCACGAGGCCCAGGCGCGCCGGGAAGCGGCGATGGCCGCAGCAGGTCTGACGGAGGCCGACCTGGAGCCAGCCTATACCTGCCCGCACTGCAGAGACCGGGGCGTGAAGGAGGGCGGCCAGATGTGCGAGTGCCGCCAGGTCATCCTGAACCAGCTGGTGTATGAGCAGCTGTGCGATGTGTCCCCGGCGCGGGAATGCAGCTTTGAGAACTTTGAGCTGCGCTACTACGGCGGGCGGGATCGGGCGGCCATGGGGAAGGTGCTGGAGAGCAGCCAGCGGTATGTCCGGGAGTTCGGCGGCCAGAGCCAGAGCCTGCTGTTCACAGGCGCGCCTGGCCTGGGCAAGACTCACCTCTCCCTGGCCATCGCTGAGGGAGTGGCCAAGGCGGGGCACCTGGTCATGTATGTGTCCGCGCCCCACCTGATGGATCAGCTGGAGCTGGGGAAGTTCCAGAAGGACGATGCGGCGCTGGAGTTCCGGGAGGTCATCTTCGGGTGCGATCTGCTGGTGATCGATGACCTGGGCACCGAGCTGGTGACCCGGTACACGCAGGCGGAGGTCTACGACCTGGTCAACCACCGGCTGAACACCGGGAAGCCCACCATCATCAACACCAACCTGGGCCTGCAGGAGATCGAGCGGACATACAGCAGCCGGGTACACTCCCGCCTGGCGGGGATGTATGCGGTGGTGCAGTTCAAGGGCCGGGACATCCGGCTCCAGAAAAAGCAGGAGGGCTGACGATGAAGGACAGGACACAAGGCAGGAGCCAGCGGCGGGCCTACACAGGCTGGTTCTGCACCATCTTCTACTGCGACAAGGTACAGGCAAGCCGCTGCTGCGCCGACTGCGACAGGCGGTGCGCCAACGCCTGCCAGAACCACCCATCACGGTGCAGGCTGGAGGACAAGGCCCGCAGAAGGAGGGGAAGAAAGTGCTAACCATTACAATCCAGGTGAATGCGCCGTCCGGCCAGGCTATCGGGATCAAGGAGGACATTGCCTCTTACCTGGAGAAGTTCGGCGACGCCAGGGTGGTGTCCATCGTGGAGAAGCTGCCGGAGCAGCTGCGGATGGACAGCCCGCCGCAGCGCGGCGCTGATCCCGCCGAGCGCACCCGGCAGGCGGTCTACGCAACCGGGAACAGGTGGGCCATCGAGAACTTCGAGGCCACACACAGCTGAATGGGAGGTGATCCACGATGACGAAAGAGGAATGGAAACAGGCGGAGGATGCTCTGACCCACTTCTTCCACCCGGTAGAGCTGAAGGTGGACGGATACGACATCACCCTGATTTTAGAGCGGGTGGGCGTGTATCAAAACAAGATCATGGTCTATATCGGCGGTGAGTTCCGGGGCCAGTGGATGGCCGAGGACTGCGAGGAGCGCCGCCGCTTCCTGCAGGAGCAGAAGCGCAACATCCTCTCCGGCAAACAGAGAGCCGAGTTTGAAAAGCTGCCGAAGCGGAGGCAGAAGGAGTTGCGCGAGAAGTACCCCATGCAATATTCCTGCTTCACCCCGCAGTGGTCATCCTTTCGGGCGCTGAAGAAACACTTCTGCGCCAACAACCTGAGCATCGAACTGGTCAAGGTATGAGCAGGGGGCTTCGGCCCCCGGCCTTAATGCAGCTCCCCCAAGGGGGAACGGTCACAAGCCCGTGGAAATGCAGAGTGAGGCATCACAACAACAGAAGGAGGTTAAGCCAATGCGAAACGCATCGAAGCGCATGGGGAAAAAGGGCACCCTGACCATCCCGCAGCACCTTCGGCACGAGCTGGGGCTGGACGGCGGCACCGCCGTGGATCTGACCCCTACGGGGGACGGCGGGCTGGTGATCCAGAAGCACCGCCCCACCTGCAATATCTGCCAGGGCACCTATGAGGTGGTGACCTTCCGGGGCTTCCAGATCTGCCGGGAGTGCTTCCTGGGCATCCGGGAGGAGGTCGAGAAACTTGGCTGACACACTGGTGGAGTTGAAAAACAAGAAGGAAGAGCGGGCCGACCAGGTACGGCGCTATGTGGACGAGTACGCGGCCCTGGCGCTGGAGGCTGACCGCATCAAGCAGCGGATGGACTGGCTGAAGGGCCAGTTTGAAACCATGGCCACAGCCGCGCTGAAGGACACCAAGCTGCTGTCCATCAGCTATTGGGGGAGCCAGAACAGCCGGGTGACGGTGACGAACACGGCCACGGTGAAGCCCATCTCCCTGACCATGGTGAAGAAGGTGCTGGGCGAGGTGGCCGGGGACTTCGTGAAGTCCGAAACCGTGGACAAGATGACGGAACCCTGCAAGCGGCTGCTGGCCATGGTCTGCCAGGGCAACTTCACGATGGGCAGCCTGGAGGAGACCATCCGGGCCATCACCAGCGACGCCAAGATCCAGGCGACCCTGCGGAAGAAGCTGAAGGGGCGCTATGAGAAGGACAAGGCGCTGCTGGAGAAGGTGGCGGGGCTGCCGGAGCAGGAGGCCAGCGACTGGGCGTTTCTGGCCGCCGAGGTCATCAACTGGGAATGGCTGGCGCAGGTTCTGGAGGCCGCAGGCTGGGAGGGCACCACCCAAGAGGCCATTGACATCATCCGCGCCGCCGTGATCGTGGAGGAAGGCATGAAGGTCGGCGTGGAGGCCGAGCAGCCGGAAGTGTAACAGAAAGGAGGGGCGGGCATGGCAGCCATCAACGCCCAGCAGATCAGGAAGATCTATGCCATTGGGAATGCCCTGGGCATTGTGGAGCGCGGGAACGAGGACGATGACCTTCACGCGCTGGTGTCCGCCCTGACCGGGAAAGACTCAGTGAAGTCCCTGACCTACACGGAGGCCCAGGCGGTGATCGCCGACCTGCAGAAGCGCCAGGGCGCGGCTCCGCTGCCCCGGCACAAGCCCAAGACCCACCCGGAGCGGCCAGGCGGGGCCACAGACGGCCAGCAGCGAAAGGTGTGGGCGCTCATGTATCAGCTGGCCAAGGCGGATAAGGAGCCCAGCACGGCCTCCCTGGGGGAGCGGCTGTGCGGCATCATCCGCAAGGAGCTGAAGGTGGACTCCACCCCCCAGCAGCCCTTTATCTGGCTGGACTTCCGGGCCTGCAACAAGCTGATCGAGGTGCTGAAGGGGTATGTGAACAACGCAAAGCGAGGTGGTGGGCACGGATGAGCGCGCTGGATCGGGTGCAGATGTCCGACCTGGATGAGGAACAGCAGCAGGTCGCTGAGCTGATCGGCCTGGACAACTACAAGCGGCTGGTGTCTGTGTTCGGGGGCCTGTCTATCTACATCCCCAAGGCGGACGCCTGGGAGCGGATGGCCCGCGATGAGCAGATCCGCGAGGAGTTCGATGGATACAACTTCAAGGAGCTGGCCGGAAGGTACGGATTGACAGAAGTGCGGATCAGGAGTATTGTATCAGATAAGATGCGGGAGGTGCGCACCCGACCTATGGATGGGCAACAATCCCTCTTTTAAGCAATTTCATAAAGGGCTTTATTTTCCCGCTTCGCAAATAGAAGGTACAATCGGTGTAAATCCGATGTACCTTCTATTTTTTTGCGCGGAGGTTTTTGTTATGACATTTGACGCTGGAACCTGGTGGCTGGCCGTGCTGCTGCTTGGATTTGTAACCGCCGGGCTGGTCTATCTGCTGAAGCGTTCTCTATTTGGACGCATCGACAAGCTGGACGAGTCGATGAAAGAAATCAGCGAAAACAGCGTGAAGAAGTCCGACTACGAGAGTACGGTTCAATCCCTGCAGGCAGACATCAAGCAGATCCGCGCTGACTACACCCCCCGCGCCGAGCACCGGAAGGATCTGGACGAGTGCCGTGGGGACATCAAGCAGATCAAAGCGGACTACATCACCAAGGAGGACTTCTTCCGGGAGCAGGCTAAGACAGACCGGAAGCTCGACCGGATCATGGATATATTGCTGGAAATGAAAGGGGATAAGAAGAGTGAGTAATCTTGAAAAGCGCGCTCTGCGGGCGGGCAGCTTTGTTCATAACAACGGCAAGGTGCTGCGGACGGTGAACATCCTCCGGCTGAAGTACAACAAGCTGACGGGTGTGCAGAGTGTCCTGGAGGATGACGGCATCGCCGAGGATGAGTTTCTGGACAGCGTGAACTTCCTGACTGAAGAGGGCTACATCCATCTGCGGCGCATCTCCAACAAAGAGCCTGCGGCCCTGGCCGACACGGACTACACGGCGCTGGAGGCCAAGCTGACGGGCAAGGGCATCCGGCTGCTGGCCGGTGGCATCGAGGACGATATGATCGAGGTGTAAGGGATGGGTAAGAAAGCGGGCAACCGAAAGCACAGCAAAATAGACGCTCTCGACCCCGCCCTGCGGGAGACAGTGGAGCAGATGCTCCTGTCCGGCAGCACCTATTCCGAGATCGTAGACTTCCTGGGGGCAAACGGTGTGGGCATCTCCGTTGCCAGCGTCTGCCGCTACGCCAGAGCATATCAGGCGGAGGTGCAGATGCTGAACATGGCCCAAGAGAACTTCCGGCGCATGATGGATGAGCTGGACAAATACCCCGACCTGGACACCACCGAGGCCATCATCCGGCTGACCAGCCAGAACCTGCTC
>PPYE01344784.1_pt1 | contig 13129 bp, 10 predicted proteins | sample 1559881 | NCBI WGS metagenome assembly PPYE01 (sample SAMN08240022, study PRJNA423297) | Human gut metagenome, whole genome shotgun sequencing project.
GAAACATCATACAATCTCTATCTAATTGAAAATTAAACAGTTATTTCTGTTTAATTAATATCAGGTAACGATTTAGAAACGAGCGAATTACAATATTCTGTTTTCTTTTGCCTCTGTCAAAGAACGATTCTTTCAATGCAAATATACACTTTACTTGTGACAAAAGCAATCTTTTTCTACATTTAATCGACTTACAGTCAGCCTTAAAGAGGGTATCTGGTCTCATTCCATCTTCTTCCTCAAAAATAACATAGCAGTCTAAATTGGTTTATGTATGGGATAGGTCTTGTTCATTCGATCCGGTAGACTACTATACATAAAAGTATAAAGGCGAGATACGACAAGGAGATGCCATGCTTTTGTGTAAGGGGAATCTCTCTTAGCTTATCGCAGACCATGTATAGCTAAGTGTTTTGAGAATAAACAGTCTGTAAAAAACGGAAAGACACCGATTATGGGCCGTATCACCATCAATGGAACCCAAGCCGGTTTCAGTTGTAAGAAAGAAGTGTCCCTCGCTTTGTGGGACGTCAAAACCAACCGGGCCAAAGGCAAGTCCGAGGAGGCCCGTACACTCAATCAGGAGCTTGACAATATCAAGGCGCAAATCACCAGGCACTACCAGTACATCTGCGACCACGACAGTTTTGTTACAGCCAAGAAAGTCTATAACCGCTATGTCGGCTTCTCAGAGGAATGCCACACCCTTATGAACCTTTTCAGGGAACAGCTGGAACCGTATAAAAAGAAAATCGGCATAGAGAAAGCCGAAAGCACCTACTGCGGTCTGGTTGCCGATTACAAGAGTCTCCTGCTTTTCATGAAAAGCAAGAAGAATGCAGAGGATATTGTCATCGAAGAACTTGAGAAATCATTCATCGAGGATTACTACAACTGGATGCTCGGTACATGCGCTTTGGCAAACTCCACTGTCTTCGGGCGTGTCAATACCTTGAAGTGGCTGATGTATATCGCGCAGGAAAAAGGCTGGATACGGGTTCATCCGTTCGCATCATTCGAGTGTATGCCCGAATACAAGAGGCGTTCTTTCCTTTCCGAAGAGGAACTGCAAAGGATAATCCATATAGAACCGAGATACAAACGCCAGCGTGCCATGCGCGACATGTTCCTGTTCATGTGCTTCACCGGTCTTTCCTATGTGGACTTGAAAGCCATAACATACGATAATATCCATACCGACTCCGACGGCGGTACATGGCTGATGGGCAACCGTATAAAAACGGGAGTGGCGTATGTCGTAAAATTATTGCCCATTGCTATCGAACTGATTGAAAAATATAGGGGTACGGATGAAAAGAAAGACTCCCCGAATGTGTCTTTCCGGTAGGTGAATACAATGCCATGCGGCTCAGTCTTGGAATCATAGGCAGGAAATGCAACTCCGGGGCGAGGTCACCCCGCACATCGGACGCCACGCATTTGCCGTTCTGGCCATACTCAAGGGGATGCTGCTGGAAACTCTTCAGAAAGTGTTTGGGCATAAGTCCATCACATACGTCCTGCGCATCCATTCACTTGTCCGGCGCAGGCGGGGCAATCTTTTTCTGGAAGTCGCCCATCTGTACGACCAGCGTGCTGACCAGCTTTCTCAACTCCTAATACGCGCTTGTTTCAATAATTGTCAGTTCCATACTAAAATTCTTTTTAAGATTCTGAATATGCGACAAAGTAACGCACATCCTATATCCTTTCCAAACAGATAATATCAGAGTCTTCCGTTGGCGTGCATTGGCGTATCCAACGTTAAAAGAGAAGGTCCTTCACCTGCATCCATGCGGCAACGGAACTTCCATTCCCTTACTTGTTTTCCATAAATTTATAGGATTAATTTCTGGTGCATGATATTAATAGTCATTATTCTGTCTGCTTTTTTTGCTTGCATAATTGCAGCTAACAGTTATCTATTCCAGAACGCATTGTTATGGAAAATGGCAAGCTGTTTTGTTGGTTTATGGATATTGTGTATGATAATTACCGTCTTCGTTTGTCGTAAACTTGAATGCTCTAATTAAAACAGTACGGTTGTCATGCTTTGTGTGTTTTATTATAAATATTATGAATTATTTGGAATTGATATGTAATATAGATAATTTTGCAGTCGGGAAATGGTTTCGGGAGGTTTACGCCTTCCGAATGAAAAGGGAACCCGGTGAAAATCCGGGACAGTACCCGCTGCTGTGAGTCCACAAAAACGGACATCGAACTTTTGCCACTGGTGTAATACCGGGAAGGCACGATGACCGGGACGAGTCAGAAGACCTGCCATGACCGGAATGAGATTTACACCTGCGGGATATACGGGTCGTAATCAAATAAGGAATAGCTCATCGGCCATTCAATATTTGAAGACAGACATATTCCCGTTCGTGTAAGTCCGCACGAACGGGAATTTTTTGTGTTTGTTAATAATATGTTTTACATTAAAATGAGTGACCTATGAAAAGAAAATTACGCTTTCTGGCAGGTGCCTGTCTATTTACCGCAACCGCCTTGTTCTCTGGCTGTAGCTCGGACGATGACTTTTTGATGGACCCGGTTGATTCCGGAACTTCGCAAACCCGTGCTGTGACAAATTCGCACTTTCCAACTGGAACATCCGCTCCAATCAGTCGGGAAATACCGGAGACTGGTGGTATTCTTATCTAAACCAATGTTCTGTCTATAACACTGCGGTGGAAGCGGAAGGACAGAATAAGGAAGCCGGGCACAGCGGTTCCAATTTCGGTGTCGTTTACGGATATGTGGATGCTTACAATCAGGCATGGATGGCTAAACCAGAATTTTATTTCAATGTTCCCCGGAAATTGGTCGGCCTGTGGATCTGCAACACCTCATACACTTATGGTGTCATTACTTATGGTAATCAGTTCGGTTCTACGGGGGTAGCGACTCCTCTGAAAGAGATGAAAGGGTATTTCCAAGTGAATCTGGAATGTTATGATGCGAATGGCGGTCTGATCCGCACTTACAAACGTCTTTTAGCCGATTATCGTAACGGCCAACAACAGGTTGATCCTATCACGACATGGGATTATTGGGAAATCAATGCCGAAGGGGTGCAAAGTGTGAAATTCAACTTCGAGGGTTCGGATTCGGGAGCATACGGTTTGAATACTCCGGCTTATATCTGTATTGATGATATCACCATACAATAAAAAGAATACAAGGATATCCCTTCTGTCGGGGGTATCCCTGTTATTTTTCTAAAATCCACACATCATGCATCGTTTTCACTATTTTATTATTTCTGCCTGTATGCTGTTCACCTCCTGCAACAAGGATGAAGTCATTACCGAAGAAGTAGGAGGACAACCTATAATAGAACTTGACAGCGAGACCGGTATTTACACGGTCAAGGTCGATCACGAATTGACTATCGCCCCGACATACCAGAATGTTGAAGATGCTCTTTTTGCTTGGACGATAGACGGTACGCTGGTTTCTTCGGGTCCGTCTCTTCAACGTACATGGAATGAATGCGGGGATTTTTATGTCAAACTAAGAGTAGACAATGCGGAAGGCTATGCCGAAGAGGAACTGAAAGTAGAAGTGAAAGAACTCACCCCTCCGGTCATCTCACTGGCACTACCTTCGCAGGGGCTAAAAGTCGTCCGGAATACCGATTACACATTTACTCCCGATATTCAGCATTCGGATGTCGAAGGGTTCAAAATCGAATGGGTACGGGAAGGAAAAATCGTTTCCACCGAGAATACTTATACTTTCAATGAAAAAGAACTCGGTGTTTATACGGTGACAATCAACGCTTCCAATATAGATGGGACAACAACGAAAGACGTAAGCGTAGAGGTCGTGGAAACGATGCCCTACGTTGTCAAATTCCCGACCCCGTCTTACCTGCAAACATCCACGGACAGGTACACTTTTGCCGACCGTCCTGTTTTCCTGCGTCCGTTGTTGGAGTATTTCGACAATCCCCGTTTTGAGTGGAGTGTGGACGGTCAGGTCATGGAAGGAGAAGTGGAACGCATGTTCAAGTTCACGCCGTCCGCACCCGGAGAATACACCGTCTCCTGTACTGTGTCGGAAGACACACCGACGGAAAAAATAAGCAGGAATATCGACAAAGGGAAAACGGCTGTCACTGCCACCGTAAAAGTCGTTTGTGTGGACAAAAAGGAACAAGACGGCTTCCGGGCTTCGGGAAGTTCCAAGCTCTGGAATAAAGTCTATGAATATACCCCAGCTCCCGGCCAATTTATCAACGAGACGAGCACGATAGGCGGTATGACCGGCAACGAAACATCCCCTGAAGCGGCTGTCGCATGGGCAACACAGCGTTTGAAAGACAAACTGCACGTCTCTTTAGGTTCTTTCGGGGGTTATATCATCGTCGGCTTCGACCACAGTATTCCCAATTCGGGTAACCAATATGATTTCTGTGTTCAGGGGAACGCCTTTGACGGCAGTTCCGAACCGGGTATCGTATGGGTCATGCAAGATATAAACGGAAACGGATTGCCGGATGACGAGTGGTACGAACTGAAAGGATCTGAAGCAGGCAAGGAAGAAACAATACAGAATTTTGAAGTGACCTATTACCGTCCGGAAGGCAAAAAAATGGATGTCCAATGGATCAGTTCCGACGGTAGAAACGGCTGGGTAGACTATCTGTCCGCTTATCATACACAAGACTATTATTATCCGGCTTGGATTTCGGAAAACAGTTATACCCTGACAGGCACTTGTCTGGCCGCCCGCAACACCCAAGATTCTCAAACCGGTTATTGGGATAATCAGAGTTATGACTGGGGGTACGTGGATAATTTCGGAAACGACCAGATAGAAGGCGGCAGTACGGTGGATGGAAGCGGACAAAGGAACGGTTTCAAAATTTCCAATGCCATCCATGCCGATGGAACGGAAGCCAATCTGCAATATATTGACTTTATCAAAATACAATGCGGTGTTCTGGCCAAAAGCGGCTGGCTGGGCGAAGTTTCTACGGAGGTATTTTCTTTTGAGGATCTAACCAAATAATAAAAATTACAAGTATGAAAATTTATTTTCTTCCCATGCTCCTATCCTTGTTCTTTTTGGGAGCGTGTGACAAAAACGATGAAATTATACCTGAAGATGCAGATGAAAATTTCATCACATCGGTCGTGATGACCGTGGACGGGAAATCGTACACGGCCGACATTACGGACAATACAGTAACAATAACCGTTCCCTATACGGTATCGCTGAACAACGCCGAAGTGGAATTCAAGTACACAACTTCTGCAACAATCATACCTGATCCTGAAACGGTAACGGACTGGGATAACGAACGAACCTTCCGGGTGACATCCTATAACGGAGATGCCCGCGAATATACCTATAAGGTCGTGAAAAGCGAGATAGAATCTGACGGAGATGTGGAGTTGAAGACCACCGAGGAGGTAGCTTCTTTTGCCGCAACCAAAACAACCGTTGTCAAAGGGAACCTGATTATCGGCTCTGATGCGGAAGAGGCAGAAAAAATCACTGACATATCTGCATTGGCATCTTTGAAAGAGGTTACTGGCAACATTGTCATTCGTAACAGTTACAACGGTGCAGACTTGACAGGGTTGGATAATATCGTTTCTGCCGGAGGTTTACAGGTAGGTTCGACCGATGTCGCCTCGAAAGCTACGGAACTTCACATGATTTCCATGAAAGCATTGGAAACGCTCTCCGGAGACATATCGGTATATAACGACCAAGTGACGTATGTCCTATTCGAGAAACTGGCAACTATTGAAGGAAGCGTGATGTTCAATGCGTCGTCGTTACAGAGTTTTGAGTTTCCGGTTCTGACTACTGTAGGTCAGGATCTGAATCTTCAAGGACTCAATGAAGAGAACACAGCAGCCGGTTCGATTGCGTCTTTGGAAATACCGGAACTGACAAGTGTCGGAGGGGTCTTGTCCGTAAACAATCTTGCCAAGCTGACTTCCATGAGCTTCCTTAAGCTGAAAGAGACCGGTGGCCTTGATTTCCATACCGTCCCCGTGATGTTGGAAACCATCAACCTTCCGGAAATCGAAACAGTAAACGGAAGTATTATTATGGAAGCCAATATGGAAGCTCCTCCTACCGGTAGTTTTGTTCCCCAACGAAATGACGTGCTTCAGGCTTTCGGTGGAATGGACAAACTGACAACGATAAAGGGACAGATAAAGATAAAGAATTTCACGGCACTCAAACAACTTCCCGACTGGAGCAAGATCACCACACTTGGAAGCATCACGCTGGATTATCTTGAAGATGTGAGCGGAACACTGCTGTTGCCGAACGCCCGATTTGAAACCTTCGGAGAAACAGCGCCCCAGATTGAAATTATAAACAAGGTGCAGCTCTCCAAAATTGAAACAGCCGAAGATTTGTCAAATGTAAATTTTGTCATCACCAGTCTCACGAATAATAAGTTCCCTGAAATCACGTTCAAGAATATCAAAGACTTCACTTGTAAGCCAACCACCAACAATACCGATTATACCATATCGACAATTCAACATGTATATGGAAATCTAAATGTGACAGGCCAAATGCGAAGCAATGCCAAATTTCCCGACTTGGAAATCATAGATGGATATGGATATATCCAAATACCCATGTTTGCTTCAATCACAATGCCAGTCTTGAAAGAAGTGGGAGGACAGTTCTATTTATCTGGAAATTTTACCAGTTGTAACTTGCCCTTACTATCCAAAGTTTGTTGTTCAGCTTCTCCTGTATATTATAAAGAGGGAGAGGGTTCGTTAGCAATATCTTTACAAAGTAAATCGCTGGATATTCCGGAATTGCTTCACGTAGGAGGTGAAGGGTTGTTCGTTAATAAAGCAACAGGCATTACTTGTGATAAATTACAGACTATAGATGGTACGCTACAGATAAAAAGTGCGACTTCTCTTTCTCAGGAAACACTTTCCATGGAGAAGTTGGAGACCTTGCATGGGGTTGTTTTTGACGGTTTGACGAAATTTACCGACTACACTTTCTTCGGCAAGTTTATAGAAAACGGAATGATTACGGGGGAAAGTTGGAGCGTGACGAAATGTGGGTATAACCCAACCTTCCAAAATATGAAGGACAAACAATATACGCAGCAGGATTAAACCTTATACCTTAACCAGAGTACCCGTAATGATTCGGGTACTCTTTTTTATCCGAATGACAATGAGCAGAACAATACAACGGATTTGCCTTTTTCTTTTCTGCCTGCCAGTTTTCGGCAGTTGCATGAAATGGGATTACGGAGAGATGGAAGATTTCTCTGTATCGGCCTCTGGTCTTTTCATTACCAACGAGGGGAATTTCCAGTACAGCAATGCCACGCTTTCCTACTACGATCCCGCCACGTGCGAAGTGGAGAATGAAGTGTTTTACCGTGCCAACGGGTTCAAGTTGGGCGATGTGGCCCAGTCTATGGTTATCCGGGACGGTATAGGCTGGATCGTGGTGAACAACTCGCATGTGATTTTCGCCATCGACATCAATACTTTCAAGGAAGTGGGCCGTATCACAGGTTTCACCTCACCCCGGTATATCCATTTTCTGTCGGATGAGAAAGCCTATGTGACGCAGATATGGGACTACCGTATCTTCATCATCAACCCCAAGACATACGAGATTACCGGCTATATCGAATGTCCAGACATGGACATGGAATCGGGTTCCACCGAACAAATGGTACAATACGGCAAGTACGTCTATGTGAACTGCTGGTCGTACCAGAACCGCATCCTGAAAATCGACACGGAGACGGACAAGGTCGTGGACGAACTGACCATCGGCATACAACCTACTTCGCTGGTCATGGACAAATACAACAAGATGTGGACCATCACGGATGGCGGTTACGAGGGCAGCCCATACGGTTACGAGGCACCGTCTCTCTATCGTATAGACGCCGAGACTTTCACCGTAGAGAAACAGTTCAAGTTTAAGCTGGGCGACTGGCCTTCGGAAGTCCAGCTCAACGGTACACGGGATACACTTTACTGGATCAACAACGATATTTGGCGAATGCCGGTGGAAGCCGACCGTGTTCCCGTCCGGCCTTTTCTGGAGTTTCGGGACACCAAATACTACGGCCTTACGGTCAATCCCAACAACGGGGAGGTATATGTGGCCGACGCTATTGATTACCAGCAACAAGGTATCGTGTATCGCTATTCGCCGCAAGGCAAGCTGATCGATGAATTTTACGTGGGAATCATTCCGGGAGCTTTCTGCTGGAAATAACGAGGAAGGAGGACAAAAATGAAAAGACATCTTATTCTATTGTTCGTGGGGGTAAGCCTGCCCTTTCTGCTTGCCGCCCAGCAGAAAAATTCCGTCAGCATTACCAAAAGGGTACTACGTATTCCGGAGGTTACGGTGGTGGGCAAACGACCTATGAAGGATATAGGCGTGCAACGAACCCGTTTCGATTCCATCGCCATGAAAGAGAACATCGCCTTGTCTATGGCCGATGTGCTGACATTCAACTCATCCGTTTTTGTCAAGAACTACGGACGCGCCACGTTATCCACCGTGGCTTTCCGGGGTACCTCTCCCTCGCATACCCAAGTGACGTGGAATGGTATGCGCATTAACAACCCGATGCTGGGCATGACGGATTTTTCCACCATCCCTTCTTACTTTATCGATGATGCCTCGCTGCTGCACGGAACGTCATCGGTAAACGAAACGGGCGGCGGCTTGGGTGGTCTGGTCAGGCTCTCCACTTCTCCGGCCAACCATGAAGGGTTCGGGTTGCAGTACGTGCAGGGAGTGGGGTCGTTCAGCACGTTCGACGAGTTTCTCCGCCTGACCTACGGTGACAAACACTGGCAGTCCTCCACCCGTGTGGTGTATTCCTCTTCCCCCAACGACTACAAATACCGAAACCGGGACAAGAAGGAAAACATCTATGACGAGGACAAGAACATCATCGGTTCCTATTACCCGACGGAACGCAACCGCAGCGGGGCTTATAAGGATCTGCACGTCTTGCAGGAAATTTATTATAACACGGGCGAAGGCGACAAGTTCGGGCTAAACGCCTGGTATATCAATTCCAACCGGGAACTGGCGATGCTCAGCACGGATTACGGGAACGACATGGACTTCGAGAACCGCCAAAGGGAGCAGACGTTTCGCGGCGTCCTCTCGTGGGATCGCGTGCGGGAGAAATGGAAGGTCGGTGTAAAAGGCGGCTATATACACACATGGATGGCCTATGATTACAAGCGGGACAAGGGAAACGGCGAAATGGCTTCGATGACCCGCTCACGCAGTAAGATTAACACGTTCTACGGAAGTGCGGACGGGGATTATGCTCCTTCAGAGAAATGGCTGTTCACGGCCGGTGTTTCCGTACACCAGCATTTGGTGGAAAGCGCGGACAAAAATATCATCTCGCAGGAAGGTAACAAGGCTGTTGTCGGGTATGACAAGGGACGTGTCGAGTTTTCCGGTTCCGTTTCTGCGAAATGGCGGCCTGTCGATCGTTTTGCCGCCTCGCTTGTCCTTCGCGAGGATATGTTCGGTACGGAATGGGCCCCGGTTATCCCGGCTTTCTTCATCGACGGGGTACTGTCGAAAAAAGGCAATATCGTGGCGAAAGCATCCATCTCCCGGAACTACCGTTTTCCCACGCTGAACGACCTCTATTTTCTGCCGGGCGGTAATCCCGACCTGAAAAGCGAGCACGGCTTCACATACGACGTGGGGTTGTCGTTCTCGGTGGGGAAAGAAAATGTATATGCTTTGAGCGGTGGTATCAACTGGTTCGATTCGCACATCGACGACTGGATCATCTGGCTACCCACAACCAAGGGATTCTTCTCCCCCAGAAACCTCAAAAAGGTACATGCTTACGGGGCAGAGACCAACGCCCACCTTGATATAATGCTCGGAAAGGACTGGAAACTGGATATGAACGGAACTTTCTCGTGGACTCCCTCGATCAACGAGAGCGAACCGATGAGTCCGGCAGACCAATCCGTCGGCAAACAGTTGCCATACGTGCCGGAGTTTTCCGCAACGGTGACCGGACGTCTGTCATGGCGGACATGGAGCCTGCTTTACAAATGGTGTTATTACAGCCAGCGTTATACCATGTCGAGTAATGACTATACCCTGACGGGCTATCTGCCCCCTTACTTCATGAATAACGTGACACTGGAAAAACAGCTCTCTTTCCGATGGGCCGATCTGTCGCTAAAGGGCAGCATCAACAACCTGTTCGATGAAGAATACCTTTCCGTATTGTCCCGTCCCATGCCGGGCATCAATTTCGAGATATTCATCGGCATAACACCCAAGTTCGGAAAAAACAAAAATAGTAAACGATAATCTGCATCAATATGAACGCATTAAAGAATTTAAGCCTGATTTTGTTGCTTTCTCTGGCATTTACAGGCTGCCACAACAAAAGCTCAAAAATCAATGATTTCAACCTGCTGCTTTATGCTCCCGAATATGCCTCCGGCTTCGACATCAAAGGGGCGGGCGGGAAGGAAAGCGTACTGATAACCGTCAGGAATCCCTGGCAGGGAGCGGACAGTGTAACCACATGGCTGTTTATCGTCCGCAACGGTGAAGAGGTTCCCGAAGGGTTTGCAGGACAGGTACTCAAAGGAGACGCCAAACGCATCGTGGCGATGTCTTCCACTCATATCGCCATGCTTGACGCAATCGGTGAAGTCCGGTGTATAACCGGCGTTTCGGGAATCGACTACATTTCCAACCCAGACATCCAAGCCCGCCGCGACAGTATTGGCGATGTCGGCTATGAAGGGAACATCAACTACGAGTTGCTGCTCTCGCTCGATCCCGACCTCGTTCTGCTCTATGGGGTGAACGGCGCAAGCGCAATGGAAAGCAAACTCGAAGAACTCGACATACCGTTCATGTATGTCGGCGATTATCTTGAAGAGTCGCCTCTCGGCAAGGCCGAATGGATGGTAGTGCTTTCAGAAGTCACAGGAAAACGTGAGAAGGGTGAAAAAGCCTTTGCCGCAATCCCGGTCAGATACAACGCCTTGAAAAAGAAAGTGGCCGACAGTACCCTCGGCACTCCTTCGGTTATGCTTAATGTTCCCTATGGCGACTCGTGGTTCATGCCTTCAACCCAAAGTTATGTAGCCCGCTTGATTACTGATGCGGGAGGCCGCTATATCTACCAGAAGAACACGGGAAACGCTTCTATCCCCATTGACTTAGAAGAAGCATATCTGCTCGCGTCGGATGCGGACATGTGGCTGAACGTGGGAATGGCGAACTCCCTTGACGACTTGAAGGCATCATGTCCGAAATTCACCGATACCCGATGTTTCAAAAATGGAGAGGTGTATAACAACAACGCCCGTACCAACACAGCCGGGGGTAACGACTATTACGAGTCTGCCGTCGTGAATCCTGACATCGTGCTCCGCGACCTCGTGAAGATATTCCATGGGCTGCCTTATCGGTCAGCGGTCTTCAGATGCAGACCCTCTTCCGTAATCCTCTTGCCGGTCCCTATGTCCTTGGCATCAGTTCCGGTGCAAGTCTCGGTGTGGCACTTGTGGTACTTGCCGGGATCGGTTCATCAATAGGCATTGCCGGAGCAGCGTGGGTGGGTGCGGCTGTCGTGTTGCTCGTGATAACTGCCGTCGGACAGCGAATAAAAGACATCATGGTAATCCTGATTCTGGGCATGATGTTCTCATCGGGCGTAGGTGCTGTCGTGCAGATATTGCAGTACCTCAGCAAAGAGGAATCGCTGAAAGCCTTTGTCATTTGGACGATGGGGGCTTTGGGTGACGTCACCTCCGGACAACTTCTGATTCTTGTTCCATCGGTGTTTGCCGGACTGCTGTTGGCATCGATATTGCTTCTTTGCGACATCATTTCTAAAATATTCACCTTGCCGATCAACGCCATTACAGCTCTATTGGGAATCCCAATCGTCGTATGGGTGGTTTTACGCAACAAATCCATCACCGCATGATAGAATTACAGCATTTTTCCATAGGTTACAAAGAAAACTCGTTGCTCCACGAGGTAAATGCCACGATAAAAAAAGGTCAACTGACAGCCCTTATCGGAAGAAACGGGACAGGAAAATCGACGTTGCTCCGCGCCATAGCCGGTCTGAACCGGTGTTATTCCGGAAAAATCATTCTCGACGGGCACGACATCGCCTGCATGAAAACCGAAGATATGGCAAAAACGCTGGCTGTCGTCACGACCGAGCGCACGCGCATCGCCAACCTGCGGTGCAAGGATGTCGTAGCCATAGGCCGTGCTCCTTATACCAACTGGATAGGTAGGATGCAAGAAACAGATAAGGAGATAGTCATGCAATCGCTCATTTCGGTGGGAATGGAGGCTTATGCAAACCGCACGATGGATAAAATGTCGGATGGCGAATGCCAGCGTGTGATGATTGCTCGTGCATTGGCACAGGATACTCCTATCATTCTCCTTGATGAACCGACTTCCTTTCTTGACATGCCTAATCGCTACGAACTTGTGGCGTTGCTTCGTAGGCTTGTCCACGACGAGAAAAAATGTATCATGTTCTCGACACATGAACTTGACATCGCGTTGTCCATGTGCGATTCGATAGCATTGTTAGATACCCCGAATTTAAGTTGCTTGACCGCGTCTGAAATGCAGAAAAGCGGATACATTGACAGACTTTTCCAAAATGAAAACATCCGTTTCGACTCCTTATGCGGTACAATGATTTTGAAACAATGAGTATATACACTGTAGAAAATTTTACTTCAGACATCACTGTTGAAGGATAAAGCCTTCGGATTTGACATAGCCAAAACGCTTTCTGAACTTTTTAACATCGAACTTCTTTGGGGAAAGGATGGCAAATTACCTGAATATCTTGTTCTCGTAAGCGGATTTTTTCATAATGAATACGAACTTTGCAACATAGCATACTAATGATTCGGACATGAAATAAACAGACAAACTAACCACATTCGGTTCAATCTGTTTTGTGATTTCAAATGAATTATAGTTAGATATGTAAAAAGCGACGCTGGAGCTTGAAATAAGTAACGGTTTATCGGTGTATTCTCCGTTAAACCGTCCTGTTTTCGTTAAACGAAAACACAACTTGCTGTCC
>PPYE01275878.1_pt1 | contig 13124 bp, 10 predicted proteins | sample 1559881 | NCBI WGS metagenome assembly PPYE01 (sample SAMN08240022, study PRJNA423297) | Human gut metagenome, whole genome shotgun sequencing project.
TCGGCTCTGCCCATTTGTAACTATTCACAAATCTTATATCAGTTTTTAACGTTTACACAAAAATTGAAACGGTCTCAATATCCCTGGCAAAAAGCTTTTAGTGCTGGGTACAATGATTGTAGTTCTTGGCAGCTTAATGCAGATGGATGTTTTTGCTGGTCATAGATCACATAGCTCTCATAAATCACATAGTTCTCATAGTTCAGGCTCAAGTGGACATGGAAATCATGGAAGTCATGAGAGTCATGCAAGCCATGCATCACATTCAAATACGCATTCCAGTCATGCAAGCCATACATCTCACTCGAATACATCAGCACATTCAAATTCATCATACAGTTCGGAAGGGGATGTCTCATATAAAGCACCGGCAGCAGCAGATGTACCGACTATAAATACACCGGTTGTTACTGCTACAGCAGATACATTCAAGCTACCAGATGTAAATCAAAATATAGAATTACCAAATGGAACACCAGCTTCTAGCATAATGCCTTCATTGGCGGTGCCGGCGTCTAGTGTTGGGACAAAAATTGATGCGGGAGAAATTCATCAGCCATCTGCAACAGATAAAGTTGAATAATCAGGTTAGGAGAACTTTAGATGGAAATATTGAATAAATTTATTTCAGGGGTAAAGCTAAAGGAAGAAAGCAGCAATCATGAAGATGAATATATGAGAGAAGCTAAGGCTGCTGTAGAAATTGTTAACAAAGGTGTCGAGAAAGGTTCCTTTTCAGAAATGACAGAGCAGCTCGAAAAATTGCCAAGTGTTGGAATTAACAGAGATCAATATGTCTTTGAATGTAGTAAATCAAAATTGCAGACATGGACTATCGCATTGTGTATCATTTTAATACTCTGGTCTTTGCATAATGTGCCAATATTCATAGGAACAATGATTTATTCTGATGTATACAGAATGTCGGCAATTATTGGGACTATTATATTATTTCTGATTATTGCAGTTAATATTGCAGTTATTTCAAAAGAAATATTAAAAAAGAAATTTAATAAAAGATACAACTTATATGTTAAAGATCTTCGATTTAAAAACATTGAAATTATAGATGACTTGTCAGCTTATTCTAATGTGAATACTGATATTGTAATTAAGGACTTGAATAAAGCAGTTAAGATGAAATTGATTCCACAAGGACATTTTGGAAGAGATAATATGATTTTTATGGTATCTGATGAAATATATGACCAATATAAAAATAAACAGGCTGTATATGACAGATATTATAGAAAGCAGGTTGAGGAGCGTCAGAGAATGAAGGAACGTACAAAGGAAATGCAGATGATTATGGATCAGGGACAGGGGTATGTCGATAAGATTCATGAGAGTAATGACATAATAAAAGATAAAGTTATTTCGCAGAAGTTGGACCGTATGGAAAGCGTTGTATCTATGATATTTCATGAAGTTGACGTTAATCCAAATAACGCTGATAAACTTGGGATGTTTATGAATTATTATTTACCAACAACAGAGAAATTACTTGAGGCATACATAGATATAGATGAGAAAAAGGTAAAGGGGAAGAGTTTGGAAAAAACAAAAAAGGATATTGAAGGAGCTATTGATAAAATCATAGATTCTTTTGAAGGATTGCTGGATAAATTTTATCAAGAGAAAGAACTTGACATTGCAACCGATATTTCAGCAATGGAAGTTCTTATGAAACAGGATGGACTTACGGGATAATGTTAATGATGAGGTGGTGTAATTTTGGATAGGGATTATACTAGTGGTGAGATGCTATCACAGAATGAGTTAATTATAGGAAATTCTGATAGTATATTGATGTTTGGATGTGAAGAACAGCAAATGCTGAGAGAATTTTCAAAGACCATTTCTAATCAACTTCTTAATTGTAATGGAGAATTAGAATATTTGATTCACGATATATTAAATGAGATTGATGATTTTCAAAGGTCTGTTGAAAAAAAGCAGATGTTTTTCATAAATAGTAATGAAAAGAAGAGAGAAAATTTAATAAAAAAGTATAATGCAATTCTTGTGTATATGGATAAGATGGAGTTGGCATTAAAGCTTCAAGAAGCACAATTAATTAAGGATTCAAAGCTGTATGAAAACCTGAGTCAGCATATAGATGATACAGTCGAAAGTTTAAAGACAGCAATATCATATGGATATGGTGTTGTGGAACAAAAAACAAATGAGCAAGTAACAGATGACATTAATAACTGGTATGAAAGACTATCAAAGAGAATAAGTGATTTAGAAATATCATACACAGCTATAAGGCAGATAAAGGTTCAGTTGAATTTAATGTTGGAAAATAACACACAATTAGTAGATAGAATTCTTGGTGCAATATCTGGTACAATTCCAATATGGAGGAATCAGATTACGCTTCTTTTAGGAATAGAGAAGTTGAATCGGAATCAGGAAATCCAAAATAAAGTAACTGAAATAACACAAAAGTATATATCAAAAGAAAAAGCAGCTATTGGTATTAAACATAAAAATCAAAAAGAACTGAGTATTGAAAAACTGATAAACACGAATGAAACGCTAAAGAAAGCATTGGATGAACTTGATTCAGTAGAAAAGCAAGATGGAAAAATCAGATTAGAACTAAGCAGTTCTTTAAGTTAACAAAGCGGAGGTTTTCAAGATGGAAGAAGAAAAAATACAGTTAACATTGAGTCCGGAACCAAAAAATACAGGAGCATTATTTGATGGTGTTCCAATCATGCAGAGTGTAGTTAGTAAATCTGAATCAAATTATTCTGCAGGAACTATTGATGAAAGTATGCTTTCAGAAGAAGAGAAAGCTATGGTTGAACAGTTTGCAAGTGAGATTGATATTGAAAATGTAGATCAAATTGTGAACTATGGAATCAAGGCACAAACTAATATATCAGAATTTTCAACTACAATACTGAAAAAGGTGAAAACATATGATTTAGGAGAAGTTGGTGAATCATTAAAAGAACTTACAGTAGCATTAGATGCGACAACAGAACCAGAGAAAAAAGGATTTTTAGGCATATTTCAGAAGGCAAAAAGAGGAGTTGGTTCCATAAGGGCTAACTATGCAAAATCTGAAAGCAATGTAGATAGGATCGAAAAAGATTTGATTAAGCATAGAGATGTGCTAGGACAAGATATTTCTATGTATCAGCAGATGTATGAGCTTAATGTACAATATTATAAGGAACTAACTATGTACATTATTGCAGGTAAAAAGGCACTTGATCATGCAAAAAGCACAAAACTAGAACAATTAAAGAGTATTGCTGAAAAATCGGATAAACAGGAAGACGTACAGGTATATCGTGATTTTGAGGATCTCTGCCATAGATTTGAAAAGAAATTATCAGATTTAGAGATAACAAGAGTAATTTCAATTCAGTCTGCACCACAAGTTCGTATGCTTCAAAATAATGACAGAGAAATGATGGACAAGTTACAGTCATCGTTGTCGAACACAATTCCACTTTGGAGAAATCAATTGGTTCTTTCATTGGGAATTGAGCATACAAGCAGAGCATTGGCAGCTCAGGGAGCACTTGCTGATAAAACAAATGAGCTCCTGAAGAAGAATTCAGAAACATTAAAGATGGCAACGATTGAAACAGCAAAACAGTCAGAAAGACCTATCGTAGATATAGATACTTTGAAACAGTGTAACAGAGATTTGATTTCATCAATAAATGAAGTTGTAAAAATCCATGAGCAGGGAGCTGCTCAAAGAGCAAAGGCTCAGGAAGAATTAATAAAAATAGAAGAGGATTTAAAGCAGGCTATGCTTGAAGCCGGAAAGAATCGAAGATAGGATGAGTAAAATGGGAAGAATAGCAGTATCTTCCCATTTTTGAAAGGTGGAGAGAATTTGCATAAGAAACTGAAGATTACATTTAATGCTCCAATAACATTAGGGTTTGTGATAATTTGCTTTATTGCAACATTATTAGGTGTTATCTCTAATGGAACAATTACACAGACATTATTTATGACTTATCATTCTTCGTTGACAAATCCAATGACATACCTGAGATTTATTACTCATATATTTGGACATTCGGGATGGAGCCATTTTATTGGAAATGCATCATATCTATTGCTGTTAGGACCAATGCTTGAGGAAAAATATGGCTCCAAAGTATTACTTGAAATAATGGGGATAACAGCTGTTGTAACAGGATTGGTAAATTACATATTTTTCTGGAATGTAGGATTGTGCGGAGCCAGTGGGGTAGTGTTTGCTTTTATTATACTTGCATCGTTTACAGGATTTAAGGAGGGAGAAATCCCGCTAACATTTATATTGGTTGCTATTATATTTATAGGGCAGCAGGTGTATGAAGGAATTGCGGTACAGGATAATATTTCAAATATGGCTCATATTGTTGGAGGAATTGTAGGAGCAATAGTGGGGTATTTGCTAAATAAAAAAACAAAATGATAATACAAAGATTTTAGAAATTTAGAAAGGAAATAAAATATGTGGGATGATGATCTTAGAAAGTTGCATAATAGCTGGAAAGATATTCAAATAGAACATACGGAAGAACCGATATATCATTATACTTCGAGAATAGGGCTAGATGGTATTCTTAAAAATAGGCAACTATGGGCAAATGATATATATATACAGAATGACAAATCTGAGGGAATTTATGTATTGGGGGTTTTAGAACAAAATATTGATAGTTTTGGTATTCAAGAGCATTATAAAAATGCAATTCTGAAACAAATGCAAAAAGCTAAGGTGGCTCTGCAAGATAGAAGTTATGAATATCTAAAACATCGTTCTTTTATTATTTCATTTTCGACTGCTGGTGATGAACTGACATTGTGGAATTATTATACTAAAAATGAAAATAGTGTAGGATACAATATTGCTTTTGATACTAAAGAGCTAATGAGAAAAATTAAAATAAAGAAATTGGTGTTAGATAATGATACAAATGTTTGTTATCCAGGAATAATGGATGTGAATTTTCACCATGGAAAAGTAATATACAATGAACATGAACAGTGTGAAATTATGAAGAAAGAAATTGAAAAATTCGCTGGTTATTTTGTCTCGAATGATGACTTTTGCCAATATTTATTAGTTGAAAAAATATTGTGGATTGGCAATTTTTTTAAGTCTTCATATTTTAAGCATGAACAAGAATATAGGTTAGTATTTTTTACTGGAACGGATAAGGAGTATCCAGATGCGAAGGAAATTGCTATGGAAATAGAAGGTGCAAAAAATAAGAATCATATAGAAGTATATTATAATCCGTATTCTGTATTGTCTGTAACATGTTCTCCGACTAATAAATTGGAAGATGTGGAGTATGCAAAGAAGTTTATGACGAGCATGTATCCTAATTTTAAGAATGTTAATGAATCTAAAATACCCTTTAGGATAATATGATTAAATCGCTAGGCAGAGAAAATTAAAAAGAAAATTTATTACCAGATTAGATATGAATGTTTATTGGGAAAGAAGGTGTATCGTTAGTGACTGAAGAAGAGTTTAAAGAAATATTAGATAAAGAGGAAACTGATACAGTTGAATTTAAGTCTTGGATAAATGCAAGAAATATGAAAGAAATTATTTCCCTTGCAGTTGATGAATTAATTGCATTTGCAAATACTAAGGGTGGAACAGTTTATTTTGGAGTAGAAGATAAGCCTATTGAAGTTACTGGCTGTGATAGGAATTATGATGGTCAGCGTATTATTGAGGGGATTTATGATAGAACTGTGCCACCATTATTTACAGAAATATCAGACTTCGAGTATCAAGGAAAACTCGTTATTGCAATATCAGTTAAAGCAGATGGAAAGACATATACCACTACAGATGGCAGATGTCTGAAGAGATTAGGTAGAAATTCAAAACCTGCATATCCGGATGAGTTGAGCAATGTTTATTCTTCTGTACAGAATCCGGATTTTTCAGGCAGAATTATAGGTGAGAGTACTCTGGATGACGTAAATAAGTTAGAAGTGTACAGTCTGAAGGAAAAGCTAAGAGTCAGGGATTCTAAATCTACATTACCAGATTTGGATGATATAGATTTTTTGAGAGACTTACAGCTTATAAAATATGACGGAGATGTAGAACGTCTGACTATTGCTGGTTTGCTCTTTGTGGGAAAAGAAACCTCAATTCAAAGATTGTTACCGCAGGCGGAAGTTATATATTTGCATTATTCGGCTGATAATTTAGAAGAATATGATGCAAGGCTTGATCTGAAGCTGCCATTGATAAGTGTCATTGACAAGTTGACAGAGAGGGTACAAGCTTATAGCAAGATAGAGAACATTCAGGTCGGATTATTCAGACTTGAGGTTGAAGATTTCCCAGAGAGAGTATTTCAGGAAGCGCTCCTCAATGCGTTGTCTCATAGAGATTATCAGAGCAATGCGGCAGTTTATGTAAAACAATATCCGGACCGAATAGTTATTGAAAATCCAGGCGGATTTCTTGATGGAATTACAGAGGACAATATCATAACACATCCATCTATACCAAGGAATAAACTGATAGCAGAGACACTGCAAAATTTGAAATATGTTCAGAGAACAGGTCAGGGAGTAGATATCATCTTTAAGGGCATGGTTTCAATGGGTAAGCCTTACCCAAGATACAGATCATTTAATGATGCAGTCTCTTTGACAATATTCAGTGCGATAGATAACACAGAATTTGTCAAGTTTATTACCGAAGTACAGGATAAAAATAGTAAAATTATGCCTTTGGCTGAAATGATGATATTAAGAGATTTAATGGACAACAGAAAAGAGCAATTGTCAGAACTATCAAGAAAAGTCCAAAAATCGTTGGATGAAACAAAAAAGTCATGCAATGAGCTGGTTAGCAGAGGTTTGATTGAGATTGTTGGTAAGGAATATATGCTGACTGCCAAGGTATATGAAGCATTAAAGTCTGACGTGGAATATACTAGAGATAAAACAGTCCAGTATATAAAGGCAAAAAATATGATTTTAGAATATTTACAGACGAATGATCAGATAACATCTGCTAAGATACAGGAGATGTGTGGATTTACTAAGCAACAGGCGAGAAGTGTGATTGATAAAATGAGAAGTGAAGAACTGATAGATATTTGCAGGCGAGGAAATAAATCATATTATGTAAGACTTTAGTATTTCGAGTTTTCTTTCGAGTGGATTTTGAAAAAACTCGGAAGAAAACTCGAAAGGTAAGGAGGTAATTTGTTAATTAAAAACGTGAATTACAATATGCTTATATTGGGTGAACTTCAAAGATTGGAAGACTTGTCATCAGAGTATAAGGCAATACTTATTCTTATTAGTAAGAGAATTAGAAGAGATTTATGGCAGTGCGGTAAAAATGATGTAATGTTATATAAGATGCTAAATGAGTGTGGAAAGCAATTGGATATGGCTTATAAGGGTCCAGATCAATATATGGAACAAGATTTTACAGATTATATATTGAGTCTAAAACCATATTCTTTGTTTTTGGGAGTTCATTTACAGCCATATTATTTTGAAAAATTCGTATCGGATGTAAGATTAGAGAATTCTAGAAACATTATCGAAAAACAGTGGGATAATATCATATGTGCCGCAGAAAATAGTGATAAGGCATTTATAGATATTTTTGACGATGTTTTTTCAAAATGTATAGACCAATATGACGATGTATTTTTTCATACATTAAGTGATAGTGATGTTTTATGTAGAGTGGTTCCAGAATGGGGCTGGGATGAAAGCAGATTTATCCCATGGGATAATATAGATAATATGAATAGATGGAATCCACCAGGAAAAACATATTTGTACCTGTCTTTTGATGAGAATGAAAGAAAATATAATGATGAATTATCAGTTAGTGAATATATCTGTTTAGAAGAATACCGAGCCGAAAAAGATAACAAATATTCATTTTGTCATTTTAAACCGATAAAGAAGGGAAGAATCCTGGATTTATCGTATAATGACGTAGAACTATGGAAGATTGAAATGGCATTGGATAGATATCAAGAAATAGTTAAAGATTTATTTGTTAATTCAACATTGTCAGACCAAGCGGAATTAAAGAAGATGGGGACAACAAAGAGAAGCGTTAAGCGGTATATCAAGAAAAATGTTGATGAAACTATAATTGATAGATCGATTATTGAGAAAACAATTGCAAAAACATATTTAAAGATGGTATGTAATACGATTTATAAAAAAGTAGACGAAGATGATAATGCCGGAAAAGAGAAAGCATATAAATCATTTCATATTTTGGCAGGTTATTTGGAATCGAAAGGAATTACAGGAATTATATATCCATGTACAAGAACAAAGAAAATTATAGGAAAGAATCTTGTGCTATTTAATAGATATGATGCAGTTCCTATCAAGGATAGTATTCGGGAAATTATTTATAAATAGATGTCTAGCTGGTTATATAAATTACTTGTAAATAATGTTGTCAAGAATTTTGTGTATTATAAGACTATGAAATAATTGTATTGTCTCGAGTTTCTTTCGAGTTATTTTTAGAAAAACTCGAAAGAAAACTCGAAGGATAATTCAAAAAATATATATTATAAGCTAATTATGGAATGTGTAGAGAACCAAAGACAGTCACAAAATAAAGAATGAATTCAATTTTGATATCAGGACAAGTTTTAGAAGAAAGTATTTAACACTTAAAAAAGTGTTAAATATGACTATATCGAAAAAGTTATCAAGTGAAAATTAAAAAAGTTTTTGAAGAAAAGACAATCTAATCAATTTGGTTAAATTGTAATATACAAAATATAGTGAATTAAAGAAGGTGTATTTATGTACAAATTCCCGGATATTTCTCGTTGGTTTGATATTGTTGATTATGTCGAATATAATGGCTGTAGAAAAATAGAAGTTAATATGAAAAGACTCTCTCATACAGAGATAAGAGAATTTTGTAATGAATTTGCATTGTTTATATGTAGACTAAGATGTCCGTCACAAGATTGGCTGTTAAAGATGGAAAAGGCCATAAAGGGTATGGCTGGGTTGGATGTAACAGATAAGATGGTCTTGCGCAATATGTTTTATGCAGGATTCATTAGTGATGTAAAATATAAAGAAACAGGAGACTATTTGCAGTCATTTGATGATGAAGGAATAAAAGGATATTTTGGCGAATGTTTTTATTATATTTTGAGAAATCAAATATTTGAGGATGAAAAGGTATACATAGAACCACGAGTCCCTAAAAATTCATCCAAAGTACCAGGCATAGATTTTGTTGATATAAGAAAAGATTCCGAGGGCTATTATATGATAATCGGTGAAGTAAAAACAACTGAAAATGGTTACAGTTCAAGATTGACGGAAATAATTGATAGCTTTACAAGTCGTATTGATAAAACTTTTAGTGAAGTGTATCAGCAAATTAAGGATAATGATGATGGAAGTAATGAAGAATACTCTGCCTTTTTGGAGGATATGTTAGGTGTGTTTTATCGTATTACAGGGAATACTGAAAAAAGGAAAAGAGTTTCTGGAATTATTAATTACAATTATGAAGGTAAAAAAATAGGGCAGAAAGCACTTAGTGGGGTTAAAACAAAACTTGAAGGTATTGTTGATGATGACCCTATTTGTCGTAGATTTAAATTGATAGGAATATATAATTTAGAAAATGTAATTGAACAAACGAGGGATATTATATGGAACGTATTATAGATGCGGAGCACTTATATTCAAATATTAAAGAGTTGTTGGAAAAACAAAATGATATTGAAGAGGTAAGAAAACAGTTAGGAATAATTCATCTAAGAATACTGCAAAGAGATGTGATGAAGCGAACTAAGGAAAGAGACTGCACAAAAGAGTTGGTGGTTTATAACAAAATTGCATTTTACTTGCTTACTAAATTAACAAATTTTGAATATGATGAAGCTGTTTATTTTGAAGGGATGGAAATAGCTGCATTTTGTTTTGAAGTGTTGTTTAAAACAAAAATGTATAAACCACAAGAAGAAGTTGAATATGGATTTTTTTCTTCGATATGCTATGCTTTAGCAGAAAATCAAGCAAATAGTATTATTATGGCAAATAAGGTGCTTGATAATTATGAAGAATATTGCATAACGGGAAGATACATATATATATATATATTGTTTTTAGCAAGAAAATATAAAAAGCTATCTAGAATGGTAGTAGTTGATGATACTGTGATAAAAGAAATAGTTAGATTTTCGAAGAGTATGATATATAGAAATGAAAAGAAAAATTATTTGAACGGTTTAGAAGATGTACTATTTCAGTTAAGAAATGAAGAGTCCGAAGATTATTATATGTTCAGACTGATTTACCTTGTTGCAAAAAGAATGGATATATGTTCAATACGTAATTTGCTGATAGATAATAGCGAGTTGGTAGATTATATTGATGTGTTAACACAGAAAGAAATTAGAAATGTGTTTGAATTGTGGCAATCTCAGAAATTTTTATTTGACGCTATGGAACAGATAAAAGAGACGGAGAATATATTTTTTTTATCTTTACCAACGAGTGCAGGAAAAACTCTTGTATCGGAACTTATTTTATATAAATTTTTATCGTATAAAAGGGGGATTGCAATATATATAGTTCCAACTATAGCGTTAACAAATGAGATCGAAAATTCATTTATTAGAAGGTTTAGGAAAGTTGGTATAAATGTAATTAAGGAGTTGGAGTATGATGACGAGAGTAGTATTGCGAAACCAGCAATTTTGATTTTAACGCCAGAAAAACTAGATTTGTTAGTAAGAAAACAACCAGAAGTATTAGAAGAACTGGAATGTATAGTATTTGATGAGTTTCACAAAATTTCTGATGGGCAACGGGGATGGTTAGAAGAAACATTAATTGCCTGGTTCGTATTCCATATGAATACATATAATTACAAAATTGTGATGATGTCTGCAATTGTGGATGGGCTGAAGGATAGCTTGTCAAATATAAAATCTACCATTTATGATAATAAGTGGACACCATCAAAAAAAATGTATGGCATGTTTTATTTGCCTAAAGATAATAAAAAAGTCTATGGTAATAATGTTAAAAAAGATGATGAAATAGCAGAAGAGTATAACTTAAGAATTAAGTATGATTTTAAACTTTTTGCCGATATACCAAATGTTTTTCAGAGGAAAACATTTGGTAAAAAGAGGAGAGATGGTAAAGATACAAAAAGATCTGATACAAAATATGATTTGTGCTGGAAAGCTGTAAATTCATTTGAGGAAGACACTATTTTGGTCTATTTTTATGCAAAAAAAGATATTAAGTCATTTATTTCAAAATGTGAAAAATATCGTGATAAAGATATGGATTCAAGATTGGAAAGTTTAAAACTTAACATAGCAAGACAATTAGGTTCAGAACATATGCTTGTGAAAGCACTTGATTATAAAGTTGGATTTCATGATGGCGATTTGCCAGAAGATGTTAGAAGCGTTATCGAAAGTGCTTATAAAAATAAATTAATAGATGTGTTGGCATGTACAACAACCCTAGCTGATGGTGTTAATTTGCCAGTTAGTACTTTGGTAGTAGGTACGTATTCTAATTACGATAACAATAGAAGACTGGATTTGAGAGATTACAAGAATATTGTTGGAAGAATTGGACGGGCGTTGATTGATACAGAGGGAAAGATTTTTTTGATAAAATATCCGGAGATATATAAGGAGGAAGATGTTCAGCATCTCAAAGAATATTATTATGGCGAAAGAATCACTAATTCATTAGAAAGTGCATTTGATGGAATTAAAGACGATTTACTAGTTGATGTTGAATCCTGCGCATATAAAGAAATGGATAAAGAGCGCAGGAATATCAAATCTATGATTGAAAGAATACAAATATTTGTATTTTCTTTATATGAAGAAATGCAAGAAAGTAATATAGTTGAATTTGAAGAAGCATACACTAAAGCATTTTTTTTAAAGCATTCATCTAAAACAGACAAGATTATGAATAGCTATGTTTCAAAATACTATAAGCTGGCTTGCGAAATACCATATGATTTTTTGCAGAAATGTAATAAAACGGGTGTTTCTTATGAAACTAATACTGTTTTAGTTCGATTGGCCCAGGAAGTGGGAGATTTTGAGGATGTATATGATATATTGTCAGAGAATGTTTATTTGAAGTTGCTGGAATGTAATGAATTTCTTCCGGAAGATGAGAGTGTTCAACATTATAATGCACTAATGACATGGTTAGAAGGTGGTTCATATAGAGAACTCAGGGATAAATATTTTGTTGAGGATGATGTTCAAAATTCAACAGAACGATGCACAAAATATATTAGAAGAATGTTTCAATATATTGTTCCGTGGGCTTTAAGTGCATTATTGGTATATATGGATGAGGAAACTGATTCCTATAGAGTGATGACATATTTGATTAGATGCGTCAAATATGGGTCTTTAGAGGAAGGTGTGGTTGCTTTATGCGAAAGTGGGATAAAGTCTCGAGAATTGGCAATTGATTTGAACAAATTATATGTGGATGATGCAAGCCAAGATACTGAAATCTCAGAATGGGTTGTAAATGTTCAAAAGGAAAGATTGGAGAAATCTTTTGGAAATAAATTTGATAGGTATATTCTTGAACAAGTTGCAAAATATCGATCCATTAAAAGAGAAGTAAGCCATTATTTTGAAAAAAGTCGAGCAATAATATGTCCTGTAAGAGGAGTTCAGTATTATGAATATTTTAATTTGGGGAGTAAGTATTTTGAGGATAATAAGAATGTATTATTGGTCCAAGATATGAACAATGAATATGATATGTATGCTGTGAAAGTTTTGACAAATAATGGCGAATTTATGTTAGGACATATTCCAATGACTTGTTCGGAAGAGGTTTTTGACTTGATTGAAAGTGGTTATCAATTAAAAAGTGAGATATATGAGATGAAAGAAAAATCACTTAAAATACGAGTTGAAAAAGTAGAATTAAACTTATAGAATGTATGTCCCATCTTAAGTGAATAATATTAGAAGGGGCATAGAATTTAAAATGCTCAATTAAATTCATTGAGACCGTTTCAATTTTTGTGTAAACGTTAAAAACTGATATAAGATTTGTGAATAGTTACAAATGGGCAGAGCCGA
>PPYE01644049.1_pt1 | contig 13122 bp, 9 predicted proteins | sample 1559881 | NCBI WGS metagenome assembly PPYE01 (sample SAMN08240022, study PRJNA423297) | Human gut metagenome, whole genome shotgun sequencing project.
AAGCGGGTTCTTATGCCTTAGTTGTAAGTGTCTACCATGTCCCCGAACAAGTGTTCACCATGTCCCCGGACCGTACACTCCCCACGGGGGAGAGGGGATCGTTTAGTGCGGTTTGTGAATACAGCGTTCAAAATCTGCTCAGACCGCTTTTCTCCCTCGCCCCTTTGGGGAGAGGATCGTAATGAGCCGTTTTAGGTACAGCACTCAAAATCGACTCGGGCCGATTTTCCCCCTCGCCCCTTTGGGGAGAGGGCCGGGGTGAGGGGAAATCCCGCCACCCCACCAACAAAAATCCCCGCTTTCGCGGGGATTTTTTTATACCGTCAAACCACCCTTACAGCAGGTCGAAACGGTCCAGGTTCATCACTTTCACCCAAGCCGCGACGAAGTCCTTCACAAACTTCTCTTTCGCATCGCTGGAAGCATAAACCTCCGCCAGCGCGCGCAGTACGGCGTTGGAACCGAACACCAGATCGGCTCGTGTCGCGGTATATTTCACCTCACCGCTCACACGGTCATGGCCTTCAAACAGCTCAGCCGTTTCGTCCGTTGCCTTCCATTCGGTGCGCATATCCAGCAGATTGACGAAGAAGTCGGTGGTCAGCGCGCCGACGTTGTCGGTCAATACACCGTGGTTGCTGCCGTCGAAGTTCGCCCCCAGTACGCGCATCCCGCCGACCAGTACGGTCAGTTCCGGTGCGGTCAGCGTCAGCAACTGTGCTTTATCAATCAGCAGAGACTCGGTGGTCGCTTCACCCGGCGCCGCACGATAGTTACGGAAACCATCGGCAACCGGCTTGAGCAGTTCGAACATCTCGATATCGGTCTGATCCTGACGCGCATCAACGCGGCCCGGAGTGAACGGCACGGAGATGCTAACGCCAGCCGCTTTCGCCGCTTGCTCAACGCCCACCACGCCAGCCAGCACGATAATATCGGCCAGCGACGCCTTATGCGCCGATTTATAGATGCCTTCCAGTACCGGCAACACGCGCGCCGCCGTGACGTTAACATCCCAATCACGCTGCGGAGCCAGCGCCAGACGCGCGCCGTTCGCGCCGCCACGCTTGTCACCGCCGCGGAAGGTTGAGGCTGACGCCCATGCTACCGACACCAGTTCGCTCACCGTCAGACCGGAAGCGGCAATATCCGCTTTCAGACTAGCGATATCTTCTGCTGACGGATTGAAGAACGCGTGCGGCAACGGATCCTGCCAAATCAGATCTTCTTTCGGCACTTCCGGGCCAATGTAACGCGCTTTTGGCCCCATATCACGGTGGGTCAGTTTGAACCACGCACGGGCAAAGGCTTCGTTAAAGGCCTGCGGATCGTTAAGGAAGCGACGGGAAATTTTCTCGAAGTCCGGGTCGAAACGCAGCGTCAGGTCGGTCACCAGCATCGTTGGCTTACGCTTTTTCGACGGGTCGAACGGATCCGGAATGATTTCCGGCGCGTCTACCGCTTCAAACTGGATAGCGCCAGCCGGGCTGCGGGTCTGTACCCATTCGTATTTGAACAGGTTCTCGAAGAAGTAGTTGCTCCACTGGGTCGGGGTCTGAGTCCATACCACTTCCAGACCAGAGGTAATCGCATCTTTACCGACGCCCGTGCCGAAATCGCTCTTCCAGCCAAGACCCTGGTTTTCAATCGGCGCCGCTTCCGGATCCGGACCGACATGCGTAGCCGGGCCCGCGCCGTGGGTTTTACCCAGCGTGTGACCACCGGCGATCAGGGCGACGGTTTCTTCGTCATCCATGCCCATGTTGCCGAAGGTGGCGCGAATCGCCGATGCCGCCGACAGCGGCTCACCGCTGGCGTTTGGTCCTTCCGGGTTAACGTAGATCAGGCCCATTTCAGTGGCTGCCAGCGGGCGTTTTGCCAGCTCTTCCGGGTCACGGTGCGCCAGCCAGGTTTTTTCATCACCCCAGTTCACGTCCTGATCCGGCTCCCACACGTCTTCACGCCCGGCGCCGAAACCAAAGGTACGGAAGCCCAAGTTTTCCAGCGCCACGTTACCCGCAAGAATATACAGGTCGGCCCAGGAAATTTTTTGGCCGTATTTCTGTTTGATGGGCCACAGCAGACGACGCGCCTTGTCCAGGCTCACGTTATCCGGCCAGGAGTTCAGCGGGGCAAAACGCTGTTGACCGCGACCCGCGCCACCGCGCCCATCGCTTGAGCGGTAGGTACCCGCACCGTGCCACGCCATGCGGATAAACAGCCCCACATAGCTACCCCAGTCGGCGGGCCACCAGGATTGTGAATCGGTTAACAGCGCGCGGATGTCCCCTTTCAGGGCGGAGTAATCTAATTTACTGAATTCTTTACGATAATCAAAATCCTCACCCAGCGGGTTGGATCGATTGGAATGCTGATTAAGTAGATCAACGCGCAGCTGTTTCGGCCACCAGTCTTTGCTACTGGTGCCGGCACCGGCGCTCTGGTCGTGGCCAACACCGTGGTGGAAAGGACATTTACCTGCGTTCTGGATATCGTCTGGCGTGCTCATCACTATGCTCCCTTACAGTATTTATCATTAAGATATACACCCCTGCTGATAAGTTATAGCTGAAATGACCCACGGATTTGATAGTTAATTCCTCTTATTTTTTCCTTGTCAGCGCGGAATTTTTGCGCAAGCCATACTTATCCTTGCATAGAAAGGGACACGATGACTGTGACCAGGGGGGAATTGGCAAGAAATTCCTTATAAAATATAAGGAATTTCTTATCTCTCATCGACTACGTTGAACCTGAGGGGCACGTTTTTTGAGACTGATCACCGCCAGGGCGCACACGATCAGTACGATACCGACGGTTTCTAATCCGTCCGGCTTTTCCCCCAGCAGCCACCAGGAGAACAGCACGCCAAACACCGGCACCGCCAGCGTACTCAGGCTGGCAATACCGGCAGGCAGGTTTCGCAACACATACAGCCACAGGCTCCAGGCCAGCGCCCCGAAAACCGCGGGATGCCATTCAACCGGTTGCTGCGGCACCACTAGCGCCACGGCGCTCATGATCGCTGCGGCATACAGCATTTGCCAGCTGGTGAGGGCCAACAGATCGAGCCCCGGATGACGTCGATACATACGTTTTGCGACGATGGCGCTCGCCCCCCAGCTGATGCCGGAAAGAATCGCTAACAACGCGCTTTTTAACGAAGAAAGGTCGAGCTGCCACGGCTGCATCACCAGACACAGTCCCACCGCCGCCACGCCAATCGCCGCATACTGCAGACCCCGCATGCGTTCGCCAAGAAATAGCGCCGCCATAATCACCACCCAGAACGGCATGGTATAGGTCAGAATCGCCACTTTCCCGGCCCCGCCGCTCATCAGCGCCCACTGCGCGAGGCCTATCATGCCGCAAGTTTGCAGCAGCGCAATCGCCAGCGTGTAGCCAAACGGCGTAGGCCTCATGCCGCGCCCGCGCAGGAGTAAAACGAGAAACAGCAGTAGCGCGCCGCAGATACAGCGTAGCGCGGTGAAGTCGAAGGCGCCGATGTAGAGCGTCACCTGTTTCATCGCAATCCAGCTGTAGCTCCAGATGAGCGTCAGCGTCAGCAGGCCAACAAGCGCCAGCGGATTGCTTTTCCCTTCGGTGGTCATGGTCAGTCCGTAACGGTGATGTGATAGCCGTTACTATACTGCGCAAAAGCCCTGCATAGACAGGGCTTTTGTCGGGAATAGCCTGGTTGCGCTGAGCTTACCAGGCCTACTCGCTATCGGAAGCGGGATCTGGCAGAGCATTATGCCGGGCGCACGCCCAGCGTATGGCAGATGGCGTAGCTCATTTCCGCACGGTTCAGCGTGTAGAAGTGGAAATCCTTCACCCCTTCACGGCTGAGAATTTTCACCATGTCCATCGCGATGCTGGCGCCCACCAGTTTGCGGGTTTCCGCATCATCGTCCAGCCCTTCAAACATGGTCGACATCCACGCCGGAATGCGGACGTTGGTCATATCGGCAAATTTTTTCGCCTGCTTGAAGTTCGACACCGGCAGGATCCCCGGAATGATTTCAACATCAATCCCCGCAGAGACACAGCGGTCGCGGAAGCGCAGATAGCTTTCAACATCAAAGAAGAACTGGGTGATCGCACGGTTTGCACCGGCATCCACTTTACGTTTCAGGTTGAGCAGGTCAGCCTGGGCACTTTTTGCTTCCGGGTGTACTTCCGGATAGGCGGCGACGGAAATATCGAAATCCGCGACGTCTTTCAGCAAGGTCACCAGGTCGGCCGCATACATTTCCGGCTTGCCGCTGCCCGGCGGCAGGTCACCGCGCAGGGCCACAATGTGGCGAATACCGTTGTTCCAGTAATCCTGAGCAATCGCGCGCAGCTCGTCGCGGCTGGCGTCAATACAGGTCAGATGCGGTACGGCTTCCAGACCGGTGCGCTCTTTAATGCCTTTAATGATGCTGTGCGTACGGTCACGTTCGCCGGAGTTGGCGCCATAGGTGACCGAGACAAATTTTGGCTTCAGGCTGCTCAGACGGTCGATAGAGTTCCACAGGGTTTGCTCCATTTCACTGGTGCGCGGCGGGAAAAACTCGAAAGAAACGTTAATCTGCCCCTGCACTTCGGCCAGACTCTGATTCAGCGCTTCCCGCTGGTTGGCGTGAAAAAAGCTCATACCTTACCTCTATCAATCGCAAGTCATTATTGTTGTATTGTAAACATCTATCCGTTTAGACGTCTGGATGTAAAAATGCCGCAAAAGACGACGGGCGTCAATAGAAAGATCGGCGTAAAAAGTGAGTAATCTTCAGCGAAGATGAAAAATATTCATCTGGCGCGGCGGCGGCCATGACACTGGTAGCAATATAACCCTCACGGCCAGCCGACGTCTCTTCCGCGGCCTCGCCGGTACAATGCCTAAAACGATGAATCTATGCCCACACGACTCCCCATCCTCTAATACATTAAAGTGAGAACTACTTCTCAGTTCTCTCACTCTCCTGCGGCCCTGACAAAAATTCTATTGCAGACGTTAATGGCTTGTTTCACGATAAGTAGAACGTTCTACTATAACGTTATACCTAACATAAACAGGGTTATTAAAAGCACGCACGAAGAGGCGTCTATCCGGGGGAAATCAGTATGAGTCTGATATCGAGTGTCGTTAAATCGCTTTCTAAACTGTCGATGATTGGCCGCGCGTTAATGCTGCCCATCTCGCTGCTGCCTGCGGCCGGTCTGCTGCTGGCGTTCGGGGATAAATTCCACCTGCCGTTGATGATGAACGCAGGCGGTATTATTTTCGACAACCTGCCGATGCTGTTTGCTATCGGCTCCGCCGTTGGTCTGGCGTCCGAATCCGGCATCGCGGCGCTGTCCGCCGCGGTCTCCGTCTTTGTGACCAACATTACCATCAGTACCGTGCTCGGTATCACGCCGGAAATGGCGGGACAAGGTGGGAAATATGCGATGGTGGTCGGCATTCCGACTCTGCAAATGGGCGTCTTTGGCGGCCTGATTTGCGGTATCCTCGCCGCGTGGTGCTATAACCGCTTCCACAAAATGCAGCTGCCGGAATTCCTTGGATTCTTCTCCGGCAAACGCTTTGTTGCCATTGCAACCGCCCTGCTGTCGTTTATTCTCGGGCTGCTTCTGCCGTACATCTGGCAGCACATTCAGGCGGGCATCGACGCGCTGTCGGTGGTGATCAACGGCGATAACCAGGCGGTATCGACCTTTATCTTCGGGCTGGTTGAGCGCGCGCTGATTCCGCTGGGCCTGCACCACATCTGGTATCCGTCATTCTGGTACTCCTTCGGCGATTACACCACCCACGCAGGCCAGGTGATTCACGGCGACCAAACCATCTGGTTCAAAATGCTGGAAGAAGGGGTGAAATCCTTCAGCAGCGACACTTACCAGAACGCCGGTAAGTTTATGCAGGGCGAGTTCCCGCTGATGCTGTTCGCGCTGCCTGCGGCGTGTCTGGCGATGTACCACGAAGCGCACACGAAAAATAAAAAAATCGCCGCCGGTATTCTGTTCTCCGCCGCGCTAACCTGTTTCCTCACCGGGATCACCGAGCCGGTTGAGTTCACCTTTATCTTCGTGGCGCCCATTCTCTACGTCTTCAACGCCATTATGGCGGGCCTCTCCTACATGGTGATGTACCTGCTGCACGCGCACATTGCCAAATCGTTCTCCGCCGGGCTTATCGACTACATTTCGTTTGGCATTCTGCCGTCGTTTAATGGCTATCAGACGAACTTCCTGAACGCGATTATCGTCGGCGTGCCGATGGGACTGATTTACTACTTCACCTTCCGTTTCGTGATTCGCCGTTTTGACATCAAAACGCCGGGCCGTACCGAAACCACGGTGAGCGCTAACGATAAAACCGATGAAGATCTGGCAACGGAAATTATCAGCCTGCTGGGCGGCGAGCAGAATATCGCCTCCGTGGGCTCGTGCATTACCCGTCTACGCCTGGAAGTGTCAGACAAAGGATCGGTGGATAAGGATGGTCTGAACAATATCGGTGCGCGCGGCGTCGTTTTCGTCGGTGATAACGGTATTCAGGTGATTTTTGGCGCCAGAGCGCAATTTATCGCGCAAACCATGTCGACGATGATTGGCAAATAATCATAAGATTGTCGCCGGTTGGAGGTCCCATCCCTGATGGGCACCTCCTTGTTTTCTGCGGATATTCACGATGGTCCAGGGAGCACTTTTTGAAGAAGGTCAGCATAATTGATGTCGCGAAGCGCGCGGGCGTCTCGGTTTCTACCGTGTCGCTGGTGCTACGTCAGAAAGGAAAAATCTCCGATGCGACCATCGAAAAAGTGCAGGCCGCCATCCACGAGCTGGGCTACGTCCACAACGTGGCCGCCGCCAACCTCCGGGCCAATACCTCCAATTTGATTGGCCTGATTCTGCGCGACTTTAGCGACAGCTTCTCCATCAAAGTGATGGCCAGCATCGTCCAGGAGCTGGAAGCGCAGGGTTACATGGTGTTCCTCGGCCAGCCGCTGAACGAGCGTGAACATCTTGAGCGCTGTCTGCTATCGTTTAAACAGCAGGGCGTCGCGGGCGTTATCTATCTCGCATCGGATGTCCGTCGCGATACGCTGCCCGCACAAATTCGCCAATGCCCATTGCCGCTGGTCGTCGTCTCACAGTCTCCCATCAAAGAAAAGTGCAACCTGGTGATGCGTGATAACCAACAGGCGGCCAGTCTGGCCACCCGCTATCTGCTGGAGCGCGGCCACCGCTACATCGCCTACCTCGGCGGCCAGGAACACGATCTGATTCGCCAGCAGCGGCTGGTTGGTTTTCGCAGCACCCTCACCCGCCTCGGCATTGCGACTCGCGACGAATTCAGCCCTGCCTGCGGCGACGATACGTACGCCGCCAGCGTCGCGACACGTCAGCTGCTGGAAAACAATAACGCCATTACCGCACTGCTATGTCATTCACCGGACGCGATGATCGGCTGTATCGATGGAATTCATAAGGTGGGGCGCACCGTAGGGAAAGATGTCTTTTTAACCCAGCAGGTGGCGCTGATTGGCTTTGAAGATATGTTGCACATCAACCTGACCTCGCCGTCATTTACCTACGTCTCCTCGGCCAGCGAAGAGACCGGGCGTCAGGCCGCGACGCTGATGATCCGTAAACTGCGCGAACCAACATTGCAAAATCAGGCGATTACGCTGTCAGGTCAACTGGTGCCGCGCGAGTCGGCCTGAACCATGTTCACCAGCCAATCCAGCCGCGCCGCGTTTTCCGGCGACGTCACGAGCCCGCACTGGACATACAGGGCGGCTTCATCAATGGGCCGAAAAATCACCCCCTGACGCTGGATCGCAGCAAACGATTCGGGAAACAAACTCAGCCCTTCACCACGAGCAATGCGCGCCAGCAGCACGTCGTGTTCCAGCGGCTCTTCAATACAGGCGGGCAGGTAACCCACACGGCGGAAAATATCGCGAGTAAAGTCAAAGAAGGCGGGGTTACGCTCGCGCTTGAACCAGAATAACGGTCGATCGTTCAGCGCGCGGAGCATCAGCCTATCCTGCTTCGACTCGGGCCATTGTTCCGGCAACGCCGCAATCAGAGGCTCCTGTCGGCTAAGAGGCATCAAGTTTAACCCTGAGGTTTCCAGCGGCAGCGCCACCAGCGCAGCATCCAGTTTTCCCCGACGCACCTGACGCACCAGCTCTGGCGAACCGTGCCGCACAACGTGCAGGGTCTCCACCTGGGCCGCCAGCACGGTTTCCAGCGTGGCAAATACGCCCTGCTCAAACGCGGTGGTCAATCCAATGCGTAGCGATGACGTGCCAGCCTGAGCGAGCCGGCTCAGGGCATCATAGGTTTCATCCTGTTGCGCCAGCAGTGGGCGAATAATCGCCAACACCTGCCGCCCTTCAGCCGTTAACGTCAGCCCTTTGGTATGCCGGACAAAAAGCGTTACCCCCAGCCGTTCTTCAAGCTGGCGAATGTGACGGCTCAGCGGCGGCTGCGACATATACAGCCTTTCCGCCGCACGACGCATATTGTTCTCTTCCGCCACCACGGCAAAGTAGCGTAGCAGTCGGATATCCAGAGCGTGCAAAGGGGATGAAGTCATACCGAAAAGGTATCACGGAATCGGTATTATCCAAATGATTCTGCGCGCTCTATCTTCTCGCCATACGCTAACAAACGAGGTGATGATGATGGATTCAGAACGCTATATAACCGGTCAGAAAATGCTGCAACAGGTTGATGGAAAAGGTGGTGAGGCCGTCGTGAATAGCCTGAAGGATATCGCACCGGACTTCGCCCGCTATCTGCTCGAGTTCCCGTTTGGCGATATTTATGCGCGCCCGGGGCTGGACCTGCGCAGCCGGGAAATCGCCACCGTCGCCGCGCTGACCGCCATGGGTAACGCCGCGCCGCAGCTCAAAGTGCATATCGCCGCTGCGCTGCACGTTGGCTTAACGCAGGAAGAGATCATTGAAGTGATTATGCAGATGGCGGTTTATGCGGGATTTCCGGCGGCGCTCAACGGCCTGTTCGCCGCAAAAGAGGTGTTTGGGAAGCGGTAACCGTGCCGGATGGCGGCATAAATGCCTTATCCGGCCTACCGAACGATGTAGGCCTTATCCGGCCTACCGAACGATGTAGGCCGGATAAGCGCAGCGCCATCCGGCAATCAGGACTACAGCAGTTGCGCCAGACGGTTAATATCCGACTGAATCGCACCGGCAGTCACGTCGCGGCCCGCCCCCGGCCCACGAATCACCAGCGGGTTATCGCGATACCAGCGGCTTTCAATGGCAAAGACGTTATCACACGGCAACAGCGAGGCCAGCGGATGTTCCTGACGCACCGCTTCGACGCCGACGCGCGCTTTGCCGTTGGCGTCGAAACGCGCCACGTAGCGCAGCACCAGTCCCATTTCCTGGGCCGCTTCCAGACGCTGCAGCATCTGCTCGTTCAGCTCATCGCCGTTCTCAAAGAAATGGTCGATTGAGCCTTCTTCACAGTGCGCCGGCACCAACGACTCCACGCGAACCTGGTCCGGCTCAATGTCATAGCCCGCCTCACGCGCCAGAATCACCAGCTTACGCATTACGTCTTTGCCGGAAAGGTCGACGCGCGGGTCCGGCTCGGTTAGCCCCTGCTGCCAGGCCTGATCGACAAGGTCGGTAAACGGCACGGTACCGTCAAACTGCAGGAACAGCCAGGAGAGCGTGCCGGAGAAGATACCGCTGATCGCCAGAATGCTGTCGCCGCTGTCAATCAGGTCGCGCACGGTATGGTTAACCGGCAGACCCGCGCCGACGGTGGCGTTATACAGCCAGTGACGGCCGGTTTTTTCAAACGCGTCGTGAATCTGGCGATATTTATCGCTGCTGCTGGCCCCGGCCAGCTTGTTGGCGCTGATTACGTGGAAACCGTGGCTGGCAAAATCGAGATACTGATCGGCCAGCTGTTCGCTGGCGGTGACATCCAGCACCACCAGGTCGTCGTACGGATGGGCGCGCATCCACAGGAACAGCGACTCTTCGTCCTGCTCAACGGCTTCATCTTCAAAGAAAGCCAGCGCGCGGCTGGCATCCAGCCCGTCATAGCTCAGCAGGCTGCGGCGGCTATCCACCACGCCTGCCAGCACAAATTCAAAACCGGTGCGCGCCGAGAGCGTCGTCTGCTCACGAGCAAACAGTTCCAGCCAGCGAGAACCAATATTCCCTTTGCCGAACAGCACCAGGCCAATGCGTTTTTCCGCGCGGAAAATCGACTGGTGCAGACCCTGAATCAGGCTTTCCGTCGGGCCAGCACGCAGTACGGCGACCAGGCTGATCCCCTCTTCCGACTGCCAGGTAAATTCAACCGGCTGCCCCTTAAGCTGTTGCCAGAAACGGTGGCAGTGCAGCGGGTTACGCGTGACGCCCGCCCCGACCAGCGCCACCAGCGCCAGCCCCTGACGCAGGCGTAGCTCGCCCGGCAAACCGGCTTCATCAAGAATTTTCAGCGCGCTATCAACCACTTCCGAGGTATAGCAGAACTGCAGCAGACGATGATCCGCGTGTACGCCAACCGCCAGCGGACGAATCTGCGCGCGTTTGAGTATCTGGTCGATCTCCTTATGCGCCAGCTTAAAGTCCTGGCTAGCCGGAACGCGGAATTCGATTAAACAGACATCATCATGACTGGTGACAATCCGCGCGCCGGTACCGGAAGCCAGCACGCGTTCGATGCGCGTGGACCCCTGATCCGGCGTGTAACTACAGCGCAATTGCAGATCGATATCGCTGCCGGAAACCGGCTGTAAGGTACGCGCGTGCAGCACCGGGGCGGCAAGACGCGCCAGCTCGCTGGCTTCATCCAGACGCAGCAGCGGCAGCAGGCAAGCATCTTTCACTTTACGCGGATCGGCGCTGTACACGCCCGCCACGTCGCTCCAGATGGTGACGCGGGAAACCCCCGCCAGGGCGCCAATCTGGGTGGCGGAATAGTCGGAACCGTTACGCCCCAGCAGCACGGTTTCACCCGCGTTGTTACGGCTGATAAACCCGGTCACCACCAGGCGTTTACCCGGATGCTGCGCCATCAGCTGCTGTAACAGCGGGTATGACAATCCTTCATCCACCTGCGGCTGTGCGCTACGTTCGGCACGCAGGAACGCGCGAGCATCGAGCCAGGCAGCGTCCAGACCTTGCAGCTTGAGGACTTCCGCCATCAGACGCGCCGACCACAGTTCACCGTGGCCGACCACTTCCGCGTATACCGCGTCGTTGACGCCGTTATCCAGCAGCCCGGCTAACCGCTCCAGGTCATGAATAAAGTCGGCAATCATGCCGTCGGCAACTTCGGCAGGCAGCAGGCCGCTAATCAGATCGGATTGATAGCGGCGCAGCGTCTGCTGGACCTGATGCGCAGAGAGGCGATCGGTCTGACTGAGCTTCAGCCAGTTGATCAACTGGTTGGTGGTGCTACCGGCGGCGGAAACCACCATCATATCGCCAGGCTGAGAGTACTCCGCCATAATGCCGGCAACACGCAGGTAACACTTCACATCCGCCAGACTACTCCCACCAAATTTATGCAGCTGACGCTCTTTCGCCCCTGCCTGCGCAATCACACTCATATTTACCCCTGTGCTGCGACCCGGAATCCATTTTCCAGATCGGCAATTAAGTCTTCGCTATCTTCAATACCGGTTGAGATGCGTAATAGCGTCTCAGAAATCCCCGCAGCGGCGCGCGCTTCCGGCGCCATGCCCGCATGGGTCATGGTCGCCGCATGCGAGATCAGGCTCTCTACTCCGCCCAGCGATTCCGCCAGGGTGAACAACGACAGCCCGCTCAGGAAGCGGCGCAGCGTTTGCTCGTCGCCGTTGAGCTCGAAGCTGAGCATCGCGCCAAACCCTTTCTGCTGGCGCGCGGCAATTTCGTGGCCCTGGTTTTCCGGCAGAGAAGGATGATACAGCTTTTTCACCAGCGGTTGGGTTTTCAGGAAATCGACAATCGCATAGGCGTTACGCTGCGCCACTTCCATACGTGGAGAGAGCGTGCGCAGGCCGCGCAGCAACAGATAGCTGTCGAACGCGCTGCCGGTGACGCCGATATTATTCGCCCACCATGCCAGTTCTGTGACGGTATCCGGATCTTTAGCAATCACCACGCCCGCCACCACGTCGGAATGGCCGTTGAGGTATTTGGTGCAGGAGTGCAGCACCAGATCGGCGCCAAGCGCCAGCGGGTTTTGCAGCGCCGGGCTTAAGAAGGTGTTATCCACCACGCTCACCGCGCCCGCCTCACGTGCCAGCTGGCAGATTTTCGCAATATCGACCACGCGCAGCAGCGGGTTGCTCGGGCTTTCGACCAGCACCAGCTTCGGTTTTTCCGCCAGCGCCGCTTTTAAGGCTTCATCATTGCCCTGATCGACAAACAGCACGCGATAGCAGCCGCGTTTTGCCAGGCTATCAAACAGGCGGTAGCTGCCGCCGTAGCAGTCGTGCGGCGCCACCAGCAGATCGCCAGGTTTCAGGAAGACGGTGGTCACCAGGTGAATCGCCGACATGCCCGTATTGGTCATTACGGCGCCCGCGCCGCCTTCCAGTTCAGCCAGCGCGCGCTGCACGACGTCACGCGTCGGGTTGCCGCGACGCGAGTAGTCATGCGCGCGCGGTTCGTTAAAACCAGTAAAGTTATAGGTACTGGAAAGATGAATCGGCGGGACAACACAACCATACTGCTCGTCGTCATTTAATCCGCTACGCACTGCGATGGTGGCCTGTTTACGGGTCATGAGGATTCGTTCCTGGCAAGGTCTGTGAAAAGTCAGACCCCAGAGTAAACATTGTTGACATAGCCGTCAATACATCTAGACATCTAAACCTCTTTGCGTATAGATTGAGCTATTGGCAAATAGCCGTTAAAATTATATGCATTAGCGCACATCTGCGAAGGCGAAGCGCGTGTCAGCGCAAGGCCACTACGGTACACTACGCGCGATCATGGCCCTGAACCGGCCTGTTAACTAATGACTAGAGGATTAAAGGTATCTCATGGCTGAATGGAGCGGCGAATATATCAGCCCATACGCTGAGCACGGTAAGAAGAGTGAGCAAGTAAAAAAAATTACGGTTTCCATTCCTCTGAAGGTGTT
>PPYE01321020.1_pt1 | contig 13121 bp, 10 predicted proteins | sample 1559881 | NCBI WGS metagenome assembly PPYE01 (sample SAMN08240022, study PRJNA423297) | Human gut metagenome, whole genome shotgun sequencing project.
CTTCACGCTGCATAAGGCAAAGATAATACAGAAAAATAAAAAATAACGAATCACCAACAAAGATTTCGACTTGATCCAAAATTTGCATTGCACAAAATAAAACCTATCAGAAATATAAAAGCTGCAATTATGTCATATAACTGCAGCTTTCTTACTATTTGATATGTTATTATCTTATATTACTACATAAGAGATAACATTATCTAAATCAATTTACGAGAACCATTTTACATAACTGAAATCCTGGCGATGAGGAAGATCCGGATTCTTCGGATACATACGATATGCAACTTTAAAGCTTCCGGCATTTGACAGTCCGTATTTGGTTGTAAAGGTGTAGATGTCACCCTCTTTCCTCACCAATTCGAATTCTTCGGTAGAGTAAACTCTTTCCTGCCCATTCTTGTCAGTATAGATAGTCACAATTTCAATACCTACTGCATTGTCCAATCCTTTTTCATCCACAACTACGGTTACATTGTAGTCCTTACCACTTTCAAAATCCACATCCGGATTTTCATCAATTACTACTGATTTTATTTCAATAGAATCCCATTTCGATACTACTTCTTCTTTCCAGGCTGCTATATCCTTAGCTTTATCATAATTCTTGGCAATAAGGGAAGCTGAGCGACGAGCCAGTTTATTATAGAACTTCATATAATAGTCATCCAGCTGTCTTTTCATGGTATAATGAGGAGCTATCTGAGCAATTGAGTTCTTGATGAATTTTATCCATCCTTCAGAATGTCCTTTACCACCACGTGCATAGTACAATGGGATAATTTCATTTTCAAGAAGTGAATAGATAGTAGCAGCATCCAATTGATCCTGATGTTCCTGATTTTGGTAAGTACGTTTTTCTGTCAATGCCCAGCCTGCTCCTTCGCGGTATCCTTCAAGCCACCATCCATCAAGCACAGAGAAGTTTAATACACCATTCATCAAGGCTTTTTCTCCGGAAGTTCCGGAAGCTTCTAATGGACGGGTCGGAGTATTCAACCAAATATCTACGCCGGATACAAGACGACGAGCTAAAGTCATATCATAATTCTCGAGGAATATAATCTTTCCCAAGAATTCCGGACGATGAGATATCTCTATAATTCTTTTAATGAGTCCCTGCCCTGCTCCATCATGCGGGTGAGCTTTACCGGTAAATATAAACTGTACCGGAAAATCGGCATTATTGACAATCTTAGACAAACGGTCAAGATCCGTAAATAAAAGATGTGCGCGCTTATAAGTTGCAAAACGACGGCCAAAACCTATCAGCAATGCATTCGGATTTATTTTACTTAACAATGAAACAATACGGGAAGGATCACCTTGATTATTCAACCATGTTTCACGGAATTGCTTACGGATATAGTCTACAAGTTTGTTTTTCATATGAATCCTGGTTTCCCAGATTTCCTCATCAGCTACATTGTAGATAGCTTCCCACAATTTTTCGTTTGATTGATCATGAATAAAATTCGAATCAAAATGCTTATCATATAGTTTCTTCCATTCTGTAGCAGTCCAGGTTGGAAAGTGAACTCCGTTGGTAACGTATCCTACATGACTTTCTTCCGGGAAATATCCTTTCCAGATAGGAGCAAACATTTCCTGGGATACTTTCCCATGCAACCAACTAACGCCATTTATTTCCTGAGATGTGTTACATGCAAATATGGATAAACAAAATCTTTCGTTGGAGTCTTCGGGGTTATTTCTTCCAAGTCCCATCAAGTCTTTCCAGGTAATACCCATTTTCACAGGATATCCTCCCATGTATTTTCCGAAAAGACTTTCATCAAAATAATCATGTCCGGCAGGAACCGGAGTATGCACCGTATATAAAGAAGATGCACGTACTACTTCGATTGCCTCATCGTAAGTAAGTCCTTCGGTTACATAGTCACATGTACGTTGTACGTTGATCAAAGCAGCATGACCTTCATTACAATGATAAACTTCTTTCTTTATGCCCAGTTTTTTGAGCATCAAAATACCACCGATACCTAGTAATATCTCTTGTTTCAAACGGTTTTCCCAGTCACCTCCGTAAAGTTGATGAGTAATAGAGCGATCATATTCGCTATTCAGCTCATTATCCGTATCCATCAGGTAAAGGGATATCCTACCCACATTAACCCTCCAGACATAAGCATGTACCATATAATCCAGATAAGGTACATCTACAATCATCGGATGACCATCTTCATCAATAACTCTTTCAATCGGTAAACTTCCAAAATTCTGAGCTTCGTAGTTAGCTATCTGCTGACCATCCATCGAAAGTGTCTGAGTGAAATATCCGTAGCGATATAACAAACCAACAGCACACAAGTCAACATTGCTATCGGAAGCTTCTTTTAAATAGTCACCAGCCAACACACCAAGACCGCCTGAGTATATTTTAAGGACACTAGACAGACCATATTCCATACTGAAATATGCAACAGAAGGGCGTTTGTTATCTGGCTTTACATCAATATATGCTCTGAACTTATCATAAAGATCATTCATTCTTTTTACAATAACCTTGTCTTCTGCCAAAGCTTCCATTTTCTCGAAACTAAGACGTTCAAGAAGAGCTACTGGGTTCTGTCCGGTTTCTTTCCAAAGCACTGGATCGAGGTCCCTGTAAAGTTGGGTTGCCTCATAATTCCATGTCCACCAAATATTACGTGAAATTTCTTCTAATTTCCTCAATTTCTCCGGAACACGGGATTTCACTGTTATTTCTTTCCAGTTTGGAGTATTTACATTACTTACTTCAATTTTCATAATGCTTATTATTATTATAGTTAATAATCTAGGTCATTTTAGCTGACGTTGTTCAGCTTTACGTAAGGCAATATCATAAGCTTCGTAATAATATTGAATGAAATGCTTCCACAATGCTTTTTCAGCAGTTTCTTCAGCTTGCTTATGAATTGCTTCAATTTCTTTATCTGTTTTGTTAGCAAGAGCAGTTATTGCATTTTTTATATCTTCTGCTACTTCACTATAGTTATAGTCTGATCGATGTATCACTTCTACCCCATCATTAGTAACATTGTGGTTTCTTAATGATTTTACCCATAATCCAAACCCTGCCAAGTCTGTGGTTATAGTAGGAACTTTAAATGCCACACTTTCAAGAGGAGTATATCCCCAAGGCTCATAATAAGAAGGATAAACGCTCAAATCCAAACCTAATGTGATATCGTAATATTCTTTATTGAAAATACCGTCGTTCCCATCGAGATAACAAGGAACAAAAATTACTTTCACCTTATCTCCGGAGCAGTTATTAATATTCAGATACTTCATCATATTTAATACCTGATCGTGCTGCATATTGTGCAGCCAATGAGTTATATAAGGGCAATCAAGGGGAGTATAAAAGTGAGTTTTACTCTTTAAGCGTTCTTTCAGATCCAACCGGGGTTCAGCAACCCAGGCGGGTACGCAAATATAAGCTAATACATTCTTCTTAAGCCTTTCATCATAATTGAGACGTTTTAAAGACTCAAGAAAAACATCTATCCCTTTATTTTTGAACTCATACCGTCCGCTTGTACCGATAATCATTGTATCGTCTCCCCAATTTGTTCCTAAAAGATTGTTGGCAACCTGCAACATCAACGAACGTGCACGTTTACGCTTTCTATCATAAGAAACTCCCTTTGGAACAAAATTATCTTCAAAACCATTCATCAACACTACATCCGCAGCTTTGTCTAAAAGCTCTTTACACTCCGTATTGGTTATTTCGCTTACCGTAGTAAAACAATCGACATAGTGGGCAGATTGCTTCTCGATAGAGTGCTTGGACTGTACGTTCAGCTCCTGCGCCATCTGATCACCATTATAAGAGAAAAGATAGTCATACAACGGTTTGTTATTGCCGGCAATAGAACGTCCTATCGTTGTTGCATGAGTAGTAAAAATAGTTGCAATTTCAGGGATATTAGTCTGAATATAAAGTGCTCCCAAACCCGTCATCCACTCATGAGCCTGATAAATCACTTTATCATTTTCATTGAGATAATAATTGTAAAAGCTTTCTACAACTTTAGCAGCGGCATAAGAGAACATGGAAGCTTCGTCATAATCTCCATAAGCGTGAAGAGAATCCACCTGATAATGATTCCAAGCTTCTGTATAAATTTCGTTCTTATGAGAGAAGAACGGATGAAAATCAATCAATATTGCAATAGGTTCACCAGGAATATTCCATCTTCCTATACGAATATGCAAGTTATCGGTATTTATTGCATGACCTTTCCATTCGGAAAAAAGAGTATAAGACTCTATAAATAAAGTATTTTCCTTTTCTAACCAGAAATCAGGCCCAATAAATATGATTTTGTCCCGGAAATTATCTTGCAAAGTCTTTGCCCTTGTAGACAAGACTGTATAGATACCTCCTACTTTGTTACACACTTCCCAACTTGCTTCAAATATATAATCAGGCTTTAAAAGATCTTTCGTCATTGTAATAAATTAAATCCATAACTCCTATGAACCTGCAAAAATATATAAATTTGACGACATAATTAAGTAACTGGCAGAAATTCTGCTTAATAAAATATAAGCAAACGTTTACGTTAACATACACTAAGTTACTTTTAGATTAAAGGAATATGACTATAAGAATATTCTTTATAATGAAATATATAATTACTTACTAAATAATTATAGATGTTCACCTTTATTGTTGCTCTTTGGGAAGAATCTTTTTTAATATGAATTATCATTGTATCAGATAATTCATCCATCTAATTATACTGTCACAAATGGATACCCATTCATGAGTTTACTCGTCACGTGCTTACATTAGCACCTGCCATGTATCTACATTAGTATCTAACGCGTACCTGCATTAATACCTGCTATGTGTCTACATTAGTATCTGACACGTACCTGCATTAATACCTGTCATATGCCTATATTAGCATCTGACACGCGCCTGCATTAATATCTGTCATATACTTACATTAGTATTTGACACGTACCTACATTACTACCTGTCACGTGCCCTAGTCACCACCTTTCACATCAGCATGTGACAGTCGTGACTAGGGCACGTCTGTACTTATCATTATTACTTATTAATACGATGAATATTATTATTATAATATTTGCTAATAATTTTTTTAGGAAATATTATTTTAAGATGATCTGATAACTTTTTTAGTGAAAATTATAGCTGGAAATGGATATTATAAATAAAAAATGCCGCAAGAATAATTATTCCTGCGGCAATATTTTATAGACCGGTTATTATAATTTTATGCCGGTATTAATCCTGTGATCAATATTAAAACAAGTAATCCGAGAATTGCATATAACTCAGGGAATACTGCAAGTACCATTGTTGTACCGAAAACATTGTATCCGGAACCGATAGCAGCAATACCATTTGCACATACTTGTGCCTGACGTATAGCAGAGAAAAGAGCTACTAATCCCAAACCTAAACCTGCGCCAAAAATAGCTGCTGCCGCATACCATGTAATACCTTCTACTAAAAAGGCACTTAATAAGAAATATCCCACAAAACCGTAAAGACCCTGTGAAGATGGTAAAGCAGACAATGCAATGTAAGATCCTGATGCTCCCGGATTCTTCTTTAATGCACCTACAGCTGCATTACCACAAATCGTTACTCCATAAGCACTACCGGTTCCTGAAAGACCTACCATTAGTGCAATTCCTAAATAAGCTAATACAATTGGTTCCATAATTTACTTATTATTTATGTTTGTTTTTATATTAATTTTTAAATGGTTATTTTCTAAAGGGTTTGTATGCTTTTCCTCCCCCTTCAAAGCCTGCATTCTTGTAAAATTCGACAAAGGTCAAACGCATTGGATGTACAAAGGCACCGATCAGACAAAGTCCAAAATTGATCGCATGCCCTACGATTAAAATCAAAAAGGCTGCGAAAAACTGGGCTACAGCTGGCAGAGAAGAGGTTAAATCAAATGCAAGTGTATTAAATACTCCTCCTAAAATACTTCCTGTCAATCCAAGAGCAAATAAACGAATATAAGATAAAGTATCTCCCAGAAGTCCTGTTGCCATGTTGTATGTATCCCATAGTCCTGATCCTACATTCAGAAAGACTCCTTTATCAGGAGTGTTATAAAGGAATATACATAGAACACTTAATCCAAGGATGCCATATAAGATGTATGTTATTAATGCGGGAAACTCAACTCCAAGAAGAGGCAAACCAAATGTTACTGCTGCAGTGAGCAATCCCACTATCCATGCTATTTTAGAATAAGCATATTTTATACCAAACTGCTTTGTTATCTTCACCGCATTTACACACATTCCAAAAAGAATCTGAACAATACCAATAACTACAGCAAATACCATCAATGGGTTATATCCGCCAAAATAATGTGAATAATTTGCTTCCGTAATAAAGTAATCTTTCACCCCTTTCAACCATGGCCATTCTACAGAATCCAGTGCTATACCAAAGAAAGAACCTGTAAGCAATCCGACAATCATTGTCGAAATACCAAGTATTGCTCCTAAATTACAAAGCCCTTTAAGTTTTTTAGGTACTTTTCTCTTGGCAAGCAAGCAAGCAACAAAGATAATTAATCCATATCCTGCATCTCCCATACAAAGCCCAAAGAAAAGCATGAAAAAAGGTGCAAATAAAGGAGTCGGATCTAACTCAGTATAATTGGGCAACGAAAACATTTCAGTTATCGGTTCATACAGCCTGGAAAAAGCATTGTTCTTCAAAAGAATTGGTACATTATCTTTTGGAGTTAAGATTTCTTCTTCATAAAAATGATGTTCTTTATCCAAAAAGTCTTTTAACACTCCTTCTTTTTCCACAGGTATCCATCCCTGCAACATCAAAAGTTTATCATTCGCATACCGATCCCCTCCCAACACGAGTTTAGAGAATTCGATTTCACTCAAAATATCCTCTTTTGCCAGATGCAAAGAATTAATTTCAGAATTGGCAATTTCTCTCAATTCCTCATTTATCTTTCCTTTTTCTTCTTCTACAATTTCATGTTCTTTCCTTAATTCAGCAAGAGAAGCATGGCTTAGTTTAGCTCGTTCTACATCAATATCCGGCTCTTTACCATTTCTGGTAACAACCACAAAATAGTAATGTGACCCGGTATTATTTATGATAACTGCATTTAAATCATCAACCCAATCTTTTTTAAAATCACGCGTAGTTGAAATATAAAAATGAAGTTTATAGCCTGCATCCTCAAGTTTCCGAAGCATCTCATAGTCAAATTCACCCCATGGCTCCATGGAATCTATTTCCTTCTGAAGAGTTTGTAGCTGCTGCGATTTCTTTTCCGAAGATTGCCTTAATTTATCAACTAAAGCAGATAATTCTATTCCTCTCTCAATAGAGGCTGGCTTTTTTTCTCCTTCATATTTCTTATCCACCATATTTTGCAGATAATTTTCTGCAGAAGTTATGGAAGAATATAATTTGAATTTATCCTGTAATTCAGGAGTAGTAATCTGGCCTTCTTGTTTTTGTTCGATATGAACTACCCCTAAATCTCTTATCTTCAATAAAAAGTCTTCATACTCTTTATGATAGATAAGGAATGTGTATTTCTTCATTTTGGTAATCATACGGCCGTCTCCTTTCTTTTCTCTTGTATTGATTTCAAGATTTTCTGAGAAGACTTGGAAAGGTTTTCTTCATCTTCCATAAATCTCTTTATCTTACGTACAGCATCCTCATAACCAGGTATTTGCACTTTCTCAAAAAGGTTTACCTTTTGAGTTGTCTTTTTCCGGGCATGTTCTAATAAATCCAACTTTGCCAGCGTAAACTCCCGCTCAATAGCTGTATTGGATAATTCTTTGAGAATATGAATACCGTCAGCATACCATTTCGGGCTATTGAAGAAGCTGAATACGGGTATATCATAATCTATATTTTCTAGCAGCGGCACACGTACACCTGCTATTTTTTTAACCCCAAGCCGGACATCTTTAACTTTGATCAGTGAAGGATCAAACTCATTCCAAAGTGCAAACATGGCTTCATAATTCTGGATTTGTTTCTCCAGTTTCTTTTCCAACTCCACCGCTTCCTCCTTGCTTTTCTTTACTTCCATACGCAAAGCACTCTCCTTGTTCTTAATGATAGGGAGTGTACGTACGCGAACTTTCAATTGCTTTTCGAGTTGCTGAAGTGAAGTTTTATTATATTGAAATTTTATAGCCATTTCATTTATTTAGAATTAATATATAACCAGAAATCAAACAATTACACTATAGATATATAATAATTGTTTGAAAGTAAATTACATTAATCTTTCTTCCAATATTTATCAACCAATTCCTGCCTGATATTTACTTCTTCGGGACGGAAATATTCTCCCAATAATTCCCATGCCACATCAAGCATTTCTGTTGTGTTCAGGTCGACATCAATGGCAAGCAACTTGTCAGCATAGTCTTTTGCAAACGCCAGTGTACGCTCATCGTAATTGGTGAGGTCAAAACCATTCTCCATCTTCGTTTTTGCATTAGAAGCATCAGCATATAAGCGGATAGAAGCATTCATCACCTGTGGATGATCTTCACGGGTTTTCTTTCCAATCACTAATTGTTTCAGACGGGATAGTGAACGGAATGGGTCCACAATCACTTTACCGATATCACTGTCACGGCGTAAGAACAACTGTCCTTCTGTAATATAACCCGTATTATCCGGTACGGCATGTGTGATATCACCACCGGAAAGAGTAGTAACTGCAATAATAGTTATAGAACCACCTGCAGGGAACTGAACGGCTTTTTCATAAACCTTAGCCAAATCAGAATAAAGAGAGCCCGGCATTGAGTCTTTCGAAGGGATTTGATCCATACGGTTAGATACAATAGCTAAAGCATCAGCGTAAGATGTCATATCCGTAAGAAGCACCAACACTTTTTCGTTGTGATCAACTGCAAAATATTCTGCAGCAGTCAGAGCCATATCCGGTATAAGCAGACGCTCTACAGGAGGGTCTTCCGTGGTATTTATAAAACTTACAATTCTATCGAGGGCACCTGCGTTTGAGAATACATTCTTGAAATACAGGTAATCATCATTAGTCATACCCATGGCGCCAAGAATGATCTTATCTGTCTCTGCACGCAAAGCTACATTCGCCATTACCTGGTTAAAGGGTTGGTCCGGGTCTGCAAAGAATGGTATCTTTTGCCCTGATACCAGGGTATTATTCAAGTCGATACCTGCAATTCCGGTTGCAATAAGTTCGGAGGGTTGCTTACGGCGTACCGGATTTACTGACGGACCACCGATCTCTACTTCCGTACCTTCAATCTCCGGGCCACCATCTATAGGGTCTCCGAAAGCATTGAAGAATCGTCCTGCCAATTGATTGCTTACCTTTATAGTAGGAGCTTTTCCTAAGAAAACCACTTCTGCATTGGTCGGGATACCTTCCGTTCCTTCAAACACCTGCAAAGTAACTTCGTCTCCCATGATCTTAACAACCTGCGCTAATTTCCCATCAACAATGGCTAGTTCATCATACCCTACTCCTGTTGCTTTTAAAGCACACGTCGCTTTAGTAATCTGGCTTATTTTAGTATATATCTTTTGAAATGCTTTTGTTGTCATAATGTTTATCCTCCTGTTTTATACTACTTTCTTTTCAGCAATTAGAGAGTCCAGTTCTTTCTTGTATTCTTCGTACTCATCTGATTTATAAGCAGAGTAATTCATCTGCTTGCAAATGTTTATCATCTTTTTAAAGTAGTCCATAACTTCTACAAAAGTATCAAACGAGAATTCCGTATGACAGATATCCATTACCATATTCAGTATTTCTTCCTGACGTTCCATAGGAGTAACAGAGTCAATACTGTCAAATGCATCCTGCTGAAGGATCACGAAGTCTATCAGCTCTGATTTCCAGAAAGTAATGTGATATTCTACCGGTACACCATCATCTCCAAGGATGTTTATCTGTTCGGCAATTTCTTTACCACGTAGTAAACGTGTTTTTATTTCATTTACTTTAGGAATCCATTTTGCATTGATCCGTTCGGTTATGTAATCGCTAAACTCAGGATATTCCAGATATTTAGAGTATGAGTCTATCGGGTTTACGGCCGGATAACGTTTTTTGTCGGCACGTTCCTGCTCCAATGCATAAAAACAACGGGCTACTTTCTTCGTATTTTCTGTAACCGGCTCTTTCAGGTTACCACCTGCAGGAGAAACCGTACCAATGAATGTAATTGATCCTGTCTTTCCGTTATCAAGCACTACATATCCGGCACGTCCGTAGAAGTTGGAAATAATAGAAGACAAGTCCATCGGGAAAGCATCCGGACCGGGAAGTTCTTCCAAACGGTTAGACATCTCACGGAGAGCCTGAGCCCAGCGGGAAGTAGAGTCTGCCATTAACAATACTTTCAATCCCATTGCACGATAAAACTCGGCCATAGTCATTGCTGTATAAACGGATGCCTCACGTGCTGCTACCGGCATGTTCGATGTATTTGCTACGATGATAGTACGTTCTATCAGGTTACGGCCGGTATGAGGATCAATAAGATGGGGAAATTCAGCAAAGATTTCCACAACCTCATTGGCACGTTCGCCACAGGCAGCCATAATTACGATATCCGCTTCTGCCTGTTTAGATATGGCATGCTGCAATACGGTCTTACCTGTACCAAAAGGCCCTGGGATAAAGCCAGTTCCACCTTCTACAATCGGATTGACGGTATCTATTACACGTACTCCGGTTTCGAGTAGTTTAAAAGGTCTGGGTTTTTCCTTATAATTGGTCATGGCCTTCTTAACTGGCCATTTTTGTATCATATTAACGTTGATATCGTTACCATCCTTATCTGTTATTACAGCAATGGTTTCTTTAATTGTGTAGTCTCCTTCCGGTGCTATGGATTTTACCTCAAAAGTCCCTTCTAAAGTAAAAGGAACCATGATTTTCAAAGGCTGATAATTCTCATCTACTTGCCCTAACCAGGCAGAAGATTTTACTTTATCTCCTTTTTTAGCTAATGGAATAAAGTGCCATTTTTTCTCTTCATCAAGAGGATAAGTATATTCTCCGCGCTTCAGGAATACACCAGTCATCTTATCAAGGTCATTTTGAAGACCATCATAGTTTCTAGATAACATACCAGGACCTAATGTCACTTCCAACATATGCCCGGTAAATTCAACTTCGGCACCAACCTTAAGTCCGCGTGTACTCTCGAACACCTGTACATACACATTGATTCCTACTACTTTAATAACCTCTGCCATCAGTCTGTCACCACCGGTTGAGATATAACAAATCTCATTTTGAGAAACCGGTCCGTCGACCGTGAGGATCACCATGTTGGCTATAACGCCATTTACAGTTCCTTTTGTTGCCATATATATTTTCTGTTTATTTACCTAATTCTTCAGGGATTTGTACCTCATCTTTCAACGAGTTAATAAGTTGCCGGAATAGTTTATTACCGGTTTCTTTATCAAGTGAAATCCATCTTTCAATCATTTCCAGCTTCATCAAAAAGACAAATAATTGCTCTACTGAAAAATAACTGAAAAAAGACTCCTCTTCCAACCAATCCCATTTAAGAAGGTCGAGCTTCTTTTCTCTTTCTACAATTTCATTGATTTCACTTATCCTTACCAGTTGCTCAAAATATGTCAAAGAGGCCGATAAACCAAAATCGCGGGCATTTGAAGTACGTAAAACTTCGCTTACTTCTGTGTTTCCCACAATATAAGGAGCTATCTCCCTTTTATATTTACGTGCAGTCAAAGCAGCAAATATATTATTCAAATTTAAATTAAACTCAAACCAGGAGGCAATAAACTGATTATTATTATTGATTGCATACTCATAGTAATAGAGTGAGAGCAAATCCTCCGGCAGTCGGATATCTTCTGAAGGAGTATTAAAATATGCAGAAAGAAATTTTGCGAAATAAGAAGGATATTTACCTGTTGAGTCGCCTTCTTTTGCAGATAAAATAAGTTCAAGAAGTTGATCGGCAGCATAGTTTCCACGCGGATTTATCTCTGCCTCCTTATTTTTCAGCAATCTTAGTAAGTTTTCATTATCATATTTTAAATAATACAGATCTATGAGCGCTTTATCCTTTTCAGTCAGTTCAGGATATATTTCTGCTTTAAAATCCTCTACTGTATAATTTAACTTACTATCATCTAATGTTATATCGGGTAAACCTGCTACCAGATAATAGTATTTTGCCATATTTTTAATTTAAAACAACATTTCTACTAATTGTGGACGAAGGAATGATTTAAAGTAATTTTCAAATTCTTCCTCACCGAAATTAACTTTGTATGAACCATCAGCCGGAGATATGGAAAATAAGGTCTTTATCCCATTTACCTGCTCTATTTTTACCCCTTTATCTAATAATCCTTTCGCATTAGCGGCGAAATATTTTTTTAATGATTCGGTCTCAGACGTAGAAATGACTATTGGTTCCTGTTCTACCCATTTGGAAGCAAGTGATACAATGAAACTATTGAAAAAATCTTTATCAGCAACAAAATCTTTTACTGAACTTGAAACCGTTTCATTTACCAATAAAGAAGCAACTTCTGATTTTAATGCATTAACCGCTTGCCCTGCAAATAGTCTCAATTCAGACTTAGTATTTTCTGATAACTCTGATGCAGATTTTTGAGCTTTCAAGACAACAGAATCAGCTTCTTTTTTAGCATTTTCAATAATTTTCCGGGCTTCTTCCTGAGCGTCTTTAATAAGGCGTTGTGCTTCTTCATTTCCCTTTTCTACACCTTCCTGATAGAGTTTATCAGTTAGCTCTTGAATTTTGTTTTCCATACCGAAGGATGTTTATGAAGTTTATTTAATTTAAATTTTGTCTTTTTCCTAAGAATTTTGCCAAATGTACAAAAATGAATGATATAATTTGTCTCAAATACGAAAAAACTATTTTCTTTATAAAAGTTTTGCAATCATATTAAATTAACTCTTTTGTGTAAAGAGCGGATAATAAGGAAATCCTTGTGCCAAGATACAAAATTGCTTTCCTGTAAGATATATTAAAAAACAAAATTAGTTTCCTGCCTCTATCTTTATCATGCAAATTAAGAT
>PPYE01208260.1_pt1 | contig 13120 bp, 9 predicted proteins | sample 1559881 | NCBI WGS metagenome assembly PPYE01 (sample SAMN08240022, study PRJNA423297) | Human gut metagenome, whole genome shotgun sequencing project.
CGCTATCCGGCAGACCCTCATGCGGAGACCACCTCTATGGTCTCTCCGTCCAATTCCACTGTATCTCCCGGCCTGATTTTTTTGCCTCGCTGCAGGCAAGTTTCTCCGTTTACCTTCACGAGCCCTTCCTCAATGCAGAGTTTTGCCTCTCCGCCCGTCTCGCACAGTCCGGCAAATTTCAGCAGGGCGTCGAGCTTAATAAACTCCGTTGTTATTTCCACCTTGTCCATTTTCACTCTCCGGCCTTGAGCCTGACGGGAAGGATCATGTAGACGAAACCGTCGCCCCCGTCTGCAGCTTTGATGACGCAGGGAGAGGAACCGGTGTTGATGCAGACGCAAAGCTCCTTTGCCGGCGCTGCACGGAGCGCGTCTCTCAGATATTTGTCGTTGAAACCTATTTCCGTCTCCCCGCCTTCTCCATCGCAGGGGCAGACGTCGCCAGCTTTACCAAGCGGAGTATTGCAGAAAAAGTCTATTCTCCCGTCTCCAAAGATAAGGCGAACGGGACTCTTGAGCTTTTCGTCCACGACGAGCGAGACCCTGTCCGTTGCGCCGAGCATGTCCTCGCGCAGAACTGTAACGGTATGTCTGAAATTCTCCGGAAGGGATTTCTTATAGTTCAGGAAGTCTCCCTCGAGCTTTCTGGACACTACCACCGTACCGCCTATCGTGAAGGAGCTGTGTTTTGTTCCGACGTTCAGAAGGACCTCCTCGTCCGTGTCTCCGCAGAGGCGCTCAACGTCCAGCAGCGCGGAGCCGGGTATGATGAAGCGCATACCGTCGGTCCCGCCCTTTACGTCCTCGCGGCGGATAGCCATTCTGTATCCGTCCACGGAGACCATCGTCAGCCTGCCTCCCTCGAGCTCAAAGAGGCTGCCCATATATACCGGGCGGCTCTCGTTTGTCGATACGGCGAAGATGCTCTCGTCTATCATGCTTCTGAGCGTTTTTTGCGGGATAGCAATTGCTTCGCTTACGTCCACATCGGGGAGTTCGGGGTAGTCAGAGGCGGGCAGAGCCATAAAGCTGTACTCGCTCTGGCCGCATTTCACTGTGGCGCGGCTGTCATCACCGACCTCGACGGTCACGATGCCATCCGGCAGCAGACGCATCATCTCGGAAAAGAGCTTGGCCGTCATGAGGACGGCGGAACCGGGCTGTACCACGTCCGCCTCTATATTCATGTAGATGCCCTTCTTTAGGTCGTAGCCGGTCACACGGACTCCGGCGCCGGCCTGTATGAGCAGGCCCTCCAGGACGCTTATAGGGCTCTTGGCGGAAGCCGCCCTGGAAGCCGCAGAGACTGCGGCCTGAAGCAGATGCTTTTCGCAGGAAAATTTCATTTTGTCCTCCTTGGATGTCCCCGCGCCTTTACAGGATAGCAGGATAGGATATATATGTAGTGAGAGAAGCCGTAGTAGCGGCGAACTGTTGAAAACCTCTGAAAGCCTTGGAAATACAGGCAAAATATCTCCACACAGTTTTGCACCGCTGTGAACCTTTATGAACAGGAAAAAAATACTAAAATGGACTGTGAACAGCTTTCAACACGAAAAAACAAACAACGCACAAATTAGCTGTGCAAAATCAGCTTCTGGAGTTGATGTTGGATGAGATATCCCGGACCGTTGCTGCGGTCTCTTGGTCGGATTTCAGGAGTTCTTCGATCTTTCGGATAGAGTTGAGCACAGTCGAGTGGTTGCGCCCCTCGTAGAGGTTGCCTATATCGACGAGCGAGAGGTTTGTCAGGCTGCGGATGAGGTACATGGAGACCTGCCTGGCCTTTGCGACGTTTTTGGAACGGCGCTGGCCGCGGATATCCATGGCCGTTATTGAGAAATAACGGGCGGTTTCGTCGATTATTACATCCGGCGTGGGTATATAGGAGCCAACTCTTATGACGTCTTTTATCGCGCGTTTTACGGAGTTTATGGTGATGCTGTCGTCAAGTATCTCTCTATATGCCGTGAGCCTCTTGACGACGCCCTCCAGCTGTCTCACGTTGGAGGTAATGTTTTCAGCGATGAAAGACTCCACTTCGGGCGTGAGCTGCATACCCAGCTGCATTGCCTTGCTGCGTATTATTGCTACTCTCGTTTCAACGTCCGGCGGCTGTACGTCCGCCATTAGTCCACCCTCCAGGCGGGTACGCAATCTGTCGTCCAGGATGCTCATGTCTATAGGTGGGCGGTCCGCCGTTATAACTATCTGGCCGCCCATTCTGTATATGGCGTTGAAAATGCTGAAGAACTCCTCCTGGGTGCTCCTTTTGCCCGCGATATATTGTATATCGTCCATCAGAAAGAGTCCGACGTTGCGGTATTCGTTTCTGACTTCGTCCATGGTGCCGTTCCTGATAGCGGAGATGACGCGGTTTGTGAACTCGTCTCCGCATACATAGGCTATAGGCAGTTCCATATTGTTCTCATGGATGACGTTGCAGATCGCCATGAGCAGGTGGGTTTTTCCAAGCCCGGAGTTGCCGTAGATGAAAAGCGGGTTATACACCTTGCCGGGGTTGCTGGCGACTGCCACTGAAGCCGCGTGCGCAAACTCGTTCGAGGGGCCGACGATGAAATTATCGAATGTATAGGCGTCCATCTCCGGGGGAGTGTTCGCCGCGAACTGCCTGGATTCCATCATCTTTGCGTCATCCTGCGTGATGATGACCAGAATCATGTCGCAGGAAAAAACCTCAAAGAGCGCCTTGTGTATGACGTCTGTAAATTTTTCGTTCAAGACCTTCTGCTTGAGTTCCGAAGTAGTCAAAACGACTATTCTCTCTTCCTCAAGGCGATAGGGCTCGCAGTCTGCAAACCAGGTATTGAAGGCCGTTGTGCTGATCTGCTTTTTGATCTCTTCAAGCACGTTTTCCCAAACTATTTTGAGCGGGTCCATTTCATCTCTCCCCTCAGAAAAAAACGCCCCTACATGCAAGGGCGCAACTCACATCCTTTACTATTATAATAACACTTTTAGCTTTTGTCTAGAAAAACAGGCACATTTTTTTCTCGCGGCAAGAAAATATAACAAATGATAACGGCCTGTTTTTATTGAATTTGACAGGTGAGTTTGCTATAATATCAGAATCATGGAAACGAAACTCCTGGCAGAAGCCTTTTTTAAAATACCGGAAGCAGCCGCCCTCCCCCTGCCCGGGAAGAGCGGTAGGCTTTGTGCGCTCATTACAGGCCTTTCCGCCGTTCATCGCGCGCACTTCTGCGCCGCTCTGCGCGCAAAAACAGGCAGACCCCTGGTGATCCTTTCCCCGGATGAAACCTCTGCGGAGGCCGTTGCAGCTGATATATATGCGTTTATTGGTGAAAGAGCATCCATTTTAACGGGGAGAGATTACGTATTCATCCAGGCTGACGCGGCATCCAGGCAGCTTGAACAGCGCCGCCTGGGCGCTCTGCGAGAGCTGAAGCAAGGCACGGGCGTGGCTATCCTCACAGCGCAGGGACTTTTTCAGCGGGCTATGCCCCCTTCGTCTTTTGAGCGGACAGCCTTTGATATCGATATGAAGGCGCAAATGCCTCCAGAGGACCTTGAGGACGCGCTGATCCGCTGCGGATATTCTCGCTCCGCCCAGGTTGAAGGACCGGGGCAATTCTCCAGAAGAGGCGGAATACTGGACTTTTTCTCCCCGGCGCACGAGCAGCCCGTCAGAATAGAGTTCTGGGGAGACGAAATAGATTCCATGGCTCATTTCGACATAATGAGCCAGAGACGGACGGAAAGTCTGGAAATGTGCACAGTCCTTCCCGCTGCGGAAACTCTGCCGGGCCTGTCCAGAGGAGGAGCCGCCGCGCTGGCGGAAACTTTGAAAAGCAGGGCCGCCAGATTGGAGAAAAAGGGCGGAGTTCAAAAGCAGCTGGTGGATTCGCTTCTCGAGGATGCGGAACGCCTTGAGAACGGAGCTGAGCTGCGTGCAGCGGATAAATATGCAGAACTGATCTATGGAGACCCCGCATGCGCCGTCGATTACATAGATTCATCCGCCGTCGTGGTCTGCGAGCAGCCCGGCAGGTTTATGGAGAGGGCGCGGGACTATATAAAGAGCATCCAGGAGGATATTTCAGCGCTCAATTCCTCCGGACGCATGCAGGCAAAGGCCGAGGACTTCCACGTCTCGGAGCAGAGCGTCTGGCAGAAGCTCTCCGAGCGCTGCGTTTATTTTGCGGACGCCTTTACGGCGGGCCGATATCCTCTGGAGCCTGAAAGCATCATACAGATACAGGCCAAGCAGCTGCCCTCCTACGGAGGTTCTGCGGAGCAGGCAAAGGAGGACCTGGCGCATTACAGGGAAGCCGGCTGCGGCGTTCTGGTGCTGGCTGGAGATTCCAGACGGGCGAACATACTCTGCGGCATGTTCCGCCAGACGGGCGGGGCCATGCTGATGGAAAAGCTTAAGCGCCTTCCCGAGCCGCGCGAGTGCATTGTGACGACCGGGGGCCTGTCCTCCGGAATAGAATACCCCGCTTTGAGGCTGGCCGTGTTGACGGATACGCAGCTGATGTCCGCGGGCCTGCGCCGGCAAAAGCGGCGCAAGAAGGCCGTGGGAGAGAAAATAAGCTCCTGCGCAGACCTCGCCGTAGGGGATCTTGTTGTACACGAGCAGCACGGCATAGGCCGTTTTGCCGGGGTCGTCCGCATGCCCGTTGACGGGGCCGAAAAGGACTATATGAAGATAAGCTACGCGGGGACGGATAGTTTGTACGTCCCGGCGACACAGCTGGACCTCGTTACGAAATATGTCGGCGCAGGCGAGGACACGCCCGTGCGTCTCTCGAAACTGGGCGGCGCCGAGTGGCAGAGGACGAAGTCCAGAGCCAAAGCGGCGGCAAAGCAGCTGGCAAAGGGCCTCATCCAGCTCTATGCCGAACGTGCGCGGACGGAGGGACACGCCTTTGCGCCGGACTCGCCCTGGCAGCTGGAATTCGAGGAGCGCTTCGGCTACGAGGAGACTGAGGACCAGCTCCGCTGCGTGGAGGAGATAAAAAGGGACATGGAAAAGCCCATGCCCATGGACCGCCTGCTCTGCGGCGATGTTGGCTACGGCAAGACGGAGGTCGCGCTCCGCGCCGTGATGAAGTGCATACTGGACGGCTGCCAAGCGGCGATATTGGTGCCGACGACGGTACTGGCCCAGCAGCACTACCAGACGGCGATGCAGCGCTTCTTCGGCTACCCGGTGAACATAGAGGTACTCAGCCGTTTTCGGACTCCTGCGCAGGTGCGGCAGACGCTCAAAGACCTAAAGAGCGGCAAATGCGACCTGGTCATAGGCACGCACAGACTGCTGCAGAAGGACATAGAGTTCAAGAAGCTGGGTCTGCTCATAGTTGACGAGGAACAGCGCTTCGGCGTCTCGCACAAGGAACATATCAAGGAGCTGGCGCGTCAGGTGGACGTGCTGACCCTTTCGGCCACGCCGATACCGCGGACGCTGAACATGGCGCTTGCGGGGATACGGGATATGTCCACGATAGAGGAGCCGCCGCAGGACCGGCTTCCGGTCCAGACCTTTGTCATGGAGCACGACTGGGGCGTGTTGGCGGAGGCTATGCGCCGCGAGCTCTCGCGCGGAGGGCAGGTATATTACTTGCACAACCGTGTGGACAACATTGAGCGCACCGCGCTGAAGATATCCGAGCTGCTGGACGGCGCCTCCGTAGCCGTGGCGCACGGCAAGATGGACGAGGAACGGCTCTCCCGCGTCATGGAGGACATGGTCGAGGGCCGGGTCCAGGTGCTGGTGTGTACGACGATAATCGAGACGGGCATAGACATTCCCAACGTAAACACTCTCATAATAGAGGACGCGGACAAACTCGGCCTTGCGCAGCTGCACCAGATCCGCGGCAGAGTGGGACGTTCCACGCGCCGTGCGAGCGCTTATCTGACTTTCAAGCGGGACAAGGTGCTGACGGAGATCGCGGAAAAGAGGCTCGAGGCGATAAGAGAGTTTGCGGAGTTCAACTCGGGCTTCCGCATAGCGATGCGTGACCTGGAGATCCGCGGTGCTGGAAATCTCCTGGGAGCGGAACAGTCCGGCCACCTCATAGACGTGGGATACGATATGTATTTGAAGCTCCTGGAGGAAGCCGTGCTGGAGGAAAAGGGCGAAAAACCCGTAAACCGCGCAAGTTCCACAGCCGACCTCGCCGTTACGGCGAACATACCGGAGAGCTACGTCGCCTCCTCCGAGCAGCGCATGGACCTCTACCGCCGCATAGCGCTAATCCGCACGGAGGCGGACGCGGACGACGTGCTGGACGAACTCATAGACCGCTTTGGAGAGCCGCCGGACTCCGTGACGGCGCTGGTGCGCGTGGCGCTGCTGCGCGGCGAGGCCGGCAGGGCCGGGATAACGGATATAAGCCAGAAGGCCGGCGCTCTTCGCTTCACGCTCTCCGCCTTCGACATGCGCAGGGTTTCTGAGCTCTACGCCAGGCCGGAATTCAAAGGCCGGCTCCGTGTGGAGGCGGGCTCCGTGCCAAGAATATCGCTCAAACTCCCGCCGAAGTCCAGGGTCCTGGACGAGGCCTCGCGCTTTGCCGCGGCCTGGGCTGAGACGGATAAATATTCAAAAGAGGACTAAGGAGGAAAATATGAAAAGGCTGATATCTGCCGCGCTGTGCCTGGCGCTGGCTTTGGGACTGATGGCGGGCTGCGGCTCGCTGGAGGATGTGGACCTGGGCGTGAGCGCGGCCCCCGAGAACACGGGCGCCGGAGACTCCTCGTCCCTGCAGCTCGACTGGGACGCCGCAAGGGCAAAACACGAGCTGGACGCCACGGTGCTCACCGTGGACGGTGAGAACGCCGACTGGGGCGAGTTCTTCTATTGGCTCTATTACTGCTACACCAACTACGTGAACGACATGGGCGCGGTGACCGACTTCAGCACTCCATATATCTATAACAGCGAAATGACCATAGGCGAAATGCTCATAGACGCTGCCAAGAGCTACTGCGTCCAGTACCACGCGCTCGATGTGAACGCCCGGAAGGAGGGCGTGGAGCTTACAAAGGAAGACGAGGAGGCCCTGCAGGCCCTGCTCGAGAGCGACATAAAGGAGATCGCGGGTGAGGACGGCACAGAGGAGGAGCTCTTCGCTGCTCTGGAGGAGACCTATGTGAGCCGCGAGCTCTATGAGCTCATGAACCGCACGGCGGCGCTCTATTCCCGTGCCTACAACACGCTTTACGGCGGAACGGGAGAAAAGCTGACCGAGCAGGAGGTAAAGGACTTTGCCGATGAATACAGCTTCATGACGGCAAAGCACATCCTCATCCAGACGACGGATGCCGAGGGCGAGCCCATAGACGAGGCGGCCAAGGCGGAAAAGCTGGCCGAAGCCGAGGAGATATACGCCCAGCTGGAGGGCAAGAGCGGCCAGGAGCTGGAGAGCGCCTTCGACGCGCTCATGCAGGAAAAGAGCGAGGATACAGGGCTCGCCGCCTTCCCGGACGGCTATTGCTTCACAGCGGACGATATGGTAACAGAGTTTTCCGAGGCGGTCGCAGCTCTGGAGCCCGGCCAGCTTTCCGGTATAGTGGAGAGCAGCTTCGGCTATCACATAATCCTGCGCATGCCGCTCACAGCGGAGGACAGGGTCTTGCAGTTCGACTCAACCGGAACTCCGTATACGATAAGAGCCGTGGCCGCGGCGAACCTCTATGAGGCGCGCCTGAACGGCTGGATCGAAAACGCCGAGACGGTCTGGGCAGCGGAGTTTGAGGATCTGGACCTCAATGAGCTTTTTGACCTGAACTGAGCTGAAAGAGTAAAAAGCAAACAAAAACGCCGTCGGAAAATCCGGCGGCGTTTTTGTGGATATGGGAGTTTGGAAGAGGAAAATCAATTATATATGGGCGCGCCTACATAAGGCGCTGTATCTTTCGTTTAAAAAGTAACATATGTATTGATATTAGTAAAGAGCGATATTATAATATCAGATATGAAAGTTATTAATATCAGGGGAGACAGAATATGGACACGTTAAAACTGGCGGCGCTGCTTACCGCGGCGGAGCTTGGAAGCATATCGAAGGCTGCGGAAGCCCTGGGATATACGCAGTCCGGCGTCACGCACATCATCAATTCGCTGGAGGAGGAGGCGGGTTTTCCGCTGCTTGTACGCGGAAACCGCGGAGTTCGTTTCACGGCGGAGGGGGAGCGCCTGGCTCCTTTCATTCGGGAGGTAGTCCAGGCGGCGGCAACTCTTGCGCAGGAGGCCGCGCTGACCAGGGGACTCGAGAGAGGGACGGTCCGGGTAGGGACATATTCGAGCATTTCCCTGCGCTGGATGCCGAGAATATTGGAAGCCTTCCAGGAGCGTTATCCCGGTATCGCCGTCGAGCTCCTGGAGGGCAACGGACCGGAGATGGAGGAGTGGCTCAGTACGGGGCGTATAGATATCGCCTTCACGAGTTTGCAGCCGCATTTCAACTTTGAGACTATAAGGATACAGGACGACCCGATGATGGCCGTCCTGCCGCGGACACACCCGATGGCGAATGCGGAGGTTTTTCCCGTAGGCCGATTCAAGGGAGAACCCTTCCTGGTGTACATGACCTCCTCAAACCAGCCGGACGAGGACCTGGCCCGGGCGATGCGCATAGCGGGAATACCGAAAAAGGCTAAGCTGTCCTCGAACTTCGACGTGACGATACTCTCCATGGTGGAGCACAATCTGGGAGTTACTATCATGCCGAAGCTCATCTTGGAGGGCAGCACGGCGGACGTCGCCGCGATACCCCTGGACCCGCCGCTCAAGCGGACCCTGGGTATGGCGATGCGCTCCGGCAAAGCGGCGTCCCCGGCGATGCGGCGCATGATAGACTGCGCCAAGGGCGTTCTGGGGATTTAGATTTTCCCGCGGATCCTGCCGATGATCAGGGCGGGCAGCGCCAGCCCGAATAGCATGATGAGGTTCAGGCCAGGCGCAATGAGCTCTGAGACCAGCTTGAGGCTTGCAGAGTCCGGGGCGATGAACACGGCGACTGCGGCGGCGGAAACCGCACAGAGCCACAGCGCCCAGCGTCCCCGGCGGAGTTCGAGCGGGCCGCGGCGCTCGTCCAGGCCGTCCTGACCGGCTCCAAGAGCCGAGCGAAGGCAGCTCGCACCGGCGGCAATGGAAAATGTGAAGAGCACAAAGTCTGAAAATACCCAGAGCGCCGTCACCAAAGCCTCTATCCTCTCCGTAATTCCGAACACGCTGGTGTTACGAACCAGCGCGAAGAAAGGATAGGTAAGGCGCCCGGTCAATTCCGGGCCGAAACGCCCCAGCGTCACCGCAACGACGAGAAACATCAGCAGTCCCGCCGACAGCCCGAAGCGGCCGCGCCTGAACTTGCCGGGTCCCCGGTCCAGAAAACCCATATTGACTATCAGAAAAGCGCCTGCGCCCAGGGCCGGCAGAGCGCCTTCCAGAACCGGCACAGCATCGGAGAGATATATCGGAAAAAGACTCTTTGCGTCTATCTCCAGCGTGCCAAGCAGCAGGATAGGCACGAGCGCAAGGATCAGCAGCCAGCGGAAGAGCTCAGAGGCACGCGCAAGCGAGCGCAGGGGAGAAAGCGCGGCTATGAGCCCCATGACAAAACCCGAGGCGATAAAAGGCCAGGGCGGCGCGCCCGGATAGATCGTGTATATGAACCTGGAAGCGGAGCTGCGAAGAGAGAATCCAGCATAAAAAACCATCCACAGCGCATAAATAATTAGCACCGCCGCCCCGGCGTAGGGACCAAGGCCGCGTAGAATGAGGCCGGCAAGGTTTTCGTCGGAGGCGGCGTTGGTCGTAAGTTTACCCACGAGCCAGGCGGTGATAGCAAGAAACGGCAGGGCGACCAGCGGACAGAGCCAGGCCGCGCGCCCGGATAGCTCTGCACAGAGTCCCGGCAGCAGCCGGGTGGCAGGGGGAAGAAGCGCGACGAAGGCGATGGCGGAGGCCTGTCTCGCGGTCAGGCCGGCGGATTTGTTGTCGTTCATCTCAGTTCACCCCACCATACCAGTCCGGAGGCCCGGCGAATTCACGGATATTGAGTATCTCGGCAGAGGTGCGGACCTCCAGCTCAAGTTCAGGCAGCAGCTCCTTCCAAGGTTCCGGCAGGCTGCGCCAAAGCTCGGTCTGCTCACGCTCGAGTCTCTGGCCGATGCCGAGAAAGTCCAGGCCCAGGGAGATGCTTTTATTTAATATATTGTATACCCATGTCCCGGCACGCTGTGCCAGCTCGGATTCGAGCTCTTCGCGCGCCGAGTCTGAACTCAGGTCCAGTTTGGTCGTGGTTTCCATGACAAGGGCTTCGACACTGACCTCGGCCACAAGTCCTGCAAGGCGGCCGTCTGGATCGAGAATGGGACGCAGACCTACCTTGCCGCCTGCCAGCTCGGCAGTGGCGCCGCAATCCAGGGTAAGGGCGGCTCTGCCAGGCTCCCCGCAATAAAGACCGATACCCAGGGCGTCCTCGCCGTCCACATAGGACATGAGCCTGCCTCCGCCGCCGAGGATGGCGTAGCCGTCAAGCTCTGCGGTGAGCCCGCCCTCTTTTGAAGCGTCCTCTACTTCGCGCACCGCGCCCACCAGTGCGGCGCCGTTTTCCACGAGAGAACGCGCCGCTTCAGCGCAGGTATATATTCGGGCAGGGCCGCTCTTTTCTGCAAAGCTGATGAGGGCCTGCATGATTTGAGTGATGTCGCCCTCTTCTCCGCCGGCTTCCGTAACGAGTTCCGCGGCCTCTCCGGAGCGCACGATGAAAAGCGATGTGTCCAGCCGTAGAGAGTCCGAGCGCGCAACAAGTTCGAGCCAGCGTGCTGTTTCCGCGGCAGCCTCCTCGCCAAGAAGGATGCAGCCCGTACCGGAGAAGAAGAGCTCGTCGCTGCGGGAGAGGCCCTGCAGCTGCTGCATGGCCTCGGTCACGGACTGGGCCTCGGCTGAGGCCCGCACCGGTTCTCTGCCGGAGGCGTCGCGCCCGGCGGAGATCGAGAGGACCACGCCCCCGTCTTGGGCGGCGTCAAATCCGACTGTCTCTATGACCTGGAGCCGCTCGAGCTCCCTATAGTTATTGTATACGGAGAGAGTACAGCCGGAGAGCGGCAAAAATGCGCAGAGGATGAGCACAACTGCAATGGACCGCCTCATTTCTGCCTCCTTTTGTTTCGGCCCGCCAAGTGCGGAGAGCGGAACTTGTCGGAAGAATTCGGACGTTTTATGAGTCCGGTGAGCGCTCCGGGACCTTCGCGGTCAGTGAAGGGCGCAGTATACGGCGCACCGAAGCTCTCCAGGGTGGAGAGGTGGAGTATGAGGAGGGCGAGAGCCGCCATAATACCGTATAGCCCCATAAGCACAGCCGCGAGCACAAAAATCAGGCGGCACAGCCTGAGTGCAGCGCCCAAGTCCCTGCTGGGCATGACGTAGCCGCATATGCCCGCGAGCGCCACGACTATGACGGCGATGGGCGAGACGACCTTGGCTTCCACGGCGGACTGGCCCACGATGAGCGCGCCGATTATGGATGCGGTCTGGCCGACAGGGTCCGGCAGGCGCAGACCGGCCTCCTGCAGCAGTTCAAATGAGAGCAGCATGGCGATGACCTCTGCCGCAACTCCAAAGGGGACGAATTGCTTTGCAGCCGTCATAGAGAGCAGCAGCTTGACGGGCAGCATTTCCTGGTGGTACATGGAGATCGCCACGAAAGCGGCAGGCAGACAGAGCGAAAGGAAAAGCGCCGCCCAACGCAGTAGGGTCAGCATTGAGGCCACGAGGAAGTGGTCGGCAGAGTCCTCGGGTACGCGCATGAAGGCGGCAAGACCGCCGGGCAGGACAAAGCCGAGCGGCAGCCCGTCCACCAGGATGCCAACGCGCCCGTCGAGCAGGTGCATGGCAAAGGTGTCCGGCCGCTCGGTGTGCAGCAGCTGAGGAAAGGGCGAGCGGGGCGAGTCTACGATGTACTCCTCCAGGTCTCCGGCGGAGAGGAGACCGTCGATGTCGATACCGTCTATGCGGCGAAGGACCTCTTCGGGCAGGCCGTCTTTGGCTATGCCCTCGAGGTACATGACGGCAACGCTGGTGCCTGAGCGCCTGCCCACAACAGTCTGCGTGAGATGCAGTTCGGGAGTGCGGAGTTTCCGGCGGACGAGAGAGGTGTTGACGCGCAGAGTTTCCACAAAGGCGTCCTTACCGCCCTTTATACTTTTTTCGACGGAGGGAGAGGAGATGGAACGCGTGGCTTTGGAGCGGACCTCAAACGACAGTGCGAGAGCAGCTGCATCTGAGATGAGGCAGCAAAAGCCGGCGAGCAGGTCCGTGACGACGTCACATGGCTCTGTGCGGCGGCGGACGGTACTGGAATAGACTCCTCCGCGCTCCAGCAGCTCCAGAAGGAGCTTTTCCGTTGGGGCGTCTGTCCTGCAGCTTTCCGTAAGAGGGCGCAGGATGTCCTCTGAGATGGCGGTCCCGTCAGCCAAACCGTCCACCCAGCAGACATAGATCCCCGCGCCGTCGTCGAGGCCGGGCAGAATACCGCGGCACTCGAAATCCTCGCATCCGGAGAAAGTTACAGATATAGCGGCCATGGAGAGGCCGGGTTTTTTTGAAGCAAAGTCAAACATGTGGGTAGTATACCCCATCTCAACCACATTATTTTGTATACGGAAAAAAACCTCGAAATTTATGAAAAAAGTTGTTGACAAGTCGCGCAGGAGGTGGTATATTAATCAAGCGCTCGGGAAACGGCACTGTGAAAGATGCCCAAAACGAGAGCTCGTGTACCTTGTAAATTAAACAATGTAAGCAAAAGCTTATGCAAATAAGCACCAGAGAAGGGACTTCTGGACGCGGTCTGAGAGGACCGCGAACAATTCTTTTGAATTAGCTGAGGAATCAGCTCAATAAGGTTTTAGCTGTGCTGCAAGGTACAGTTAAGATACAAATTATTGAGAGTTTGATCCTGGCTCAGGACGAACGCTGGCGGCGTGCCTAACACATGCAAGTCGAACGAAGCTCCGACACTTGAGTTTTCGGACAAGAGTGAAGGATGACTTAGTGGCGAACGGGTGAGTAATGCGTGAGCAACCTGCCTTTCAGAGGGGGACAACAGCTGGAAACGGCTGCT
>PPYE01321021.1_pt1 | contig 13120 bp, 11 predicted proteins | sample 1559881 | NCBI WGS metagenome assembly PPYE01 (sample SAMN08240022, study PRJNA423297) | Human gut metagenome, whole genome shotgun sequencing project.
AATTAATATAAGATCAGACCGGATATATATATAAAAGATATCAGGTCTGATTTTTTCTGAAGAATTGTATTTCTTTATTAATAAAAATCATATGATAATTGTTTCATAACATATAAAAACCTTAAATTCCTCATTCTTACCCCTCTTTTTTAATACCTTTGCTTAAATATCAAATATAAAAGACACGATATGAAAAAGCTTATTCAAATCATTCCTTTTTTTATCATGACAATATTTTTAATTTCAGCTTGTAATTCGAAGCATATATATAATTCTTATACTGATTACCCTGTCTATTATGAGGATAATTTGGAGTTGAAATATACTTCTGAAAAATCAGTTTTTACATTATGGTCTCCGGCTGCAGAATCCGTTCGTTTAAACCTATATACTTCCGGAGAAGGAGGTGATCCTATTCACCAATATAAAATGAAACCCTATAAAGATGGGGCTTGGATTGTTACTGTAAATGAAGATTTGAAAAATCAGTTTTATACTTTTCAGATAACTATGGATGGGGAGAAGTGGCTGGACGAAACTTCCGGTATTTGGGCAAAGGCCGTAGGAATAAATGGGCAGCGTGCTGCTGTTATCAATATGGATGAGACAGATCCGGAAGGTTGGCAGCAAGATAATTACATCCGTTCGGAAAATCCTACAGACATTATAATTTATGAAATGCATCACCGTGATTTCTCTATTGCAGAAAATTCCGGGATTAATCAAAAAGGAAAGTTTCTGGCGTTGACGGAGACGGGAAGTAAAACTCCACAGGGGCTATCATCCGGCATCGATCATCTCAAAGAACTGGGCATTACCCATGTGCATATTTTACCTTCTTATGATTTTTGTTCTATTGATGAGGCTTATTTGGAAGAGAATAAATATAACTGGGGATATGATCCTAAAAATTATAATACCCCGGAAGGTAGCTTTTCGACTAACCCTTATGATCCGGTAACCCGTATTCGCGAATTCAAAGAAATGGTACAAAGCCTTCATCGTAATGGTATAGGTGTGATAATGGATGTTGTATATAACCATACGGGCGGAAGTTTGACACAGTCAAACTTCGAATTGACTGCTCCCGGTTACTTTTATCGTCAGAATACTGATGGAAGCTACTCGGATGCATCCGCTTGTGGAAATGAAACAGCATCCGAACGTGCTATGATGCGTCATTACATGATCGAGTCTGTTAAGTATTGGGTAAATGAATATCATATTGACGGTTTCCGTTTCGATTTAATGGGTATTCATGATATTGAAACAATGAATGAATTAAAAAGTGCTTTGGCCGAGGTCGACCCTCGTATTTTTGTATACGGTGAAGGATGGACAGCTGCTGACTCTCCTCTGCCTTTAGAAGAAAGAGCCGTTAAGATACATGCACCCCGCATGAAGCATATTGCTGTGTTTAGTGATGATATACGCGATGCGTTAAAAGGTAGTGTGCATGATGCAAAGAAAGCAGGTTTCGCAGCCGGAGCAGTAAAAGGCTATGAAGAAACCGTGAAATTCGGTATTGTCGGAGCTACGCAACATCCGCAAGTAGATTACACAAAAGTGATCTATGCAGATATTCCTTATGCGACAAACCCGGCCCAGGTAATTAACTATGTATCCTGCCATGATGATCTTTGTTTGGTAGATAAATTAAAGATATCTGCTCCTGAAGGTGCTTCAACCGATGAACTGATAAGATTTAATAAGCTGGCGCAAACTGTTGTTTTTACTTCTCAGGGTATTCCTTTTATGCGTGCCGGAGAAGAATTGTATCACAATAAGAAAGGGGTGCATAACAGTTACCAATCTCCGGATTCTATTAATAAGATAGATTGGTCTAATAAGGCAAAGTATGTAGATATATTTAATTACTATAAAGGATTGATTGAATTGCGTAAAGCTCACCCAGCTTTCCGTATTCCTACTAGTGAAGGCATCCGGCAATCTCTTCGTTTTATGGAAAACACCCAACCAGGAATTGTAGCTTATACATTAGGAGAAAATGCAAATGGCGATACTTGGAAAGAAATAATGGTTGTTTTAAATGGTAATCGTAATTCTGTAAAAATGAATATTCCGGAAGGAAATTGGACAGTTGTTTGTCGGAATGGCAAAATTAATAGAGACGGGTTAGGGAAACTATTCGGTGGTAATATGACAATCGATCCTTCTTCTGCTTTAATTATCTGGAGATACTGAGAGCCTGTTTAAATTTTCTACAGAAAATTTAAACAGGCTCTCAGTAAGCTTTTCTTTATATCTTTGTCCATAGTTTACATAACTATCAGGTGTTAAAGGAAAGTTATTTAAGGAGGGGAAAATTGGAATTTATGTAAAGTATTATAATGTAGATGCTTCTAGATTAAAAGCAATTAGGATAACCCCCGCTTCAACAGCCTGATAGATATAATGTCTTTATTATTGAAAATATATATCGTTCCAAAAAATAATTTTCTGCTGTATAACTTACTAAAAGGGAGTAAGTTTTAATAAATCAAATATACAATATTGATTAGAATTCTTTTACAAAGATAAAATATTAAGTCTTATTTGCAATAGTATAGACGTGTTTCTTACTAATTAAATGTGGATAGTCATTTTTAATAATACATACATTCTTGTTTATGTGGGGGTGCGATATTCAGGCTAAACAGTTGATTGCCTGTTTCTTCTAGCAGGTTTCCATATATTACAAAGTGAAGAGTAAATATTTTAGACTATTAAGGTTTATTAAGAATTCGGAGAGGTGTTAAAAGGGAACAGGAAAAATATTTTTCCAAGATTTAATCAGGTTTTTAGATAAATCTATTTATGATTAAAATAATTGCATGCTATTATTTATTTTACCTACATTTGCAAAGCAATTACAAACATTATGATAGTAAACACAACAGTTAAACCTATATTGCGATTTCGCCGCTGGAGCCGGAAAAGCTATGCTATGTTTGTTAGCATGGGAAAATGTGTGACTATCGGGTATTTAAAGAAGAGCGTAATTGAAGCTTCGCTGAATAAACAGCAAGTGTCCATTTCTTATACATATATTCGCCAGGAAGATTTAAATACTTCTGCTGAAGAAGAATGCGGATCTTTATCCGATATTCTTCAAACACCATTATTTCTAACAATACTACCACAATCCTTAAATACAGTTAGCTTTTATGGTGTATCAGAGCTTGTAAAACAAAACAATCAATATAACCGGGAAAGTGAGCCGGATAAGTACGTAAATTGTATTTATCCGGCTCATTTTAATTTTCTATATAAAAACAGTTAATGCTATGATCAAAGAGATTAAGAACAGAATATTATCCGGTAAGCCCGTCGCAACAGAAGAAGTACTCTATTTATCGCTTCATATCCCGAAAGAAGAATTATATCAGGCGGCTCACGAAATAACAAAGGAGATGGCATCAAACATATTTGATATGTGTTCTATCATTAATGCAAAATCCGGTCGCTGCTCCGAGAATTGCAAATGGTGCGCTCAATCCTCACATTATCAAACCAAAGCAGAAGTGTATGCTCTGGTAGATAAAAAAGAATGTCTGCGACATGCTTTACATAATGAGCGACAGGGAGTAAAACGGTTTTCATTGGTAACAAGTGGCCGTAAACCTTCTAAAAAAGAGATGGATAAGATCTATGAAAACGTAGAATATATACGGAATAATTCAACTATCAAACTATGCGCTTCACTGGGATTATTAAATGAAAACGAGATGAGTAAACTGTATCATGCAGGCGTAACCCGTTATCATTGTAACCTGGAAACATCCCCTTCTTATTTTCCCTTGTTGTGTAACACTCATACTCAGGAAGAAAAGCTTAATACAATTCGTGCAGCAAGAAATGCAGGTATGGATATTTGTTGTGGAGGTATTATCGGAATGGGGGAGACGATGAAAGATCGTATTGAGTTTGCCCTTGTATTACAGCAATTAAGAGTAATGTCTATTCCTATAAATATATTGCAGCCGATATCGGGCACACCATTAGAAAATGCAGCTCCTCTTACAGAAGAAGAAATCCTTACTACAATAGCGCTTTTTCGTTTTATCAATCCTACTGCCTTTTTAAGATTTGCAGGAGGACGTTCTTTATTGAGCCGTGAGGGAATGGAAAAAGCACTGTATATTGGTATAAATTCCGCTATTGTCGGCGATTTGCTCACCACAATAGGATCAAAAGTATCAGAAGATAAAGAAATGATTGAAAAGTATTATCCGGTGGACACCTTTGATAAAAAACATCTTTGGCACCCATATACATCTACCGTTAACCCTTTGCCGACTTACAAAGTAAAAAGAGCGGAAGGATGTACAATAGAATTGGAAAACGGCACTTTGCTGATAGAGGGAATGTCGTCCTGGTGGTGTGCAATTCATGGATATAACCATCCTATATTGAACGATGCTGCTAAAAATCAATTGGATAAGATGTCACACGTTATGTTTGGCGGATTAACACATGATCCGGCCATTGAGTTGGGGAAATTATTATTGAGCATATCTCCTCCTTCTATGCAGAAAATATTTTATGCAGATTCAGGTTCGGTAGCTGTTGAGGTTGCTTTGAAAATGGCTGTTCAATATTGGTTTGCAAAAGGAAATAAAGAGAAAACAAATTTTATAACGGTAAGGTCCGGATATCACGGAGATACCTGGAACACTATGTCTGTTTGTGATCCGGTGACAGGTATGCACAATATATTTGGTTCTTCCTTGCCGGTACGTTGTTTTGCACCTGCTCCGTCAACTCGTTTTCATGAAGAATGGAAGGAAGAAGATATATTTCCCTTAAAAGAGATGATAGGAGCACATAAAGATGAATTAGCAGCTCTTATATTAGAGCCTGTTGTGCAGGGAGCGGGTGGAATGCATTTTTATCATCCGGAATATATCAGGCAAGCTGCAAAACTTTGCAAAGAATATGGACTACTTTTAATCTTTGATGAAATAGCCACAGGCTTCGGACGTACGGGTAAACTTTTTGCATGGGAGCATACAGGTGTGGAACCGGATATTATGTGTATCGGAAAATCACTGACCGGAGGATATATGACCTTATCTGCAGTGTTAACTACGGACGATATCGCAAATACTATATCAAGCGGATATCCGGGAGTATTTATGCACGGACCAACTTTTATGGGAAATCCTTTGGCATGTGCTGTTGCTTATGCATCAACAAATCTGCTGCTTTCTTCGGGATGGGAGCAGAAAGTGAAGAATATCGAAAATCAATTGATTCGGGAACTTGAACCTGCCAGGCATTTACCACAAGTAGAGGATGTAAGGGTATTGGGAGCTATCGGAGTAATTGAAGTAAAATCTCCTGTAAATATGGCTCATATACAACATCGTTTTGTAGAAGAAGGAGTGTGGATAAGACCTTTTGGAAAATTGGTATATGTAATGCCGCCTTACATCATATCGTCAACTGAACTAAGTAAACTGACGGGAGCACTGGTGAAGGTTGTTAGTGAACTGGCACAATGAAAAAGAATATATTGAACTCGCTGGAAGAAGAATTATTGAGATTGGAAGATCAAAGTAATTTGCGTACTCTACCTGATATTTTGCATTATAACAGGGAGGTAATAGTTGGGGATACTACCATGCTCAATCTTTCTTCCAATGATTATTTAGGATTGGCTACAGATATAAAACTCAGGGAAGAGTTTTTCAGGAAGTTGGATCCGGAAACTTTCCTTCCTTCTTCATCTTCGTCTAGGCTCTTAACAGGCAATTATTCTATATATACGGAAGTTGAAAGACAACTATGTAACTTGTTCGATGCAGAAGCAGCTTTGATATTCAATAGCGGGTATCACATGAATACGGGAATTTTACCGGTAATCAGTGATGGAAATACGTTGATACTTGCTGATAAATTGGTGCACGCAAGTATCATAGATGGAATCCGTTTGTCTGCGGCAAAATGTATCCGGTACCGGCACAATAACTATCAGCAACTGGAGTCTCTGCTAAATAACTATTGTAAAAGTTATGATAAAGTAATAATAGTGACAGAAAGTATTTTCAGCATGGATGGAGATGAAGCTGATTTACGAAAGTTGGTTGAACTTAAAAAACAATTCGGTAACGTATTATTGTATGTAGACGAAGCTCATGCAGTAGGTGTAAGAGGTAATAACGGGCTGGGATGTGCTGAGGAAAAAGAGTGTATTCCTGATATTGATTTCTTAGCCGGCACTTTTGGTAAAGCCTTGGCATCCCTGGGAGGATATATTGTATGTCGTAAGACGATACGTGATTATCTGGTAAACAAAATGCGGACTCTGATATTTACCACAGCACTTCCTCCTGTTAATTTGATGTGGTCTAAATTTATATTGGACAGACTTCCTGACTTTAAAGATAAAAGAGAAGCTTTAAAACAAACGTCAATTTTATTAAAAGAAGGATTAGTTTTGAAAGGTTATCAGTGTGTTTCCGGTAGTCATATACTTCCTGTAATGATTGGAAATAGCCATATAACGGTAAAAAAAGCAAAAGAGATACAGAAAAAAGGTTTTTATGTACTTCCCGTACGTCCCCCTACAGTTCCGGAAGGTACATCAAGACTACGTATATCTTTAACTGCAAGTATAAAACAAGAAGAAATAAAACAATTAATCAGTGTTCTCTAACTGATATATAATGAAACAACAATTTATAGTAAAGAAAGATTATCCTGAGTTATTGATCTTTTTTGCCGGATGGGGCATGGATGAGAATCCTTTTAAAGAATATCGTCCATTGTGTAAAGACTTTATGATATGTTACGATTATACGGAACTAGATTTCAACTATAATATGACTGCATATTATTCATCAATAAGTATAATCGCATGGTCGATGGGTGTATGGGCCGCTTCTAGAGTTTTTGAAAAGAAAGATCTTCTCTTAACATCATGTATTGCTGTAAATGGTACGCCTTATCCGGTAGATGATCATAAAGGAATACCGGTTGCTGTTTTTATGGGAACTTTGAAAAGTCTGAATGAAGTTTCACTTCGTAAATTTCAGCGTAGGATGTGTGGGTCCAACATTTTATTAGAAAGTTTTTTAAATAAATCACCACAAAGAACCATTGAAGATTTGAAAAATGAGCTACAAGCCATAGGAGAGCAGGCAGTCAACTTGTCATTCCCCTCTCTGATCTGGGATAAAGCTTATATTAGTGATAAAGATAAAATATTTGTGCCGGATAACCAAATAAAGGCCTGGACAGAAACTGATACTATAATAGTAGACGGCGAACATTATTTTGAAGACTTATGGAAGAAACTCTTACATTGATTCAACAAGAAAGTTATAACATAGATAAAGCATTGATCATTGAACGATTTTCAAAAGCTTTAGATAGTTATAATAGCGAAGCATTTGTACAGAAAGATATAGCACAAAAGATGATCTCTGTGATTAATGGCTTTTTTACTTCCCCTTGTATCAGCTTATTGGAAATAGGTTGTGGAACAGGCATTTTCTCGAAAATGCTGATTGAAAGGTTACATCCTTATAGAGCTGTGTTAAATGATATTTGTCCTCGTGCAGAAAAAAGTATTTTGAGTTTATTAGATGATACCATATCTTTCCAGCCAGGTGATGCTGAAATATGTCACTTTCCCGGAAATCATAATTTGATAGCTTCTTGCTCCACTTTGCAATGGTTTAGTGATCCGGGATACTTTTTTAAGCGTTGCCATGCTCTTCTTGCGGATAATGGGTATTTGGCTTTTACTACATTCGGTACGGAAAATATGCACGAAATAAAAGAGGTGACGGGAAACACCTTACCTTACCGTACAAAAGAAGAATTGGAGCAGATTCTGGATGAAGACTATGAATTGATCCATTCTGAAGAAGATATAATAAAATTGGCTTTTACATCTCCTTTAAAGGTGCTTTATCATTTAAAGCATACTGGTGTTTCGGCTGTAAAAAAACAAAAGTGGACTAAAAAAGATTTATTGGTTTTCTGTGAAAAATACATAGATAAGTTTGGAAATAATGACGGAACAGTTTCTCTAACCTACCATCCGGTTTATATAATTGCAAGAAAGAAATAAGATGAAAAAGAAAGTTTATTTTGTAACCGGGATAGATACGGATGCCGGAAAAAGTTATGCTACGGGTTTTATTGCACGTAGTTGGAATGAAAAAGGTATCCGTACTATTACTCAGAAGCTTATTCAAACAGGTAATGTCGGTTATTCGGAAGACATTGAGTTACATCGCAAATTAATGAATATACCTTATACGGAAGAAGATAAAGAGAAACTTACCATGCCTGAAATATTTTCTTATCCTGCTTCTCCTCATCTCGCAGCTGAAATAGATAAGCGGAGTATTGATTTTGATAAAATAGAAAAAGCTACAGAAGAGTTAAGTAAGCGTTATGATGCTGTTTTGCTGGAAGGTGCAGGTGGTATAATGGTTCCTCTTACAAGACATTTATTGACGATAGATTATATCTCTCAGAAAAAGTATCCGGTGATACTTGTTACTTCCGGAAAGTTAGGAAGTATAAATCATACCTTATTAACATTGGATGCTATTAAAAATAGAAATATAATTCTGGATACCGTAGCTTACAATCTGTTTCCAGAGACGGAAGATGAAACAATAAGGAACGATACGGAAAAATATATTAGAGCATATCTTCAACAAAATTCTCCTTCAACGAATTTTGTATATGTTCCTTATATTAGGTTGGAGTAAGTTATTTGTGCATTCATGTATCTTTATCAGAGTAAATATCGGATTTCATAAAGTTAATAGTATGCTTCAAATGTGGAAGTTACACAACTTATATTATCTTTGTAACCGTACATAACAGATATAAGCTTATAAGGATGGATATCGAAAAAGCAATGACTAGCGGAATTGTCTTTAAAGGAGGAGATGACCCGTCAAAGAAAAGGGGTGGAGCAAAAGTAAAGACAAAAGCAAAAAAGAAAACTTATATAACCGGTCAACACGGCTCCGGAGCTGCTAAAATGAAAGTGGAATATCGCCGTAAAAGGGCTACCAGAAATAAAAACAGGTAATTCATTTTTTATAATAAACGACGCTTCTTTCTATGAAAAAGGTAAGTATAATATTTACTATTTTATTTACTTTGGTTTGTTTTCCTCTTTTTTCGCAGGAGAAAGCAAAACCACGTAATGGAGAGGGGTTACACGCTTTTTTAAAAAGACATAATCTTAACGGAAAAGAAAACTATCAGGCTTTTATAGAGCTGAATAAAAATAAGCTGGGTAAAAATAACTCCTTAAAATTAGGAGTAGAATATAAACTTCCACCTCCGGCAAATCAGAAAAAGAAACTATCAGGTAAATTGAAGCAACCGTTATTTGGCAAGAAGTACGAGGAATATACCATAAAATCAAACCGTCTTGCCGGCGCCTGCTTTTATCTGGTAAGCGGACATGGTGGTCCGGATTGCGGGGCAATTGGTAAGGTTGGCGACCGTGAACTTCATGAAGATGAATATGCTTATGATATAACGCTACGATTAGCTCGGGCTCTTTTAGAAGAAGGGGCAAATGTACATATCATTATCCAGGATGCCAAAGATGGAATACGTGATGATAAGTTTCTAAGAAATAGTAAAATAGAAACTTGTATGGGAAATGAAATTCCCTTAAACCAAGTGAAAAGGTTGAAGCAAAGGTGTGATAAAATCAATAGTCTACATCGTAAATCCAAAGAGAGTTATCAAAGAGCAATTTTTATTCATCTGGATAGCAGAAGTAAAAAACAACAAACAGATGTATATTTTTATTATGCCGGAAAAAGTACTGCCGGTAAGAATCTGGCTAACACATTAAAAACGACCTTTCAGGAACATTATGATAAACATCAGCCTAATCGCGGATTTACAGGCACGGTAAGTACCCGTAATTTATACGTGTTAAATAATACAACTCCTGTTTCTGTTTTTACAGAACTGGGTAATATCAGGAATAGCTTCGATCAAAGACGTTTCGTCGAAAGCGATAATCGTCAGGCACTTGCCAACTGGCTATGCAGAGGCTTTATCAAAGATTATGAAAAATCCAAAAAGAAATAAATATCTTTTTATTCTTCCCTTATTGCATCAATAGCTTTTATTTGTATAGCTCTTACAGATGGTATAAGACCAGACAAAAGTCCGGCAAAACATAAGGCAATAAGTGCGAGCACAGCCGGATTGAAATTAATATAAGGAGGAATAAATAAAAGATCCTCAAGAGCATGTTTGGACATCTCTATTCGTATTACTTCCAGTACGAAGACTCCAAAGCTTAAACCGGAAAGCCCGGCTATTACGGTAAGCATAAAACTTTCAGTAACAATTTGTCTCACTATATTATAAGGTTTAGCACCTAATGCTCTTTTTATACCTATTTCCCGTGTTCTTTCCCTAACCGTTACCAGCATGATATTACTAACTCCGATTACCCCGGAAAGCAGAGAACCCAATCCGACTATCCATGTTAATATATCAGTTCCATCAAATAAGTTTCTGAATATAAGAAACTCTCTTTCGATGTTGAAACAGCCAACTGCTTTATCGTCAGTAGGTGAGATATTGTGTGCCTGCCGCAAAATGGCTTTTACTTCATCCTCAACCATATTTGCCGTATATCCATCTTTGGTAGTACACGCAATAAAATTTATAACATTATTTTTTTGAAAAGTCAATTGCATAGTAGTGAAAGGAATAAACACAGTTAACTCTACATCCCCATCAAGAGAGATTTTTGAAACCGGGCTTATCACTCCTACTACCGTATAATTAATCCCCTTTATCTGAATACTTTTTCCTATCGGGTCTTCTCCTACGGCAAACATTGATTCATAAACTTCCTTCCCGAGGATACATGTTTTTTTATTGTATTCCGTATCGGCGTTATTGAAATACCTGCCCCTTAAGAGGTGCATCTTTTCAATAATAAACTCTTCCGGATATACTCCTCTTATGCTGAAAGAGCCGGTTTTGGATGCTCTTACTATATTATTAAATGAAGATATTTCAATTAATACGGGTGATACTAATTCTACAGACTGAGCTTTATTTTTGATAAGCTCAATATCTTTATTGTTCATTGTCCACGAACGCCCCCTTTTGTATCCTCTATAAGGTTCGCTGGTGGGTACAGCTGCAAAAAAACATGAGTTTTCCGCAACTCCCTGAGCAAGTTTGTTTATCCCACCCTTGAAGCCGTTGCCGATTGCTATTAGCCCCACTAACATGAAAATACCCCAGAATACACCAAAACCTGTGAGGAAACTACGGAATTTATTCCTTGTAATTGTATTCCAAATCTCTTGCCAGTTATCTAAATCAAACATATTCTTTTATTTGCTTATTCGTTTCTCATTGCATCAATAGGACTAATTTTAGAAGCTTTCAGTGCCGGCATAAGCCCGGCGACTATTCCGCATATAATAATTATAATTATTGCGACCACCATTGTACCAATATCAACAGAAGGATCTTTAAACATAGATACCCCTCCGGAAGTGTTAGCCAGTTGATTGTTTGCAATCTCAGTGATACCTATCCCTATTAATAATCCTATATATCCGGCTATACTGGTTATAAATATAGATTCCATAATGATCAGCCATAAAATATCTTTGGGCTTTGCTCCTAATGCTTTTCTGATTCCGATTTCAACTGTCCGTTCTTTTATTGTTATTAGCATAATATTTCCCACTCCTACACTTCCTGCTATCAGGGAAGCTAATCCGACAATAAATATAAATATATCGATCAGTCTGAAGATTTGTATGGCTTGTATAGAAGCCGAAGAAGTATTTCTAATGAAAAGTGCAGCTCTGTCTTCCGGATCTACATTATGTATCTGGCCAAACATTGTTCGTAATTTCTTGTTGAAATTATCATTTGCTTCATGCGAATCAAGTCCTTCTACAATAAAATCAATTTTATGGCACTCAACGTCTTTGCTATAAAGCATTTTAGCTATAGATATCGGAATGTAAGCCGGAAGAACCAATTGGTAACTATTACTTCTGTCATATACACCAACCACTTCATATGTTATACGGTTGGCAACTACAGGCTTTCCAATCGGGTCTTCATTTTTAAATAATAACTTTCTGATATCTTCGCTGATCACAATTACTTTACGCTTTTCCTTGATATCCAGTTCATTCAGAAATCTTCCATATCCTTCTTTCATTTTTATATCGTCGATTTCAACAATATTCAGGTTAGTCCCTTCAAGATTCCATATTCCTGATTCTTCTCCGTAAGATAAAATAACCGGTTCAATAATTCGGGGAGCAACTGCTGTAACCTCTTCAAGATGATTCTCTATCAGATCTATGTCCTTTGGAGTAAATTTGATTTCTCTGCCGGAAGTAAAGCCGGCATAATCTACTGATGTTTTTCCCGGCCAGATACTTACCGAGTTTTGAGCTCGCCCGGCAAAATTAGACATCACTCCATTTCTTAGTCCTTTCCCGGATGCTAACAAAAGTATTAATAGCAATATACCCCATGCTACAGCAAATCCTGTGAGAATAGTTCGTAGCCTGTTGTTGTTGATAGTTGCTAATATTTCATGAAAAACTCCCCAAATATGCATAACGAATGATTATTATATTATTTTCTTATCTTAAATTAAGCCTTTTGTTCTTAAGTATAATAAGATGATATAAAAACATATTGTCCAGATCTTTAATTGTATTTATCTGAGCGATTATTGAATAATATGAAGGAATTTATATTCCTTAAAGTTGGGATGGGAAGGGGGATAAATTAGTTATGTTATTGTTCGTTTTACATAGTAATATTTTGTTTGTAGTTAATCAATACATTAATAAAATTTTATTCTACTTTTACTATTTATCAATTACAGACACAAATATAATAGAAAATATATAATATTCTCCTATTAAAATAATACTATTTAATATTAACTTAATTTTTGTTCTGTATGTGAGTCTGATTTTTACAAATATATAATTAAAATAAATGAATAGTATTTAGTTTCAAAAATTTTGTTGCTTTTTTTATTTTTTAATAAGGAGACTTATTAAGATCAAAATTATAAAAATATATTTCTTTGCTAAAACTAATTATTTTATAG
>PPYE01585750.1_pt1 | contig 13120 bp, 15 predicted proteins | sample 1559881 | NCBI WGS metagenome assembly PPYE01 (sample SAMN08240022, study PRJNA423297) | Human gut metagenome, whole genome shotgun sequencing project.
TCGATAAGAATTGTCATATCTGAATTCTTACCAAAAAGGAGCCATTTTTAACCAAAAACACAAACTATTTTACACTACCTCATTTTATTTCATGTTTCCAAGCATTGCTTCATAGGCATCTACACGGATGTTATCCCGATAGATCTTTTTGATTTCACTTTCCGTATAAAAATCATACAGCATTTCCAGCAGTATGCTTAAATATTCCTCAGACATTTCTTGTCCTTCGTATTCCATGATTCGATATGCCACACAAGCATACGCGTTTGAAGATTGATAGGTCCTTCCTGCTTTAGTGGTTATCCGATTTCAAAAGGAAGCGGTTCCCCTCGGCTTTCTTCGAGGTATTTCTCCGCTTCGCACCAAAATCCTTTCCGTCTTACGAATTCCTCCAGATAAAATAGTTCTCTTTCTGATTGCCGCGCCCGTTTTTTTAGTGTCTCAGTCGTGTATTCTTCTTTCTCTGTTCCTTCCTCTGGCCATCCATAGTAAATCAAAAGAAGGAGAGTTTAGATTTGTTTAGAATTCATTTAGAAACGGATAAGATGTTACTGCTATAGTGAACTTATCAAAAGGAACAGCTTTTGAAAATTGTGGAAAGGAGATAAAAGGAGAAAGCCAGTGGATACGTTTGTCTGGCAGAGAAATTACCAACAGAAAAAGGTAGTACATAGTAGAATCCCAATAAGGGAAACCATGATGGCATGTAAGATATATGCCACTATTTAGAAAGGAGTTTAACTATGAATAATATTCGCAATAAGAAATGGAAAGGATTTTTAAAGAAAGGACTTGTGTTCTGCATGATTAGCGTAATGGCACTAGGGCTGGTAGCCTGTGGTGGAAAGGATAAGAAATCAGATACAAAAGCGTCGAAAACACAAACTGAGCAGTCTACAAATAAAAAGACAAATAAGAAACCATCTTCCCAGACAGAGAAAAAGGATGATGCAGATATTGAAAAAACACAGAACACGACCGGAGCGGATCAGAATAAGACAGATGATACAAAGGCGCAGGATGGAGCAGACAAAAAGTCTGACACAAAGAATTCAACAAAGAAAAACAGCACAGTGCAGAAATCCAATAAAAGTGGTTCGACAACAAAAGACAAAAAGAATAATTAAGCATAATGGGCCACATGGGAACATGCGGCCCATTTTTCCTGAAAGGAATACAATATGAAGAATATACTGGAATATTTGGAAAAGACAGAACAGCAATACCCCTGTCATACAGCGTTGGACGACGGAATCTTTGTATTTACCTGGAAAGAATTAGCAGAGATATCCAGACAGATGGGGACAGCATTTGCAGGAAAAACAGAGCCAGGGCAGCCAATTGTCATATTAGCAGAAAAAAGTTCGGTCACGCTGGCAGCTATGTTTGGGGCGGTATATGCCGGATGTTTCTATGTTGTGGTTGAGCCTTCGCAGCCAGCGCAAAGAATACAGGAGATTTTGAATGTGCTGGAGCCGGAGCTTATTGTGACAAATGACAGAACAAGGGAACTTTTAGTACAGATAGATTACAAGAGGAATACATATCTGGTAAAGGATGCCATGAATGAACAGACAGATTGGCAAGTTCTTCAGAAGATCCGAAGGGGCTGTCGGGATACAGATATCCTGTATGGAATCTTTACTTCCGGTTCAACCGGAAAACCGAAAGGAATCGTAGTCAGCCACCGGGCAGCGATGGACTTTATCACACATTTTGTGGATACATTCGGATTCACAGTTCATGACAGGATTGGAAATCAGGCACCTTTTGATTTTGATGTGTCAGTGAAAGATATTTATACCAGTATGTTTACTGGGGCAGAGCTTGTTATTATTCCAAAAGAAATGTTTTCTGCGCCACCTCTACTGCTTAATTATATTTGTGAAAAGAAAGTAACCGCACTTATATGGGCAGTGTCCGCCCTCAGTCTGGTGTCAGCATTAAAAGGACTTGCCTATCAAGTACCTTTGACGGTAAAAAAGATTCTTTTCAGCGGAGAAGTCATGCCAGTAAAGCAGCTCAGAATATGGCAGGCAGCATTACCAAGTGCAGAATTTGTTAATTTATACGGACCTACGGAAATCACCTGCAACTGCACGTATTATCGGGTAAAAGAAATGCTTCAGGACGGAGAAAAAATTCCGATTGGAAAAGCATTTCCGGGCAGAGATGTGTTCCTTTTAGACGAAAATGAAAAAGAAATTGTATCTCCAGGAATGGTTGGGGAAATTTGTGTTTCAGGAGAGTCGCTGTCGGAAGGATATTATCACAACCCCAAGGAAACAAATGAGAAATTTATATTTTATGTGCGAGGTGGTGATGGAGGTGTGCGTTGTTATAAAACCGGCGATTTGGGATTCTACGGAAAAGATGGTGAACTTTACTTCTCTGGACGGAAAGATTTTCAGATTAAACACATGGGACATCGAATTGAACTAGAAGAAATCGAGCATGCAATGGATCAGACTGACGGTCTGGAGAGAGGCTTATGCCTGATGGATCAGAGAACAAACAGACTGGTGGCATTTTATATGGGGGATGTAAGTAAGGAACAGATTTTGAAACAGATGAAGGAAAAACTCCCGGCCTATATGATTCCTCATAAGTTGATAAAAACAGATTTGATGCCATTAAACAAAAATGGAAAAATAGACCGGGAGCATTTCCGGCAGAAGTTGGGGTGATGAAATGGATATGGAATATTTGGAATATGGAATTGTGAGATATGGTACACCTCTCTATGTATTCAATATGGACGAAATGAGAGACACAGTATTGCTCATTCGGAATGAACTGGCAGGGAAGGCAGGGCTTTGTTTTGCTATGAAAGCCAATCCATTTTTGACAAGGCAGATGGCAGCCCTAATAGACCGGATCGAAGTCTGCTCAATGGGAGAATTTGAAATTTGTAGGAAACTTGAAATCGAGCCTGAAAAAATACTGATATCAGGAGTGTTGAAAGAAAAAGAGGATATTTATTCAATTCTGAGATATTACGGGGGAGCATGTACCTATACCATTGAATCCCTGAATCAGTTCCATGCCTTTGCAGAGTGGTGCGATGCTAATAATGAAGTAATTCATGTATATCTCAGACTGACCAGCGGAAATCAGTTTGGCATGGATGCAGAAATTATTCAAAATATAGTTTCTATGAGGGAGATGTGTCCATTTTTGAAAATTCAGGGAATCCATTACTTTTCCGGAACACAGAAAAAATCAATGGAAAAGATAAAAAAGGAGTTAGCATATCTGGATAATTTTTTAAGGGAATTGGAAAAAACATCCGGATTTCAAATAGAAGAATTGGAGTATGGCCCTGGAATTCCTGTTTCGTATTTTGATGGACAGCAGGATATGATGGAGGAAAACATCCATATGATTGCCGAACAAATTCCGGCAATGCAATGGAAAGGAAGTGTTATGCTGGAGATGGGACGTGCACTTGCAGCAAGATGTGGATACTATCTGACTAGCGTAAAGGATATTAAGCTGAACAACGACAGGAATTACTGCATCGTAGATGGTGGGATTCATCAAATTCATTATGATGGACAGATTAGAGGTATGTATTGTCCGAAGCTTCAGGTAAGCCCAGAGCACGAGTTTGGTATAGAAAAAACATATACCGTCTGTGGATCTCTCTGTACGGTTAATGATATATTGGTGCAGAATGTGGCAATTAAAAATTTGAGGGTTGGAAATGTACTGATTTTTGAACGTGTGGGAGCTTATGCCATAACGGAGGGAATGGCGATGTTCTTAAGTCATGAATTACCACAGGCTGCCTTTTACAGTAAAGAAATGGGATGGAAGCTGGCAAGGAAAAAACTGGAGACATATAAATGGAATATGGAGGATGAGATAGACGATGGAAGCATTGATGAATATTTTAATGGAAATTGATGAAAGTATTGATTGGAAGAAGGAAAATTCATTGATTGACGACAGGCTGTTGGATTCTTTCGGAGTAATTACTCTTATCTCGGAGCTTGAAGAAGTATTTGCTATTGAAATAGAGGCGGTGGAAATTGTTCCTGAGAATCTGAACTCTGTGGATGCTATATGGAAAATGGTGCAGAGGTTAAAGGAGAACTGATATGGCTTATCATACGTCCATATATTTATTCCTGTTTTTGCCGGCAGCACTTCTTGCCTATCAGTTGACGCCGAAAAAGTTCCGATGGATGACATTAGTGTTATGTGGCTATACGTTTTTCTGGACGGTCAGCGGCAAATTGGTTTTGTATCTAGTGGGGACGACACTGGTAACCCATTACATAGGCGTGTGGATCTCTTCAGTAAAACTTCAGTGTAAGATGAATACATCAGGATTGCACAGAGAAGAAAGCAATGCCCTTAAGAAACGATATAAGAAAAAAGAGAAACAAATACTGGCTGGTGGAATTTTTATACTGATATCTGCACTTGCATATCTAAAATACTATAATTTTTTCATACAGAATGCGAATATTCTGTTGCAGGGAATAGGGAGCCAACTTTTATTAGATGCTAAAATACTGGTGCTTCCCATTGGAATCTCCTTTTACACCTTACAGGCTATTGGCTATATAATAGATGTCTATTGGGAAAAAATCGACGGACAACAGCATCCGGGAAAGGTGGCATTGTTCCTTGGATTTTTTCCACAGATTATGGAAGGACCGATCAGCCTGTATTCCCAGACCACAGATACACTTTGGGCAGGGACTTCCCTAAGAGGAGAAAATATATCTAAAGGCTGTGTCAGGATTCTGTGGGGATTATTCAAAAAAATGGTCATTGCAGACCGTCTCTATGTGTTGGTACAGGCTGTTTTTGAGCATTATGAGAATTATCATGGAGTGATAATTGCAGTTGCGGCTGTGGCCTATACCATCCAGCTCTATATGGAATTTTCAGGGTGTATGGATATCATCATAGGGAGTGGCAGAATGTTCGGTGTGACTTTGCCTGAAAATTTCTGTCAGCCCTTTGCCTCAAAAAATGCAGCAGAATTCTGGAGACGGTGGCATATCACGCTGGGCGTATGGTTTAAAACCTATATTTTTTATCCGGTATCGGTATCTGCAGCAGTAAAAAAATGGAATAAATTCGGGAAAAAACATTTGGGAAAGTACGTCACAAAGCTTGGTGTCTCTGCGTTTTGCCTATTTCCAGTGTGGCTGTTTAACGGTCTGTGGCATGGCCCAAGGTGGAGTTATATTTTCTATGGGATGTATTATTTTGTGATTCTCCTGACCGGAGTCGCTCTTGAGCCGATAAGAAATAGAATCATAAAATATGCCCATTTGAATGAGCATGCGTTTTATTATAGGGTTCCACAGGTTTTAAAAACTTGGCTTATTATATTTGTTGGAGAACTGTTTTTCCGGGCAAATGGTCTGGCTGCCGGATTTCGGATGTTTAGAAGTATGTTTCGGAATTTCGAGTTGCAGAAATTATGGGATGGGACGCTGCTTACCTTTGGATTGGACCAGGCGGACTATTATGCTATCATAGCCGGATGTATGGTGGTGGCTGTGGTCGGAATGATAAAAGAAAGGAGTCTGCTGGGTGAAGAAGGAATCGGAAAATTGTGTCTTCCGCTCAGATGGGCGGTCTATTATGGACTCATTCTGGCGGTGGCGATTTTTGGAGCCTACGGAAGCGGTTATCAGCAGGTGGACATGATTTATGCGGGATTTTAAAAGTATACGAAACAGAGCAGGAACACTAGTTGTATTTTTTTCGGTTCTGATTGTAATTTTAGTAGGAGTATCAGAAAAAATAGAGCTGGCTTGTATAGAAAATGATAATCTGGTTCAGAGCAGGAATAAAAGTACCTTTCGGATTTTAAGGGAGCCGGCAAACAGCATAGATGTGATCGTTGTGGGTGATAGTCTGAGCTTTTCATCAGTCTCGCCAATGGACTTATGGAAGAATCATGGTATTACTGCTTATGTTTGCGGCCAATCAGGACAAAAGATACAGGAAACATTTCATATGCTTGAAAATGTATTTACTGCACAGTCACCCAAATTGGTTATATTGGAAACAAACACTATGTTCAGGGGAAGAGGGGGACAGGATTTGATTAATCTAAAAGAAACACTGGAAGAATGGGCAAACAACTATATCCCGATTTTCCGTGGGCATGATATTTGGAAATCTTTTGTAATGGATAAAGAGTATCCAGAAGAAAATTTCAAAGGATTTGCGTTAAGGTGTGGCGTACAGCCATATGAAAAGGGAGATTATATGCTGGAAACCGAGCAGAAAGAGGAAATGCCGCCTATGGTAAAAAATTATATGGGGGATATCATAAATCTTTGCAAGCAAAATGGAGCTAAGTTGCTTCTTTTAGGAACGCCATCTCCATTGAATTATAATTATCGAAGGCACAATAGCATTGATGCATATGCAAAGGAGCACAATCTGGAATACCTGGATATGAATATGAAACTGAAAGAAGTTGGGATTGATTGGAATACTGACAGTTTGGATAAAGGTGATCATCTGAATCTGTCGGGTGCCAGGAAGGTTACACAATATCTGGGGGGATTTTTAACCAAGAAGTATGTACTCCCTGACCATAGGGGGGAAAGTGACTACACTGCATGGATGAAAGAAGCAGAAGATTATACGAGGAAATTAGAAAAATCGTTGAAGGTGATGAGAGATAATGAGAATAAAACAAACAGAAAACTGGAAAAAGTGGATAACAGCGATATTTCTGCTTGTATGTCTGGCCTTTTGCGTGTTGCTGTTTAAAGCATATTTGGATGGAAAGTTCGACTCTGTTGATACTCTGCAAAAGTACATCGCGGGATTTGGTCTGATGGCCCCGGTCATTCTGACGGCCATTCAGGCAGCGCAGGTAGTGCTGCCGATACTGCCAGGATTCTTAGGATGCGTTGTCGGAGCTGTCATGTTTGGATGCATGGGTGGCTTTTGGTGCAATTATATTGGAATTTCGGTAGGATCCATTATCGCGTTTTTACTGGCGAGAAGATATGGGCAAGGATTGGTCAGCAGAATGTTTCCGGGAAAGAGGTATGAAAAGTGGGCGGATTGGGCAGCTAAAAGTAAGTCCTATACCGGGATTCTGTTTCTTGGTATGGTGCTGCCACTGTTTCCAGATGATTATTTTTGCTATTTTACCGGAGTTACAAATATGAGTGTCCGCAAATTTGTAACAATTATTGTTTTGGGAAAACCCTGGTGTATTTTTGTATATAGCTTGATATTTTCTAATTCACTTGGTAGATAGGACTAATATAATAAAAGGAGAATTCTGCGGATAAGTATGGGCACTCCATTTCGCGAAAGGGAGCTGTCATTGCAAAACGCAGGGAAAGATTGAGAAGAGAGATGGAAGAAAGAAAAAAACTATGTGGATACTATAACTATACGGTCGTTCTGACTTATTTGGGTATGCTTATGGGGTTTACAGGAATTGTGCTTGTGACTGAAGGCAAATACCGGCAGGCAGTTATCTGCCTGATGATTTCCGGAATCTGTGATATGTTTGATGGAACAGTTGCGGCGACAAAACAAAGGGATGCAAGGGAAAAACAGTTTGGGATTCAGATTGATTCTTTAAGCGATCTAATATGCTTCGGCATTCTCCCAGCTTTGCTTACATACAGTATCAGTGGCAAAACATATCTTTCTTTTTTGACAGCGGCTTTGTATGTGTTATGTGCGCTGATTCGTTTGGCATATTTTAATGTTATGGAAGAGGAAAGGCAGGAAAAGGAAGGCGGAAGACGGGCGTGGTATCTGGGACTCCCGGTTACTGCAGCAGCATTGGTTGTGCCTGTCTGCTATATGATAGAAAATAAATTGGCTTATGGAGGGACGCTGCAGATAGTTATTGCCATGATGGCTGTGGCATTTGTATTGCCTTTTAAAATAAAGAAACCGTATCTGGCCGGAAAAATTGGCATTATATTTACGGGAGTGATAGAATTTGTTATCCTGTTATTGGGGTTGGGATTAGAAGTATGAAGAAAGATATGTGCAATACGGATTGATATCACACCGGGGCATCTGATAAGTCCCTGTGATGGGTATCTGACCGTGTATCCAATTGACAAAAACAGCACGGAATGTTCCCAGCGTGATGAGGAAATGGAAGTTATTCTGGAAGAACAGATAGGCAACATTTAAAAAGAAAGGGGAAGTACAGTATATGAGTAAAGAACATGTACTGCTTGTGGAAGATGATGCGGATATCCGGGAAGGTGTCCGCATTTTATTAGAAAGCGAAAATTACAGAGTTACAGAGGCGGAGAATGGTAGACAGGGATTGGAACTTTTAGATGAAAATACGGATTTGGTTATTCTTGATGTAATGATGCCTGGTTTGTCAGGTCTGCGGACCTGTGAAGAAATCAGGAAGGTTTCTAATGTTCCGGTACTCTTTCTTACTGCAAAAGCACAGGAGTCAGATAAATTAATAGGATTGATGGTGGGGGGCGATGATTATCTGCCGAAGCCTTTTTCATATGCGGAACTTCTGGGAAGGGTAAAAGCATTGCTGCGCCGGTACAATGTATATATGGGAAGAAATGCGCCGGAAACGGGTAAAGAAGAGCCATACTTGGAAATCGGCGGTATTAAAATACATGAAACTTTTAACGAGGTGTATGTCGATGGTATTGAAAAAGAAATGTCGGATATTGAATACCACATACTTTTGCTAATGATGCAGCATCCGAGAAAAATATTTTCTGCACAGAACCTCTATGAAAGTGTGTGGGAAGAACCCTATTTTTATTCCTGCAACAGCACAGTCATGGTGCATATCCGGAAACTCCGGGTAAAAATAGAGAAAGATCCGAAATACCCGAAGTACATTAAAACCATATGGGGAAAGGGGTATAAGTTTGACGCGGGAAACGAATAGAAGAAATTCCATTTATACACAGTTACTGCGTCTTTTGATTGTATCCGCATTTGCAGCGTTGGCTATGTTTGGTGTTTTGGATATTGCAGGGCAATACTTGACTGATTGTTATGTGGAAGGGACAAATTACGTTGAAAAGAAGAATCAACGATATGTAGTAAAACTCCAAGAATATGTTGAGCAACAAGAACTCTCAACCAGAGATACCAGTAAGTTGAATGCGTGGGTAAAAAAGCAGCAGTTATTATTCATACGAGTGTATAAAGATGAAATACTGGTATTCAATTCAGAATATCAGGGGCAGGAAATATGGGAAGAAGAGATTGCAGCTGAAAACTATGCATGGGAGAACTCCTATATGGTAGAATTTTCTGATGGTACGGCGGAAGTCATCATAACAGGCGCATATATCTATCAGTTTTATAATTATGTTATGATAGGTGAGATAATACTTTCTTTTGTCCTGTTTCTTCTGTTTGTCCTTATGGGCATTCGTCGGAAAATGGATTATATTCGAAAACTAAGCGATGAGATTGGAATTTTAGAGGGCGGTAGTTTAAATTATAAGATTACGGTAAAGGGAAAGGATGAATTATCTGAACTGGCAGAAGGGCTGGACAACATGCGGCTTTCTTTTGTCAGCCTGATACAGCAGGAAGCTGAGATGGTACGGGAAAATCAGCGGGTTGTCACAGAGATGTCCCATGACCTGCGGACTCCAGTAACCTCTATCATGCTCTATACGGAAATCTTGAAGAAGGGGAAGTATAAGAGTGAGGTACAGTTTCAAGAATATCTGGATAAGATTGACCTGAAAGCTCATCGCATGAAGCAGTTAACAGACCATCTTTTTGAATATTCCTTGATTGCAGGAGAGGGCGAGATAGAGCTGGAAGAACCGGAGCAGTATGAAGTTTTGTTTTACGATTTGTTTTCAGAGACCTGCAGCTTTCTTGGGCAGAAAGGTTTTCAGGTTGTATTTCATGTGGACTGGGTGGATAGTGTTGTACAGATTTCAACCCATTATGTGATGCGGATTTTCGACAATGTGACTTCTAATATTGTGAAGTATGCCGATCCGTTAGCACCGGTGGAGATTTCTTCCGTTCAGGAAGAGCATATGGTCGGTTTTTCTGTCAAAAACAGTATTCAGAGGTCAGGAAAAAAGCCAGAAAGCACTGGGATTGGAATACAGAATATAAATAATATGATGCAGAAAATGGGTGGAAAATCTATTGTTCAAGAAGATGAAAAGCAGTTTCGGTTAGTGCTGCTGTTTCCTTGTTTAGAAAATAAATGTTAGGAAAAGTTTTTTGTGTATCAATAGATATTGTTAGCAGAACTTATTGAGGAACTGGATGAAATAATACAGGAGGCAGATAACTCCTCATACAGAATTTATGGTGACATCATGAAAAGGAGTACATATCTGATAGATTTAGAACTATGGAAGGATGTGATGATGTCCCCGGGAATCTGACAAGCTCATAGGACTTATGGCAGGCGGTGATGATTATCTCGGGAAGCCTTTTTCCTACACCGAACTGCTTGGCAGGGTGAAGGCACTGCTGAGGCGCTACCGGATATACAGCGGAAAGGCGGAGACAGAGAAGGAGGAGGAGTACCTTACCGTCAGCGATATCCGGATCAGTAAAAAATTCCATATGGAAGGAGCCGTATTTCTATTCCTCCAACAGTACGGTCATGGTCCATATCAGGAAACTGAGAGTTAAGATAGAAGAAAATCCACAGGAACCGCAGCATATAAAAACCGTGTGGGGGAAGGGGTAAGCGGCTGGCCGAAAGCCTGGGCAGCTTTCAAGATGGCAAAAGAAATCTGGAAGGACTGAATGGGAGCATATGACAGAAAAAGAAAAAATGCTGAGCGGGGAATTTTATGACACACGCGACCCGGAACTGCGTGTCATGAGCAGCGGGCAAAGGATCTGATGCGTGTGTACAACAGCCTTCCGGCAGAAAATATGGAACTGAGAGATCAGATGGTAAGAATGCTTTTGGGGGACTGCGGCGGGAATGTACGCGTAAATCAACCTATATATGTGGATTACGGCTGCAACATTTCTCTGGGAACGGGTAGCCTGATCAATAAAACGCCGGGAAGGATTACGGTGCCGCCGCCAATCGGAGATAACACGATCATCGGTGCAGGCAGTGTTGTGACACATGCTATCCCCGCGGATTCCGTTGCCTGCGGGAATCCGTGTATTGTGAGAAAAGCAGTTTGACTGCGCATGCTGCAGCAGTAGATATTATTGGAAAAATGAAAGTGGAGGGATCACATGATGGACAAAGAAAAGACAGTAGGGTGTGACCATCTGCAATGTCACCTTTGAACCGGGATGCCGCAGCAACTGGCACATACATAAGGCAAAAGAAGGCGGCGGCCAGCTTCTTCTCTGTACCAGCGGCAGAGGCTGGTATCAGGAGTGGGGCAAAGAGGCCAGAGAACTTCGCCCGGGCGATGTGGTTGAGATCCCGGCAGGGGTAAAACACTGGCACGGCGCTGCGAAGGACTGCTGGTTTGCCCATCTGGCAGTAGAAGTACCGGGAGTGGAAACCACAAATGAATGGTGCGAGCCGGTGGATGACGATTGGTATCAGAATCTGTAAGAGAATGTGCCCAGTCGGAAATGGAATTGTGATTTTTTCCGTTATCGGATATAATTGAAAAAAGATTTCGGAGGAATCATATGGAACCTAAGGTAATATTGGTAGATTATCTGGATAATCCTTTGGGTGAGATGAAGAAAGGGGCAGCGCATGCATCCCCGCTTCTGCACCGGGCTTTTTCTACGCTGGATGCTGCGCGCAGAATATTAAACGAAGAGATGAAGATCCATGTCAAAAGATTAGAAGAGATATATTCTTTTGTGTACTATTATAAGTTTGACAAAGGTATCTGTGAGTTTGAATTTGACCATGTGATCATGGGGGAATATTACTTGGCAATGTGGTAGTCCTGCAGCAGAGGGAGTCGTGGGATTATCACGCGTTAATGATGGGTCTGCCGAAGGATACGCCTACCAAGGATGCCGGAAGGCCGAACCCTCACATCTCAATACACCTGAAGTTCGTTTATATATTTATCAATATTCTTCAGCTTCTCCTCATTGGAGTAACCAATCTTTTTGTTGATATCAGCACAGAGCATTTCCATAAGAAATTCCACGCCCACGTATGAATTAAAGAAGGTACTGCTGTTTAAACCGACGGTGAAGACAATATCCGCGTATTGGGCCAGCAGCGCGCTCCGCTTGTCTGTGATGACTACGATACCGGCGCCTGCGTCCTCGGCCATCTGTACTGCCATCTTATCCAGCTTGGAATATCTGGGAAAGCTGTAGACAATCACACAGTCTTCCTTTCCGATATCACTTAAATGGTCAATGACATTGGCATTGGAATCATTGGTAGGGTACACATCAGGCAGCATATGTTTTAACAGGAAATAAGTATAGGCGCCAACACCGGAGTTGGCCCTGGAAGCTATGACAAATTTTTTCCGGCTTTTGATGATCAGGTCAGCGGCCTTGTCGAAGGTTTCCCTGGAGTTATTTTTCAGAACAGAGGAAATATTAGTCTCTGTGTTCACCAGAAATTCTTCCATAAAGTTGGCTTCGCCCCGCTCCATACTCATTTTCAGACGTTCGTACGGAACGGTAATATTGCTGGACATGCTGTAGACATTGTCCTTATAGCTGTTCCGCAGATTCCGCTGAAAGTCCATGAAGCCGGTAAATCCCAGTGCTCTGGAGAAGCGGATCACAGAGGATTCGCTGACGCTTAACTTCATGGCGATATCCGTGGAGGTCATAAAACAAGCCTCCTCCACATTGTCTATGATAAATTCTGCAATGACCTTTCCGGTCTTGGTAAGCTTGGTACTTTTGAGTAATTCTTTTATTTCATTCATGCAATTCTCCCAATAATATCCCCTTATCCAGGGATTTTTCGCAAATGATTATATTTTTTCGAAATTTCAAAGCTTCCTATGTATATGTTAAAATTGTAACATATATCTTAAAATTTTGAATGGACAATTTAACCAAAAAACCAGTCGCTTTTTCTGTAAATCTGTCTTATTGCACAAATGCTTGATGTGTGATAAAGTAAAACCATAAAATAAATGAAGAAAAAAAGTCTTTTAAAATATAAAATGAAAAACAATATTCATAACTCTATCAGCAGGGCGATGACTGGTTT
>PPYE01047694.1_pt1 | contig 13116 bp, 14 predicted proteins | sample 1559881 | NCBI WGS metagenome assembly PPYE01 (sample SAMN08240022, study PRJNA423297) | Human gut metagenome, whole genome shotgun sequencing project.
TTCATATACTGTCCTGTCATCCCCCCTGTATTCGGGAATAAAATCCAGACGGTACATTAATTCCTGAACAATTCCCTGTCTCCCTTTTTCTATATAAAACTCTGCCTTCTTTGTCTCACCCATCTCCTCCCTTCCATAATAAGGAAGATAGGAGTAGCTCCCGGTAAGAAGGATGTGGTGCCTCGCTGACTCAAATTTCCACAATACAGCTTCCACAATGTTCTTCAATTCCTCACTGCTGGTAACGGCTCGCCGGTAACTGGCTTCAAATTTGCTCCGGCTGTCAGCAGGTATTTTAAAATCCATACCGAGGACAGCATAATATGCCATATTGGTTACATCATGAAATTCTGCAAGTTTGAAGACACTTTCCCAGTGGAAAAGCTTGACATTTTGAAATGCCTTATGTGAGTTGATGACAGATTCCAACATCACAACCAATTGTTCCGTTTCATAATAACTTCCGCTTTGCACGTTCATTCAGAATTCTTCTCTCTTCAAAAATATCGGCTGCCTTACTGTTATAAACCGCCATTTTTTCGTCTGCAACAATGCTTCCCGCAGCCATAGTCACGACCCGTTTTTTCATAACTGTTACGCAATCTCTGTCATGAGTTGCCACAAGGACAGTCATCCCGTTTTTCCGGCAGATATCCTCCAGCAGACACATCATATCCCAAGAACTGTCAGGATCCAAATTTGCAGTCGGTTCATCTGCCAACAGGATTTCCGGATTAAGGCTCAAAGCTCGGGCCAAAAGGGCTTTGGCTGTCTCTCCCCCTGATAAAGATGCTACCTGACGTCCTTCATACCCTCTAAGTCCTACCCTCGAAAGAAGAAGCGGAATCTCCCTGCGGATTCGTCTCCCGGATATCCCTACCGCTCGCATGGCAAACGATACATTATCATAAATATTCCGATCAGCCAGAAGTCCTACCGACGGTTCCAGCAGGCCGAATTTCCTGCGAAACCGCTGCCTTTTTTTTGCGGAAAGGGAATAGGGTTCGATTCCGTCTATGCGCACCTCACCCACGGTTGGTGGTCTTCTACCATTGATTACATGTAACAAAGTACTCTTCCCAGCCCCATTTCGTCCGATAAAAAAAACAAATTCCCCTTTCATGATCCTTAAATTGATTCCTTCCAGAGCGAGGCAATCTTCCCCATACCTGACTCCTACATTCCACAAGTCTATTTGTGACATATCTTTCCTTATCTTACCTTATCTTTTCACCAAAAGAACCGATATTATTTATAGATATAAGAACTGGAGGGAAATCCAATGAAAAAGTACGGCTGTTGCCAATCCATTTTAAAATCTGTCCTTTTTTTAGTCGTATCCTCCGGTTTCTGTTTCATTCTGCTTCCCGCAGTTTGGGGAAATAAAAAGGAAAGTATTGCTGTTTCATCTGACATGGAGGAAACAACAGCTATAAAGGAAACAGAAACCTTTCAACAAAAAACTCCCGATTTTCTGCTCTACTACCAGACAGATGAGAGATGGGCGGATTATCTGTGCGGCGGCAGTGATCCCATGGCGAAATATGGCTGCGGCCCGACTGCTATGGCCATGGTTGTCAGCAACCTTACTTCTGACTGTATCACACCTCCACAAATGGCTGAATGGGCCTCTGAAAACGGCTACTATTCACCAGGGTACGGTTCCGTTCACGCTCTGATTCCTGAAGCCGCAAATGCATGGGGACTGTCTGTGGAAACCCTTTCCGTAAGAACTCCGGAAGCACTGCGGACCTGTCTGAGAAACGGAAAATATGCAGTTTTGCTGATGGGACCGGGACATTTTACAGACGGCGGCCATTTCATTGTCGCAATGGGCATAAATCCGGACGGAACGGTACAAATCGCAGACCCTGTAAGTGAACTCCATTCCTCAGAGGAATGGGACGCCGATCTTCTGCTTGCTGAACTTTCCTCAGCAACAGACAGCGGGGCTCCCGTCTGGATCATTTCAGCTAAAAAACAAATTTCCCTTCAAACGTCCAAGGAATAAAAAGACTCTTTTCCCGTAATCCTGCTGTTCATGGCGCGGTCTTTCAATATCACTTTCGCAAGAAGATTCCTCGATCGTTCCACTGCTGATATAATCATAACGGCCTCCGGGCGGTATTCTTCCGGAAGCGCTTCCGCTGTTTCCCGGCCCTTTAGCAATGCTTCAAGAAGCCGGATCTCTGAAGCATCTTCCAAGGAATATACAAGCTTCTCAATCCGTTCCATGTAAGAATCCGCCCTCTCCATGATTTCTCCCCGCATTTTCAAAAATATTCTGGCAGCAACAGTATCATTTCTTGAAAATGCCTTCTCCGTTTCTCTGGTCAGCTGGTCAATTTCCTGCAGGCAGCCATATCGTCCCTGAAGCTGCTTTGCCACTTCAAGAAGAAATTTATCATCCATCCTTATCCCTCATTTCAGTCATGTACTCCTAACCTTTCCCAAGCAATCCACACGAGTCCACAGTAGGATGTCCGGCCCCCTCTTTCTTTGCCGCAGCAGCAAATGCATTTTTCAAATCCTCTATGAGAGGCCTGAGTTCATGGATCACCTCCATTTTTCTTCCGGAAGCAATCCGTGAAAGCTCATATATAAAGAAATCATAATGTCTTTTCAGCTCCCTGCTGATCGGGTACTGAAAATTTAGCGTATCAATTAAATATACCACAATCTCCCGACATCTTGTAATTGACTGGTCAAAAAGTTCATAATTCTTTTCTCCAAGAGCACGTTCTGCCCGTAACAATCTTTTCAACAGTTCATCATATAGCCGAAGAAGAATTTCCTCCCGTGTCATGGTATAAATAGCCTGCGCCTGATATTGTTGGTAGGGATTCATTGTTTACCTCTCTTTCACATTTGGCAGCGTCAGCTTTATATGAATAGAATCGACCCACCCTCACTAAAATGAGGGTTTCCAGGCCGTACATCACCTTTCTTTGACCTGGGTGACCAAAATTTTGCGTCGGAAAGCCAGTCAAGGCCGGGCTGAAAGCCCGTTAAATTCGGCCTTGACGGAACTTTCATAAACAAAAAATAATCAGTCAGCCCAATGGAAAGGGAAACAATTTTTCATAACTAATTTTACGCTGCCTCATATTTTGTCGCCGAAGAATTTCCTTCTATCAATAAGAGAAGGCTGAGGCAAGCCAGCTGCTTTGAGAATTCATCTGGCTGATCAGGGTTTCCAAAGCAGTAAACTGTGATATGTAGCGATCCTGTTCTGTTTTAAGCTTATCCTGGAGATTTTCGATAATATCATCAATATCATCCATCTGCTTCTGAATGCTGTTATTCAGGATGGATGTAGGTGCGTACTTGGACCCGGCCCTTTCCACCAAGACTCCCTTTACCGCTCCCGTCATGCCAGCATATTTTCCGTAAATCTCCTGAATCCGTGTCATAAGTCCACCTTGTGATGTGACATGCCCATTAGCATCTGTCGTTTTTTCCGCTGTAAAGGCCTGCCGAACAAGATCAGGGTCGCTTTCCAACGCGCTCCGGAAAGCAGTCTCATCAAAAGAAAACTTTCCATTATCCGAATAGGAACTGGAAACCGTAATACCCATTTTTTTCAGTGTGCTGTCCGTAGAAACAAGGAAACGAAGGGAATCGGCCATTCTCCGCAGGTCGGAATCATTAAACAGGGTGCCCGCTTTGGCTTTTTCGTTCCACTTCTCGATCTGACTGTCTGTCATCTCTTCCTCCTGCTCGGAGGTAAGGGGGGCATAGTCACGGTTCGGCTTTGTTGATACCTCATTGTTTACAAGATCTATAATCTCGTTTAAAGAGTTAATCATTCCCTTTACTGTTTCCACAGTTTTATCCGTGTCCATCTGCGCCGTAAAGGAAACAGCATCCATTCCGGCATCCGCTTTCAGATCATCTCCATCATATCCAAAGGTCCCCTTAACTGTTAGACTGACACCATTAACTGCAAACGTATTGGACCCCCTGGTTAGCTCTATCTGTTCCCCCGATTCATACTCCACCATCACCTTTGCGTCCTGCCCTTCTGTGACAGTAAGTTTTCCAAAGAGCGCCTCAAAGATATCTGCCGGAGCATTGGAAACCTGAATCCGGCCGCTTGCCCCTTCCTGTGTCGCAGTAAAGATAAATTTATCTGAATCAACCTGATAGGATACCTGAACACCAATCTCCTCATTACTGTTGATCTTTTTCATAATATCGTTCAGGGAATCCCCGTACTTCAGTCCATCAATGGTTACACCGTTAATTGTCAGAGAGAAGGTATCCTCATCGTTCTTCCCGTCAAAGACATGCGCCTCATCCTTCAGCCCCGCGTCCAGGACAGAAGCGGTCAGGTTCAGGCGGTTGGAACTGCCTTCAGTAATACCCAGCACACCATCTTCCCCAAGCACACCTGTTCCGGAAGAAAAATTAATCGCAAGTACAGAACTTCTATCCGCCTTTCCATCTGGAGTCGTTGTTTCAAAAGAGAGCGTATCGTCCTTTTTTACGACCGTGATCCTTCCACGTCCAAATGCGGCATCCAGTTCTTTCTGCAGATTTCCCTGCAAAGCATCCAAACTGGTAAGTTCCTGCGCTGATGCGAGTGTAATTTTTTTTGTAGCTCCGTTATAGGTAAAGCTGATTGTCTGATCCCCCAGCCATTCTGCCCTTGTTTTGGTCTCAGTCAGAGAGGCATCCCGTCCCGCTTTCAGGCCATCCGTTGTAATGACCAGACTGTCTTCATTGGCATCTGCCACAGACTGCCCAGGCGCAAGGAACCCCAGCTTCTGCATCAGTTTATTGCTGTCGCCACGGACCTTTATCGTGTTTCCAGCCTTGTCCGTGTTTTTTAGTACCATTTTCCCGTCTTCTGTCTCTGCACTCATCACATCGGCCAGCGTCCGGCCATTTCCGATGGAAACCTCTCCAAGCGCTTTATTCAGAGATTCCGCCACCTTTTCTATTGTGCTGTAATCATATCCGTCTTTATCCTTTGGCAGGGAAACCAGGTAATTGGTCGTTCCATAGGTAATGGTAAGACTGGATCCGCCAATTACATTTACCTCCAGATCACCCTGCAGGTTTCTAAGTGTCCCCGACTGAAGCTGCTGCAGGGAGGCCGTGCTTTGAGAAACGCCCTTTGCGTTCTGCGCAAGCTGTTTAACCCCTAAAATTTTTAAGGATTCAATTGCAGATGACGAGCCGGATACACTCACATACTGGCTGTTTGTTCCTGTCGCTTCTGTCTTGGAAGGGGAAAACAGCGTCGAAGCAAGGAGATTATCAGAAGAGGCATAGGACATATACTTCTGATTAAAGTCATAAAACTTCCCTGTAATGTTCCGGAGTGCCTCCTGCTCCCATTCCAGCTTTTGCTGGGCCTGAAGCTGTTTGTTGATCTTTGTCGTTGTAGCATAAGTCAGGTTTTCAATGATACTGTCCCGGTCGATTCCGCTGGCCAGTCCTCCGTATCCGCGAATACTGGATGCGCTGTTTGTTATTGAACTGCTAAGTCCTCCAATAGTTGCCATATCTGCCTCCTTACCGATTCTGTTCCGGTTTCATTTCCATTTACTTCAGTTACCTGTGCTTTAAAGCCTTCTTATAACTCCCATCGGTTCCTTTTACTCAGGCATAAGACATCATGCTAAATTTTTTTATGGTTTGGATTTTTTGCCACAATAATACAGGCCTGAACCAATGCGACAAGAATTTCCGCCGAATATTTTCTTTCATAGAAATTGCGCATCGGCATTTTTGCAGCCTTTTCCAGCACTACATATTTTGGGCTGATATGGTTCAAAGCAAGAGCCATGGCATCTGCCCTGCAGCGCGGACAGGTACAGGCACCAAAGCGGTTCAGATTTTCTTCTACCGAGCCTTCTACCAGATCCGCTATCACATTGTAAAAACAATATTCACTTTCTGCTGCAGGGACAGTTTCGGGAGCTTTTCCGGAAAGCTTCCCGCCAGCTTCTTCCCGGTGCTTTTTATCGTCTTTTTCCTCCGTTTTCTCCCCATCTGTTTTTTCAGTCTCTGAAGTTTTTATTTCTTCCTGCTGAAGTTCCTTTTCCAGCTGCTGTCGAATTTCTTCTGCCGTCCTTTCATCGCTGTACTCCGGCTCCTTCCTTGCGGTCAGGAGATTGAGCACATGCTCCGTTTTGTTATTTCTCCCCGTTTTTTTTGTCATCCGCTCTCTCCTTTCCGAAGGCTTTTTGTTTTATGACCCCATCCGTTGGATCCGGCCTATCACTTCGTTCGTAAAAGCCGTATAATCCCCAGCAGCTCTGGAGGAAGGGGCATAGGTAATGATGCTTTCTCCATGTGCCGGTGCCTCGGATACGGCTACTGCATTGCGGACCCGGGCCTCAAATACGTCGCTTTCCAGCTGCTTTGCGACTCCCTGAGCCATTTCCAGCACATCTCTGGAGAGCCGTGTTCTGGGATTAAAGCGTGTCAGCAAAATTCCAAGGACACGCAGAGAAGGATTTACCTGTTCCCGAACCGCTTCAACTGTTTCTCTGAGTTGTGTAAGTCCTACCAGGCTCAGAATATCGGCCCCCATAGGAATGATCAGCCAGGAAGCTGCTGCATAGGCATTGACAGTGAGACGATTGAGTGCAGGGGGAGTATCCATAATGACAAAATCATAGTCTTTGTCCACAGATGCAAGACACTTTTTCAGCTGGTCCTGTTGAAGCTGCTCCTGCAAAGCGGACAAAAGCATGCTGGACGGCAGAATATCACATTCCTCTGCCGGACAAAGTGCCTCCTTCACCGTCTTTTGGCCGGTCAGCACTTCATAAATATCCCCGTCCTCCTGATCCAGTCCAAGGCAGAATCCCAGATTTCCCTGAGGATCCATATCCACTGCCAGCACGCGGTATCCTGCCTTTCCGAGCCCCGCGGCCAGTGCAGCGCTTGTGGTCGTTTTTCCGACACCGCCTTTCTGGTTTGTCAACACAATATTTACCGACACGATTCCATCCTCTCCTGTTATGCTTTATCCGGTCTTTCAAATTCGGAAGCCAGTGCATTCCAAATCTGATCCACTCTGTTTACGCAGTCCATGTAGAGCTGAACCAAGTCCACATCTTCCAGTCCCAGCTCTCCCGCCAATTTCCGGCTTTCCTTCCAGTCGGCCTTTTCATAGGCTAAAACCAAGCGGAAAAGGGAGCCGGCTCTGCCCTTCTTTTCCAGAAGAGCATCTTTCACCTCTTCTCCGACAGGAAGTTCCTGTAGAATATCGGCCAGAGGAGCATCAACCATCATCTCCAGACAGGAAAACATCCCCATCCTATAAGCTTCTGTAGAAGTGATGTTCAATGCCGCAATTCTTTTTGACAGCTCGCTGCTAAAAGTAGCTCTCAAAAATGACAGCTTCAGGATCTCTTCCATGGAATCATCATCACCGGCGTTAAAGCTCAACATATAGACCCATTCCCTGAGCCTGCTGATTCCCATGGTCACCAGTGCATGACGGACAGAAGCCGTTTTTTTCCGGAGTGCAAAATAGGTTGAGTTTACCATTTTCAGCAACGTATAAGTCAGTCCAGCATCCCTGCTGATGATTTCCTCCAAAATGGATATGTCTGGTTCATCCTTGCTGACTTCCGTAATCAGTTGAAAGAAGTTTCCCTTCAGATATTCTATCTTGTTCACCTTTTTTACATTGTTTTCTGATACGAAACTGCCCTCCACGTAGTCCACCCGCAGCTTTTGAGCCAGTTCCATATCAGCTTTGGACGATATGCCCGCCAGAATACATTTTTTATGAAAGCCCTGGGCCATCCGAAATACATTGTCCACGGAATCCTTCCCTTTTTCCGTGTTGCGTATCTCATCTGACAGTTCTACCCGGATAAAGTCCGCATATTCCAGCATGGAAAAAAACTTGGAATTAAACTGAAAATTATTAATAGCAAAACGGTACCCTTCTGCCTGGAATTTCTGTATAATCGGTGTGGCGAGCGGATGGATGATCAGATTCTCTTCAATTTGTATCACCAGCTTTTCCGGTTGAAACATCCTGGGCGTATTGCGGAACAGCAGGAAAGGGGTGAAAGTAATAAAAACCGGCCGATTTTCTAACATCTTCCCCATATTTTGCATCAGGAAGCTATATACCGCATCCTCGGCCGCATTTTCCGCCCTGTCATAGAAGTCATCACTTCCCGACTGAAAAATCAGCTCATAACCCAATATCTGATGCGTATTCAGATCCTGTACGGACCTTCTGACCATATACTTGTCCATTTATTTGTCTCCTTTTTCAAGCAATTCATCAATAACAGCTACCAGGTGTCCTATCTCGGGCTTTGATAGCTGGGCATCTGCTCCAAGTTCCTTTCCCTTTCTTTCCATTTCTTCATTAATCAGAGAGGAGAAGATCACAATGGGGATTTTCTTCAGCTTTTCGTCCGACTTAATCAGCTTCGTCAGCCTGTGTCCATCCATCTCCGGCATTTCAATATCAGTGATCACAAGGCTGGCCTTTTCCTTCAGTTTCACATCCTCCCTTATACCATACAGATAATCCCACGCCTCCTGTCCATTGTTAAATTTTTTCAGATTCACATATCCCGCGCGCGTAAGCGCCTCTTCAATCATTTTCATAAGCAGTATGGAATCCTCAGCCAGAACAATACAGGCGCCTTCCGTTTCCTGCTCTCTCATCTCATCCACTTCGGAAAGCTGGATACCGGTTTCCGGCGCAATATCTGTCACAATCTTCTCAAAATCGAGAATGGTAACCAGCTTTCCGGCACAGCTTGCGATCCCGGTCGTTACACCTTCTTCTCCGTTTGTAATCGTCTTATCCGGCTTTTGGATGTCGCGCCAGGAAATCCGGCTGATCCCTTCCACCTGCTGCACTCGGAAGGCTATATTAAGCTGATTGAAGGAGGTAACCATAAAAAGATCCTTCGGTTTTTTTTCATGTTCTTTTCCCGTCAGGTACAGGGGAAGATCCACCACAGTCAAGAGAGCCCCACGCGGTTTGAAAATCCCTTCCACCGCAGGATGTGCATGGGGAACCGGCTTAACCGGCCCACTGACCATAATCTCCTTCACCTTTGCCACATTGATTCCATAAAGCTCCCCATCGATGATAAACTCCATGATTTCGATTTCATTGGTGCCAGATTCCAGCAATATTCCTGTCTGCACTGTCATTTGCTCCTTTCCTTTACAGAATAATTTCCTGCCGTCCATAGGTTCTGATCCGAACCATACCGGAAGGAACATCCAGGGACATGGTACGTGCATAATTCTGTCCCACGTCCTGCCGCAGGATCCGGATTCGCTCGGCCGCCAGCACGCGGCGGACGCTTTCTACGTTTCTTTGCCCGATATTTCCCATCTCTCCTGACATTTCAAACATTTTTGCTCCACCCGCGATCTTACACTGGTATCGATCCTTTCTGCCGCCGAAGACCTGCATTTTCCGAATCATCTCCGGAATTCCCGTGTCCGCAAATTTATAGATATTCATTTCCGCCATTCCGGTCATATGTGCGGATTCCGGCAACATAATATGAAGCAGCCCGCCAAGTTTCAGCACTGGATCATACAATGAAATTCCAACGCAGGAACCAAGGGCGTAAGTAATCAGGGTTCCCTCCCCCCTGATAATTCTCATATCCGCAATGCCGACGCGGGTTTCTTTACCGGTATTCATCCTGTCCTGTTAGTTTTTTCATGAGATAATTGAGGGATTTGATATCTGGCAGCATAAGCATGCTGCTGTCAAACTGGCGATCGTCAATACAAAAACGTCCATTAATCATTAAAAGCCTGTCAGTTTCATAGCCGAATTCTACAATAGGAACACTGATTAACGCTCCCAGCATATTCACAGTAGCATTCGGCACGCTTAGTTCAGCCTTGATATCCGCAAGGGAGCACATGGCACTGACATAGGTAGAAATCATGATATTTCCAACCTCGTTCAATGCAGACATCTCCAATTCTCCCAGCTGCGTAAAATCTGTAATCTCTCTGTCAAGCAAATGCCTCAGAATTTCACTGCAGTAATCCAGGTCAAAAAGGAACAGCATGATCCCGCTGATTTCTCCTGTCATTCTGGAGATGACGCCGGCAACGATCGTTTCCGGGTCCCCCAGGGTCTGCGTTGCCTCATCGTAGGTACAGATATATACTTTAGGGATAGATATCCCCACCCGGGTTCCCAAAAGTCCTGATAGAGCACCTGCAGCATTTCCGGTTCCGATGCTTCCCACTTCCCGGATGATATCCAGTTCCATCTGATTCAGGTCCTCATATTTTCTGATTGCCATATTTGCCTTCCTATCTCAGACTGTTAATGGTCTGTTCCACCTCGTCTGCTGCCCGAACCATATTAAGCGCGAGAGAATAAATTCGAGAAGCCTCCACCGTTTTGGCAAGTTCTTCTGCCAGATCCACATTGGACAGTTCCACATATCCCCGCATTAGCTCTGCATTCCGGGAAGGCTGTGGATTCCCGTTGGCATCTGATGCTGTAAAGGTATTATGGCCTGCGCTCTGCAGACCGCGCTCAATGGGGAACTCAAAAATCCCTGGGGCATTCCACTGCGCATCTTCTTCATCCAGCCCCTGCAGAGCCTGTGGAGAAACTGTAATGGGATTTTGCTGGTCATCCAGAACCTGTTTTCGGTCGTCTGTTATCAGATAAAACTGCCCGTCCTCATTCAGGGACCAGGAAAATGTACCATCACGGGTATAACTTATCTCCTGTGTCAAAGGATCCATCAACATAAAAAAGCCACGTCCTGAAATGGCGTATTGAGTGGGCATACCAGTATTTTTCAAAATCCCCTGGTCGAAACTGGTATCGGTACGCCCAACTGCTACGCCGCTTCCTGCCTGAAGATGCGTCTGCTTTTCCGCAGGGTCTCTCATATTATAGTTAATCAAATCATAAAATACGGCATTTTTCGTTTTATATCCGTTGGTGTTTACATTTGCAATATTGTTGGAAACAACGTTCATTTTCTGCTGCTGGCTGATCGCTGCCCGTGCAGCTGTATAAAAACTGCTATCCATGTTCTTTCCTCCCTATATTATTCAGAAAGCCCAAGCTTCGTTACTATTGCTTCAGAGAGCTTATCATACATCTTGAGAACCTGCGCTGCGCTCTGCAATGCCCTCTGGCTTTCCATCATAGCGGTCATTTGCTCAGCCGCATCCACATTTGACTCTTCCAGTGCCATCCAACGCACGACTGCCTGGCTGTCCAGCGGTGCTGCGCCTACAGCTTCATAAACATTTTCTCCTGACTTTATGAGGTCCTGCCCATAATCCGCAAAATCTTCAAGCCTGAGCTGTCCGATTACGCTACCGTCCTCCAGCCGGTATATTGTACCGGTTGTATCAACACTGAACTCATCCGTATCAAATCGGATCTCACCATCTACTCCCAAAACTCTCCCCACAGACGGCAAAATCAGATATCCATCCTCATCGAGTGAGAACGAACCATCTCTGGTATAGACCTCTCCATTTTCCGTCTGAATGACAAAGAAGCCACTTCCTTCCAGTCCGAAATCAAAAGAGCCTCCCGTTTTTTTGAGAGCTCCGTCTTCATAGTCAGTAACGCTTTCCAGAGCCGATTTTACCCAATACATACTTCCCACAGGCACGGGACTCTTTTCCTTATTTCCAATCCTGGAAAGAAGCACTTCCTGAAAAGAGCCGGAAACCAGTACATCACTTTTAAAACCTGGTGTTGATATATTCGCCATGTTATTGCTGATCACGTTCAGATTTCTGGTCTGAGTCAGCATCTGCGATGATAAATTATAAAAACCCTGAAACATGTTTTCCTCCCTATTAGTTATATTCCTTTTCCAGATAAAGCCTCAGTTTTCTGACTGCGGCTGTATGAAGCTGGCTGATTCTGGGTTCTGAGACACACATAACCTCTGCAACCTCTCTTTCATTCAAATCCTCCTGATAATACAACGCTAAAACCAACTGTTCATTTCGGGTAAGAGTCTGAATCCCCTGTGTCAATTTTCCATAAAGTTCTTTTCTCAGAAAATCCCCTTCCAAATTATCAGTGGAAATCTGCAGATTAAGAAGGTCGTACGCCTCAGAGTATGTGTTTTCCATAGTCGCATCTAAAGATAACAGTATTGGGATGGAGACATTCTTGTAAGATTTCAAGTATTTCTCTAACGATATATTAAAGTAGTCTGCCATTTCCTGGTCTGTCGGCATCCGGCCAAACTGGTGCGTCAGCAGCTCCTGTGCCTTATCCTTCTGTTTCTGTTTTTCCAGTAATCTACGGGAAATCCGTCTCTGACTGCGAATCCAGTCTATCGCTACCCCTTTTATTCTCTTTTTTATGTAATCGGAAAAAGAAACTTTTTTTTCAGGATCATATTTATCAATACAGGTCAGCAGAGCAACAACTCCCTCCTGAATCAGATCATCCACCTGTCTTATGTGATAAAATTTAGCCATAAATAATATGTTCCTCTGCACTGTATCCAGATAATACAGTGCGATCCTCTCCCTGATATCCGGATCGCGAGTCTTCCGGTACTCCAGCCAAAGCTCCTGTTCAGTTCTGTCACAGACTTTTTCCTCTCTGAGCTTTTCCATCTGCATCTATTTTTCACTCCTTACAGCTTGATATTTGCGATGGTCTGTATCTGTACATTTTGGCCTATTTCATTAAATGAAAGTACATATAGGCCCGGATAGAACGGTTGAAGCAGATGATATATATGAATCCGGAGAACCTGCCTGGTCAGTAGAATTGGCTTCTGATGGAGTCCGGAAAACTTTTTTACCGCCTCTCCGATTTTTTTGACCAGCCCCTCCATAATGTCCGGGCTTAGCGCCATATAATATCCCTGCTCTCCTTTAGTCAGGCTTGCCACCATAGTCTTTTCCAGTTCAGCATCCAAGGTAATCACCCGCATCTGACCGCTTTCGCCAAACTTCCTGGTTATCGTCCGCTTGAGCGCTGTGCGCACAGTTTCAGCTATTTGGATCATATCTTTTGTATGCATGATGCTATCAGAAACACTTTCCAGGATAGTTTCCATATCCCGGATCGGAACGTCCTCATGTAGCAGGTCCGCCAAAATTTTCTGACAATTTCCGTAGCTGAATGAATTCGGT
>PPYE01047695.1_pt1 | contig 13114 bp, 10 predicted proteins | sample 1559881 | NCBI WGS metagenome assembly PPYE01 (sample SAMN08240022, study PRJNA423297) | Human gut metagenome, whole genome shotgun sequencing project.
TAAAAAAATATAAAAAAACTAAAGACAAGATAAAAAATATAAAGAAAAACCAATAAAAACAGGCGGTAATAAATTGACATCATTTGTGCAACATGGTATATTAGGTATGTAATCGATAAAATCTATACGGAAATGCATAAACATAGAAAAAATGTATCTGTGGGGTAGGATACAGGCAACGGTACGGTTCTTTGGCCGCCGGAAAATGCATTCCGCAGGGGGAGATTTTAAGATTTTATTGTGTACATATGTCCCCTATGGTCTGGGCTTCCAGACCAGCAGAGCCGTAAGGATTCCGGTCCCTGACCGGGATCACATTATGCAATAATAGGAGGAAAAACTATGCAAGCATTAACTGACACCTTACTGCCTATCGTGAATACCATTAATGGATATCTGTCTGACTATATCCTGGTATTCCTTCTTATGGGAGCCGGCCTGTACTTCAGCTTCAAGACGAAATTCGTTCAGGTACGCTGCTTTGGAGAAGGTATGAAGCGGGTATTCGGAAACCTGACTTTAAGCGGCAAGAAGCATGAGAGCGGAATGAGCTCCTTCCAGGCGCTGGCCACAGCCATCGCTGCCCAGGTTGGTACCGGTAATATCGTCGGCGCCTCTGGTGCGATCCTGACCGGCGGTCCTGGAGCTATTTTCTGGATGTGGATCATCGCGTTCTTCGGTATGGCGACCATTTATGCCGAGGCAGTTTTAGCCCAGAAGACACGTGTGAAAAATGAAGACGGACAGTATCTTGGCGGACCTGTTTACTACATCCGCACTGCTTTCCAGGGCAGCCTTGGAAAATTCCTGGCAGCCTTCTTCGCCATTGCCATCATCCTGGCTCTGGGCTTTACCGGCTGTATGGTACAGTCCAACTCCATCGGCTCTACTTTCAGCACAGCCTTTGGCGTTCCGTCCTGGATTGTTGGTATCATTTTAGTAGCAGTATGTGGATTTATCTTCGTTGGCGGCGTTCAGCGTCTTGCCTCCGTTACAGAGAAGCTGGTTCCCATCATGGCAGGCGTATTCCTGCTGGGCGGCGTTATCGTTCTGATCGCAAGGATCCAGTATATCCCGGCTACCATTGGCATGATCTTCAAGTACGCATTCCAGCCCCAGGCTATCGTCGGCGGTGCTTTTGGTACTGCATTAAAGGCAGCCATCAGCCAGGGTGCAAAGCGCGGCCTGTTCTCCAATGAGGCTGGTATGGGTTCCACACCCCACGCTCATGCACAGGCAAACGTAAAAGAGCCCCACGAGCAGGGCTGTGTGGCTATGATCGGTGTTTTCATCGACACATTCGTTGTTCTTACCTTAAACTCTCTGATCGTGATCTGTACTCTTTACACTCCCGACGGCCCCTTAGCAGCAGGCTACACCGGAGAGATCGTAAACGTGCTCAACAATACGAACCTGGCGCAGACAGCCTTCGGCGTTGTGTTCGGTGCGGATCTGGGAGCGAAATTCGTGGCGGTTGCCCTGTTCTTCTTTGCATTCTCCACGATCCTCAGCTGGAATATGTTTGGTAAGGTAAATACAGAGTATCTGTTTGGCAAGAAGGGTGTGATCGTTTACACGATCATCTCTCTGATCTTTATCTTCCTGGGAACCACCAGCTCTTCTGATCTGGTATGGGCTCTGTCCGATATGTTCAACCAGCTCATGGTTCTTCCCAACGTCATCGGTCTCGTTGGCTGTACAGCCCTCGTAGTATCCCTGACAAAATTCAAAAAATAAGACTGGAAATCACCCCCGATATGAAGAAAGGCCTTCCGCTGTATGGTGCAGCGGGAGGCCTTTTTATGGGCTGGAAGTTACAGAGAAACCCAGGATGGGAGACAGGCTGGGAAGAGCAGATGAAAAAACCCCTTATAGTTATTGGATCTTTCAACAACTATAAGAGGTCTGATACAGCAGATAACGGGAGTCGAACCCGCCTTTCCAGCTTGGGAAGCTAGCGTTCTACCGATGAACCATATCTGCAAAAAGAAAAAGTGGAGCATATGGGATTCGAACCCACGACCTTTTGAATGCCATTCAAACGCGCTCCCAACTGCGCTAATGCCCCAGTGCCTATATACTACCACAAAAGGATCATTTACACAAGCCCTTTTTTGAAATTTTTTTGTTTTTTTGAATGATTCTTTCTATTTGGCAGGGAAACTCCATCCGTCCCGGCGCATATGCTATCCTAACATTCTTTATTATGAGGCAGACATGGCACAAGGTTATCTGCAGGTAGATGTGGTTTCAGATACAAATAATTTTCCTGTCACAGATGCCAGTATCTCCATATCAAAGACAGAGACGCCGGAGGAGATTCTGGAGGAAGTGAGGACAGACAGCTCCGGCCAGACAGAAAATGTGGCTCTGGAAGCCCCTCCGGCGGAGCTTAGCCTGGCTCCGTCCGGGGAGAGGCCTTACGCAGAATATACGATCCGCATCACAGCACCGGGATACGAACCTCTGGTGATCTCCGGAACAGAGATCCTGGCAGACGCCACAGCGATCCAGCCGGCCAGAATGATCCCGGCGGCGGATACTGGAGGAGAAGAGGATATTACGATCCCCGATCATACTTTATATGGAAATTATCCGCCTAAGATCGCGGAGAGTGAGATCAAGCCTGTGACCGGAAGCGGTGAGATCGTCCTTTCCCGGGTGGTGGTCCCCCAGACGGTGATCGTTCACGACGGTGTCCCCACCAACGCATCGGCCCCCGACTATTACGTTCCATACAGGGATTATATTAAAAATGTAGCGTCCAGTGAGATCTATGCTACCTGGCCAAAATCATCCATAACGGCCAATGTGCTGGCCATCATGTCCTTCACCCTGAATCGTGTATACACGGAATGGTACAGGAACCAGGGGTACGATTTTACCATTACCTCGTCCACCGCCTATGACCATAAATGGATCTATGGCCGCAACATCTATGAATCCATTTCTGTTGTGGTAGATGATATTTTTGACAATTATCTGTCCAGGCCGGAGGTGAAGCAGCCGATCCTGACCCAGTACTGCGATGGGAGGCAGGTGACGTGTCCGGGGTGGATGACCCAGTGGGGATCCTGCGACCTTGGTGAACGCGGGTACAGCCCCATTGAGATCCTGCGGTACTTCTACGGCAGCGATCTGTATATCAATACAGCGGAGGCCATTTCCGGGATCCCAGCCTCCTGGCCGGGGGAGGATCTCGTCATAGGTAGCAGCGGAAACAAGGTCCGCCAGATACAGGAGCAGCTGGATGCGGTCGCCACTGTCTATTCGGCGGTTCCCAGGATCGCCGCAGATGGGATCTACGGCCCGGCCACAGCCAGGGCGGTGGAGGCGTTCCAGTCGGTTTTCGGCCTTCCGGTGACGGGAACGGTGGATTTTTCCACCTGGTATAAGATCTCCCATATTTATGTGGGCGTCACACGGATCGCGGAACTGAAGTGAAGTCGAAAATTGTCGTCATGATTCTATTTTCGTCTTACAGCGTCCATACTACAATAAAGGAACAGAACTAAGATGATGCAAATCTACAAAAGAAATGGAGACAGGCGTAATGACAAACAGAGAAAATGCTGCCCATAAACTGCTGCGTATTCTTGGCGCCAATGGAGGCTACCTGGGCTTTTATTATACGGCCACTGCCATTGAGATCGTCATGGACAGCGGAAAGACCATTTATCAGTGCAAGTGGCTGTATAATGAAGTGGCCGAACGTTATCATACAACGCCCTTCTGTGTGGAGAGGAACATAAGGACTATGGTAGATATGATATGGAATTATGGAAACCGGCAGTTCTTAAAGGAGCTGGTTCCGTATCCATTCAATGCCAAACCGAAGAACGCCCAGTTCATTGACGGTCTGGTGGCCTATATGGCGGAGCATGAAGAAGAATAAGGCCGTTTCCAGTGGAAGACCGGAGTCCCGTACAGGGGACTCCGGTCTTTTCCTTCCCTGCTGAATCTCCGCGGAAACACTTGCCAAATCCGTTCCCCATGGGTTATAATAAATGAATCTGCCATATAGAACAGAAGGAGAAAGCAATGAAAAAGATTCTTGACCGGATCACAGAGGAAATGAAAGGGGCTTTCAACGCCGCAGGCTACGACGCCACCTACGGTAAGGTGACTTTATCCAACCGCCCGGACCTCTGCGAATATCAGTGTAATGGCGCCATGGCTGCGGCCAAAGCCTATAAAAAGAAACCCATCGACATCGCAAACGGTGTGGTGGAGCATTTAAAGGACAGCGAGATCTTTGAGGAGGTTTCCGCTGTTATGCCGGGCTTCATTAACCTGAAGATCGGAAGCGGCTTTCTGGCCGATTATATGAATGGGATGCGGACTGGAGAGAAGCTGGGAATGGAGCCGGTGGAGCATCCGGAGACCGTGATCGTGGACTACGGCGGAGCCAATGTGGCAAAGCCCCTGCACGTGGGCCATCTCCGTGCCGCCGTCATCGGTGAAGCCATTAAGCGCATGGGCCGTTTTGTGGGCCATAAGGTGATCGGCGACGTTCATTTGGGAGACTGGGGGCTCCAGATGGGTCTGATCATTGAGGAATTAAAGGAGCGTCAGCCGGAGCTTTGCTATTTTGACGAAGGCTATACGGGAGAGTATCCTGAGGAGCCGCCCTTTACGATCTCTGAGCTGGAGGAGATCTATCCGGCAGCAAGTGCAAAGTCCAAGGTGGATGAGGCGTTTAAGGAGAGGGCCCAGGAGGCCACCTTTAAGCTCCAGAGCGGTTATGCGCCCTACCGCGCTATCTGGAACCATATCATGAGCGTATCCTTAAAGGACCTGAAGAAAAATTACTCCAATCTGAACGTGGAGTTCGACTTATGGAAGGGCGAAAGCGATGCCCAGCCCTATATCCCCGCCATGATCGATGATCTTGTGGAAAAGGGCCTGGCCTATGAGAGTCAGGGAGCTCTGGTGGTGGATATTGCAGAGGAGACAGATACCAAGGAGCTGCCGCCCTGCATCATCCGGAAATCTGACGGAGCTGCTCTTTATGCCACCTCCGACCTGGCCACCATCGTGGAAAGGGAGCAGGATTTCCATCCGGACCATTATATTTATGTGGTGGACAAGCGTCAGGATCTTCATTTCACCCAGGTATTCCGGGTGGCAAAGAAGGCCGGGATCGTGGCACCGGAGCGGAAAATGGATTTCGTAGGCTTCGGGACCATGAACGGCAAAGACGGAAAGCCCTTTAAGACCAGGGAGGGCGGAGTCATGCGGCTGGAAAACCTGATCGCTGATATCAGCGAAGCCGCCTACAACCGGATCATGGAAAACCGGACCATCTCTCCGGAGGAAGCCCGGGAGACCGCAAAGATCGTGGGACTGGCCGCATTAAAATACGGCGACCTTTCCAACCAGGCCACTAAAGATTATGTGTTCGATATCGAGCGGTTCACGTCCTTTGAAGGAAATACGGGGCCGTATATTCTCTATACCATTGCCCGTATCAATTCGATCCTGAAAAAATATGAGGCAGTCTGCGGGACTCCGAAAGATCCGGTGATCCTGCCGCCGGAGGCAGAGCCGGAGAAGACCCTGATGCTGGCCTTATCCAGATTCAGCGAGGTAATGGAGGCAGGCTTTGAAGAGCTGGCTCCTCATAAGATCTGTGCGTATATTTATGAGCTTTCCAACGCTTTAAACCACTTCTACCATGAAACGAAGATCATTGCAGAAGAGGATAAAGAGAAGCAGGCGGGATATATCGGTCTGGTAACGCTCACCAGGAGCGTGCTCACCACCTGCATCGATCTTCTGGGCTTTGAAGCACCGGAGCGGATGTAGGATCCTGCAGGACCAGAGGACTGGAAACAGGACAGGGGGACATCATGGAGGTAACCGGACTTTCCGCAGATACCTTCTGGAAAGGTGAAACGGAGATCAGAGGAGAAGTGACCGACGGTACGGAACGGTACAGAGTCCGTATTCTGCGCAAGGGTAGTCAGATTTTTGACTACTCTTGTTCTCGTGTGGATAAAAATGGGAAGCGGATCGGGTACTGCTCGCTGGGCTGCCATGGAGAAGGAGGAAGCACAGTCCTCTGCCCCCATGGAGAAGCTGTATATGGAGCATATATAAGAAAGGAAGGGACGGAGAGCCTGAAACCGGTATCCACGTCCCAGAAGGTCCGCTTCATGGTACGGGAGTACACCAACCGGGAGGTGGGACGGATCATGGGAGACGGAGAAGAGGGGCGGATGAAGCTGATCCCCCTGGTCTCTTTTTCCAGGGACCAGATCCGGGTCCGCTTCCAGATCTTCCGGGAAAAGGTCTTTCCGGTAAAGGATCTGGTGACCTTTTCCCAGGCCGTGGAGTTTGAACGGTTCCTGGAGTACGGGAAAGGAAGATCCTTTCACCACAGTCTGACAGCCTTTGAGGAGGAGTGCCGCCCCCTGGTGCTTCTGGTCCTGGAGCTGGTGGGCGCATACAGAGAGTCTTATGCCCAGTTTAAGCGGGGGGCTCTGGAGACAGAGCCGGTCCTTAAGGAGCTGGTCCTGGGAAAGTCTGCCCGGGAGCGTTTTTTCGGGATCCTGGAAGGCAGGAGCCTGGAATGTGAGGATCCCCGCCGCCAGAAGCGGAGCCTGACGGTAAAAAAGGAAAATCCACAGATTTGCTTCCGAGTGGAGAAAACTGGAAAGGACGGGGTAAAACTCACAGTTCCGGAAGAGATCATGGCGTTTTCCGGTGAAAAACATCTGCTTGTGGCGGACTGGGGATCGGTCTGCATTTGCGACCAGGAATACACGGACGCTCTGACGGTTCTGATGGAATATACGGTCATGGGCCAGGATGCGGAGAGGGAGATCTTCATCAATGACCGGGATATGCCTCTGTTTTATGAGCGCGTCTTAAAAAAGCTGGATATGCTGAAGCTTCTGGAGGTCCGGGACCTGGATCTGGAAAGCTTCCGGCCAAAGGAGCTCAAGTGCTCCTTTTATTTCGACAGTCCGGGCCCCCGGGAAGTGACTCTGAGACCGGAGCTGTCCTACGGGGATTTTTCTTTTCATCCTCTGGAGGACGAAAACGTGCCCAGGGAGATCTGCCGGGATGTTCCGGGAGAATTCCGGGTGAGCCAGACCATTACCCGGTATTTTAAATATACGGAGGATGGGACCAGGAATCTGGTGATCCGGAATGACGATGAAGCGGTCTACCGCCTTATTTCCGGGGGAATGGGTCAGTTCATGGAGCTGGGAGAGATCTTCCTTTCGGAGTCCTTTAAGAAATTCCGGGTCCTGCCGCAGGCAGACGTATCCGTAAGGGTAAAGGCAGAGGACCGGTGGCTGGATCTGGAGGTGGAGACCGATGGGATCTCCAGGGAGGAATTAAGCGCCATCCTGGCAGAGTATGACGCCGGGAAGAAGTTTTACCGGATGAAAAACGGAGATTTCCTGGCTCTGGGAGACGACGGCCTTCTGACTGTATCCAGGCTGGCCAGAAGCCTGGGAGTGGAAAAGGAGCTGGCAGGACCAGCGCCGATCCGCCTTCCCATGTACCGCGCCATGTTCCTGGATGGAATGCTCAAGGAGGACCGGAGCGTGAGCTTTTACCGGGACCAGCTTTTTAAGGCAGTGGTCCGGGGCATGAAGGACGTGGAGGACAGTGAATTTGAGATACCGGAGCCGTTTGCCGCTGTACTGAGGGGCTACCAGAAAACGGGGTACCGGTGGCTGAAGAGCCTGGACGCTTACGGCTTCGGCGGGATCCTGGCCGACGAAATGGGGCTGGGAAAGACGATTCAGATCATCGCCCTGCTCCTGGATGAAAAAAGACAGTGCGGCGGAAAGACCCTGATCGTATGTCCGGCCTCCCTGGTCTATAACTGGGAAAACGAGATCGTCCGGTTTGCGCCGGAGCTTTCTGTGGCCGCCGCAGCCGGAAGCCAGGGAGAGAGGGAGCAGCTTTTTGAACGGCTTTCGGCGGAAAAGGATGGGGGAACGGACGTTGTCATTACCTCCTACGATCTGCTGAAGCGGGATCTGGCCTTTTACCGGTCCATGGATTTTCGCTACCAGATCATCGACGAGGCCCAGTACATCAAGAATGCGGCGACCCAGGCGTCCAGGGCCGTAAAGTCCATCAGCGCCAGGGCCAGGTTTGCCCTGACGGGAACTCCCATGGAAAACCATCTGGGAGAGCTGTGGAGCATCTTTGATTTTCTCATGCCCGGCTTTCTGTTCACATATCAGAAGTTTAAAAAGACCTTTGAGACTCCCATTGTGCGGGACGGGAGCCGGGAGGCTCTGGAACGGCTTCACCGAATGATCGGCCCGTTCCTGCTCAGAAGGCTGAAAAAGGATGTGCTGAAGGAGCTTCCATCTAAAATGGAAACGGTGCTCTATTCCCGGATGGAGGGAGAGCAGAAGCGGATCTATACAGCCAGTGCGGCCGCATTAAAGGAGCGGCTGCTGGCCGGGGAACTGGAGACAGGGGAGGACAGGATGCAGATCCTGGCGGAGCTTCTGCGCCTCAGACAGATCTGCTGTGACCCGTCCCTGTGCTTTCCGCGGTATAAGGGCGGATCGGCCAAGCTGGAAACGTGTATGGAGCTTCTGGAAAATGGGACCCGGGCCGGTCACAAGATCCTTTTATTTTCCCAGTTCACGTCCATGCTGGATGTGATCGCCGGGAGGCTTTCAAAGGAAAAGATCCGCTTCTACATGCTGACCGGGGCCACGCCAAAGGGCCGGCGGATGCAGATGGTATCGGACTTCCACAAGGATGATGTGATGGTATTCCTGATCTCCTTAAAAGCCGGAGGAACGGGCCTTAACCTGACGGCGGCGGATGTGGTGATCCATTATGATCCATGGTGGAACGCTGCGGCCCAGGATCAGGCCACGGACCGAGCCCACCGCATGGGACAGGAAAACCAGGTGACCGTATTCCGCTTGGTCACCAGCCACACAGTGGAGGAAAACATCCTGAAGCTGCAGGAAAGAAAAAGGGATCTGGCGGACTCGGTGGTCACTGAAGGGACCGGAAGCTTCGCTGGACTCACCAGAGAGGACCTGCTGGCCATGCTTGACACATGATTGCGTGAAAATCGTCAGAAAATATTAAGATTCTGCCGGCAGGAGCATGGTATACTTGAGAGTACGAAAATCTACAATGCAGGGAGACAGACAATGTTTAAGAGAACACGGATCTTGAGTTTGGGACTGGCCATGGCCCTTTGTATGGCCCAGACGGCCCAGGCAGAAATACTGATCACACCACTGGATGTCAGCAATCCGGCGGGCCAGGGAGTCCAGATCGTGCCGGAGAGCCAGGGCGGGGCGGGGACCCAGGCCCAGAACCAGTCCGGCCCCCAGGAGAAGCCGGGAGCCGGGCAGTTTCCCCAGGCAGGGAACCAGAGCGCCCAGTCCGGCCCTACGGGCTCCCAGACAGGGACTGTGACCGCTCCGGCCTCCGGGATCCTGGAATACAGAACAAACGTACCGGTAAACGGAACGGCCGGAGCCGTCCAGGACATGGAGCTTTCCATGCCGGCAGTGTCGGCGGAGGCGGCCATTCTTTTTGATGCCACCCACAATACAGTGCTGTTTGAAAAAAATGCAGATGAAAAGCTGTACCCGGCCAGCATTACAAAGCTGATGACGGCTCTTCTGGTGCTGGAAAAGGCAGATTTAAACGATACGGTGGTCTTTTCTAAAACCGCAGTGACGAACCTGGAATCCGGGGCGGTGACCTTAAAGCTCCAGGAGGGGGACCGGGTATCAGTCCGGGACTGTTTATACGGTCTTCTGCTGAAATCGGCCAATGAGGTAGCCAACGGACTGGCAGAGCACGTGGGAGGAAGTATCCAGGGATTCGCGGACCTGATGAACCGGAAGGCAGCAGAGCTGGGGTGCACGGGGACCCATTTCACCAATCCCAGCGGCCTCAATGACCCGGACCACTATACCACGGCCAGGGACATGGCTAAGATCGCCGGAGCGGCCTTTAAAAATGAGACGCTCCAAAAGATCAGCTCTTCCTTAAACTATGAGTTCCCGGCTACAAAGGCGGCAGCCGCCAGGACCATCACGCCGGGCCACAAAATGCTCTATCCCAGTGATTCCAGATATTACGAGGGGATGGTGGGCGGAAAGACCGGGTATACTTCTCTCGCGGGGAATACCCTGGTAACGTGTACAGAAAAGGATGGCGTCCGGCTGATCGCCGTGGTATTAAAGGCCAGAAGCACCCATTACGGGGATACGAAGGCCATGCTGGATTATGGCTATAAAAAGATCCAGGCATTCGGCAGCGGCCCGTACCATCAGTGGGTGCAGAACGGAGACGGCTGGTATTTCCGCACGGCCGACGGACAGCTCCTTAAGGGCTGCCGGGCGGTCATCGACGGAGCGGAATATGGCTTTGACGATGCCGGAAAAATGCGGAAGGGCTGGCAGAAGTACGGAGAGGACTGGTATTATTTCCGTTCAGACGGCTCTATGGTAAAGAATGACTGGAGACAGGATGGAGACAAGTGGTTCTACCTGGGAAGCGGGGGAGCCATGGTCCGGAACGCCTGGATCGATCAGACGTATTATGTCGGGGCAGACGGTGTCTGGGTCCGGCAGTAGGTTAAATTTTGGAAAGGAACAGAAAAATATGAAAAATCCGATCAGAGTCACAGAGGCAGAATATGAGAACAGAAAAACAGGGGAAAAAGCCACCGGCTGTACCGTTCTGATCCACGGAGAGATCAAGGCAGTGCTGGACCAGCTGATGAAGGAAAATCCGGAGATCAAATCCTATGGACAGGCCCTGGCAGGAATCGTTGATCTGGGCGTCAGCGTACTGGAGAGCCAGGCTCAGGCAGTTCAGGCCCGGGCGGCAGAGGCCCAGGAGAACGCCTCCGGCCACAAGGAATAAGAGACATGGGGATCATTCCCGGCCTTCTGGCTGGCGGAGCGGCCGCGGCGCTGTTCCTGGGACGCTCGGAGTATGAGAAGGACTGCCTGGTGACGGACACCTATGAGATCCGTTCTCCGAAGCTTACGGAAGGCGGCCGGACCCTTGTTTTTTTAACAGACCTTCATGATAAAGAGTTTGGTCCCGGTAACCGGCGGCTGCTGGAGGCCATAAGAGCCGCAGGGCCAGACGCTGTCCTCATTGGCGGCGACATGATGGTAGCAAAGGGGAAGGGCGAACTGGAAACGTCCCTGAGGCTTATAAAGGCCCTGGCTGGGGAATTTCCTGTATACTGCGGCAACGGCAACCACGAGCTCCGCATGAAAAACAAGACGGAGACCTACGGAAACAAGTATTGGGAATACAGGGAGGCCCTGGAAAAAATGGGGGCCGTCCATGTTTCGGACAGCCATGTATGCCTGGGCAGGGACCTGGTCCTTTACGGGGTGGACCTGCCGGAACGGTATTACCGCCCGGGAACGCCGTCCATGGAGCCGGGATTTATGGAAAAAGCCCTGGGAAAGCCAGATGAAAAACGGTTTTCCATTCTCCTGGCCCATTCTCCTGTGTTTTTTGAGGAATATGTGGCCTGGGGGGCGGATCTGACCCTTTCGGGCCATTTTCACGGCGGAACCATCCGTCTGCCCGTTCTGGGAGGGGTCATGACGCCCCAATACCAGTTTTTTTACCCCCGCTGTGCCGGTGAATTTACGGATGAGAAAGGGCACAGGATGCTGGTGGGCCGGGGCCTGGGGACCCATTCCATCAAGATCCGGTTTTGTAACAAACCACAAGTTCTAGTGGTGAGGTTAAAACCATAAACAATATTTTGTTGCATAATCTTTTGGCAAACCTATTTACAGCAGATGAAAAGTCTGATATACTGTGTTAGCAATGCCCAGGAAGAGAGTTCCGGAACGCGGGACTCTCTTTTTATAGCCGGCGGCTGCCGGAGGGCTTCCGGAGGCGGATCCCGACAATAGCCCCGGGCGGAGGAGAGGACATGGAACTGTCGTACAAGCTGGAGAAATTTGAAGGTCCCCTGGACCTGCTGCTCCACCTGATCGAGAAAAATAAGATCAATATTTACGATATCCCCATTGCAAAGATCACGGACCAGTACCTGGAATACGTAAGCCGCATGGAAGAGGAATCCCTGGATGTGGTCAGCGAATTCTTGGTGATGGCGGCGACGCTTTTAGATATTAAGGCCAGGATGCTGCTTCCCCGGGAGGTCAGTGAGGAAGGGGAGGAAGAGGATCCCCGGGCCGAGCTGGTGGAACGGCTCCTGGAGTATAAGACGTATAAATATATGTCCCTGGAGCTGAAGGACATGGAGGTGGACGCGGACAAGGTCTTTTATAAGGCCCCGACGATCCCCAGAGAGGTGGAAAAGTATGAGGAACCGGTGGATCTGGACCAGCTTCTGGACGGACTGACCCTGTCGAAGCTCCAGAAGATTTTTGAATCAGTGATGAAGCGCCGGGAAGACAAGATCGATCCGGTGCGCAGTACCTTTGGCACCATAAAAAAAGAACCAGTGAGCCTGGAGGAAAAGATCGAAGCCGTGTTGGAATACGCCGGAAGGCACCGGAGGTTCAGCTTTCGGGGCATGTTAAGCCGCCAGAGGGACAAGACGGAGATCGTGGTCACGTTCCTGGCCCTTCTGGAGCTGATGAAAATGGGCCGGATCCATCTGACCCAGGAGCATTTGTTTGACGATATGATGATCGAGGCCCTGGAGCCGGAGGAGACCAAGGACCAGACCGGGACCCGGGCGGAGGAGATCGGATGAGAGTAGAGGATTTAAGGGAGCAGGAGGCCGTTGTGGAGGCCGTGCTTTTTACCATGGGCCGGTCAGTGGAGATCCGGCATCTGGCTGCGGCCCTGGAAACAGGAGAACCGGAGGCGGAAGCCGCCGCAGAACGGTTAAAGGCCCGGTATGAGGAGAGCGTCTGCGGAATGCAGGTGCTGCGCCTGGAGAACAGCTATCAGATGTGTACCAGGACCGGATATTATGAAAACCTGATCAGGGTGGCTGCTGCGCCGAAAAAGCAGGTGCTGTCGGACGTAGTCCTGGAGACTTTGGCCATCATTGCCTATAAGCAGCCGGTGACCAAGGCGGATATTGAGAAAATAAGAGGCGTCAAATCGGATCATGCGGTGAACCGCCTCATTGAATATAATC
>PPYE01433455.1_pt1 | contig 13112 bp, 14 predicted proteins | sample 1559881 | NCBI WGS metagenome assembly PPYE01 (sample SAMN08240022, study PRJNA423297) | Human gut metagenome, whole genome shotgun sequencing project.
GGGAAAGAGGGGTTTTATGGAGGGGTTCCTTCCAACGGCGGCCATCTGCCTTGTGTTGCTGATGATTGTGGTTTTTTCTGTGCGCAGCTATTTAAAAAAGCTGAAAAGCGGATGCTGTGGGGCGGGGGGCGACGAGGTAAAGCGGGTTCGCCCCGCCGACCGGGACGCTTCCCACTACAGCTATGCCAGGCTGGTGCGGATTGAGGGCATGCATTGCCAGAACTGCGCCCGCCGCGTCGAAAATGCCTTTAACAGCCAAGAGGGATTTTACGCCAAGGTGGACCTGGCAAAAAAGACGGCCCTGGTGCGCACCAAGGTTCCGGTAAGCGACCAGCAGCTGAAGCAGGTGGTGCGGAGGCTGGGATACAGCCCTGTGGCGGTGGAGCCCGCCTAAGGCCCTTGCCTGTTGGGCGCAGGGGAGAGCGGGGCCGTTTCTCATCCCGTTTGAAACTGTTGCGCAATATCGCCATCGTTTTGCGGAGAAGGAAACCTTTCAGCTTTCCAGGGGAGCCTGTGGGCTACGGATGGACTCCTCAGCCGGATAGCGGGGGGTGGGGATGAATAGCGCCCTGGGCTTTGCCTGGGGCGCTTTTTCCTGCCCGCTTGCTTTCCACAGGCGTCGGGAGTACAATAAGAGAAAACTGCCGGAAGGAGGGGGAAGATGGCAAAACCAAGCCGTCCTGGCCAGGGGGAGCGGCGTATCTGTCTGCCCCGGGACTACACTGTGGTGGATACGGAGACCACCGGCCTGTCCACGGAGAGCTGCGGGCTGATCGAGGTGTCGGCCCTGCGGGTGCGGGGCGGGCAGGTGGTGGAGGAGTTCTCCACCTTGATTCGGCCCCCTTGGCGGCAGGTGCTGCGGGATGGGGAGTGGCGCGAGGGCTATGTGGACGATTTTATCCAGGGCCTTACGGGCATCACCGACGAGATGCTGGAGGGCGCGCCTCTGCCCATAGAAGCCCTGCCCCTGGTGCGGGATTTTTTGGGGGAGGACCTGCTGTTGGGGCACAACGTGGGATTTGACGCCGCCTTCCTCTACGACTCCTTCCAAAAGTACCTGAATTGCCCCCTGAAAAACGACACCCTGGACCATCTGGCCATTTCCCGCAAGCTGCTGCCGGATTTGCCCCACCACCGGCTGGGGGACGTGGCGGCGGCCCTGGGGGTGCCCTACGAGGGGGCCCACCGGGCCCTGGCGGACTGTCTCATCACCTACGGCTGCTATGAGAAGCTGCGGGCCCTGGCCCTTTCCCTGGGCACAGAGGAGGACTTCCAGCGCCTGTTCGAGAAAAAGAAGCCCCCAAAGCCCGGGTATCCCGGTGTGCCTGGCCATCCCTTCTACAAAAAGCGGGTGGTGCTCACCGGCAGCCTTGCCACCCTGGAACACGCGGACCGGGTGGCCCGGGCCGGGGGCCGGGTGGAGAAGGAGGTCACGGCAAAAACGGATTTCCTGGCCGTGCCCGCCCCTGGGGATAAGCCCCTGCCGGGCAAAAACGGCGGGCCCGCCATCCTGCCCCAAGGGGCCTTCCTCCGGCTGCTGGGGGAGGGGGAGCCCTCCGCCCATTGACGGCCCGCCGGGGGCCGTGTATAATGGGAGCAAATGGAAAAGGAGGCTGGAGCCTATGGATGGCCAGTTTGGCGCGGTGATTGTGGCGGCGGGGAATTCCACCCGCATGGGGGGCGCCATCCCCAAGGTGCTGGAAAATCTCAATGGCCGGCCGGTGCTGCTGTACTCCTTCCTGGCCCTGGCCGCCTGCCCCCAGGTGGGAGAGCTGTGCGTGGTCTGCCGGGAGGAGGACAGGCCCCGGGTGGAGGGCCTGCTGCGGGACATGACGGACAAGCCCTTCGCCGTGGTAGCCGGGGGCCGGGAGCGTCAGGATTCCGTCTTAAACGGGGTCAGCGCCCTTTCCCCAGAGCGGAACTACCTGCTCATCCATGATGGGGCCCGGCCCTTCGTCACCCCGGAGCTGGCCGGCGCCGTCTGCCGGGACGCCGTCGCCTATGGGGCCGCCACGGCGGCGGTGCCCAGCAAGGACACCTGCAAGCTCTCCGATGGGGAAGGCTTTGTGGAGTCCACGCCCCCGCGGGAGCGGCTCATGGCCATCCAGACCCCCCAGGCCTTCGAGCGGGAGATGTACCTTTACGCCGCCCGAAGGGCCCAGGCCGCGGGCCTCTCTTATACGGACGACTGCCAGCTCATCGAGGCGGCGGGAGGGCAGGTGCGCCTCACCCCCGGGGACTATCGAAACATCAAGCTCACCACCCCGGAGGACCGCCAGGCCGCCCGGGCCTATCTTGGGAAGGAGGAAAAAGCCATGCGTGTAGGAAGCGGCTACGACGTGCATAAGCTGGTGGAGGGGCGCAAGCTCATCCTGGGCGGGGTGGAGGTGCCCTTTGAGAAAGGGCTGCTGGGCCACTCCGACGCGGACGTGCTGGCCCACGCCATTGCCGACGCCCTGCTGGGGGCCGCGGCCCTGGGGGATATTGGCAAGCTGTTTCCGGACACGGACCCTGCCTATGAGGGGGCGGACAGCCTGGTGCTGCTGGAGCGGGTCTGCGCCCTGCTGGGGGAGAAGGGGTTCTCCATCGGCAACATCGACGCCACCCTCATTGCCCAGCGGCCCAAGCTGGCTCCCTTCATCCCTCAGATGCGGGAAAACCTGTCTAAAGCCTGCGGGGTGTCCCTCTCCCAGGTGAGCGTGAAGGCCACCACGGAAGAGGGCCTGGGCTTCACCGGCAGCGGAGAGGGCATGGCCGCTTCTGCCGTGTGCCTGCTGGAAAACTGAACCGCTGCTGTGGAAAGGGCTTCCCAAAAGGGGAGGCCCTTTTTGCTGTGCACCGCCGGAGGGCCCCCGCATAGAATGGGATAAGTGAAAAAATCCGTGCGAGACAAATGAGGTGATCGAATGGGCAAGCCTTTGCTTGTGGTCAGCTCCGTAACCTACGCCATGAAAGGCCGGGAGCTGCTGTTCCGCCACGGCATTCGGGGCTATGTGGAGCGCATCCCAAAAACGAGGGAAACCGGCTGCGGTTACGGCATCTACGTCCCCCAGGGCGCGGACGCGGCAGAGCGCATTCTGCTGGAAAACCATGTCCGGGTCTTGCGGCGCATGGAACATGAGGAGGACCTGGTATGATCTATTTGGACAACAGCGCCACCAGCTATCCCAAACCCCAGGGGGTGCGCCAGGCGGTGCAGCGGGCCATGGTGGAGGATGGCGCCAACCCGGGCCGCGGCAGCTATGGCATGTGCTTTCGCACCACGCAGGCTTTGTATGGGGTACGGCAGCAGGCGGCGGACTTTTTTGGGGCGGCGGGGCCGGAGTGTGTGGCTTTCCAGCCCAGCTGCACCCAGGCGCTGAACGTAGTGCTCAAGGGGTGCTTGAAGCCGGGGGATCATGTGGTGGCCTCGGACCTGGAGCACAACGCTGTCATGCGGCCCTTAGAGGCCCTGAAGGCCCGGGGGGTCACCTGTACCCTGGCCCGGACCGTCCCCGGGGACAACGACGCCACCCTGGACGCCTTCCGCAAGGCCCTGGGCCCCAAGACCAAGCTGGTGGTGTGTACCATGGCCTCCAATGTGTTCGGCGTCCGCCTGCCGGTGGAGCGCATTGCCGCCCTGGCCCACCAGTATGGGGCCAAGGTCTGCGTGGACGCCGCCCAGGGGGCGGGGCTGGTTCCCATCAGCCTGGAGGAGAGCGGCATCAACTACCTGTGCTGCGCCGGGCACAAGGGGCTGTACGGCCCCATGGGCACGGGCCTGCTGGTGCTCCGCCGGCCGGAGGAAGCCCTGGCCACCCTGGTGGAGGGGGGGACGGGCACCCAGTCCCGCAGCCTGGAGATGCCTGCTGATCCCCCCGAGCGCTACGAGCCTGGCACCTTAAATGTGCCGGGCATCCTGGGGCTTGCCGCGGGGATGGAGTTCGTCCGCCGCTGGGGGGCGGAGCGCCTGTGCCGGGAGGAGCTGGAAAAGCTGCGCTACCTGCACAGCCGTCTGGCCCGCATGGAACATGTGGAGCTGTACACTCCCTCCCCAGAAGCGCCCTGGTTTGTGCCTGTGCTGTCCTTCAATGTGCGGGGCCAATCCAGCGAGGCGGTGGGAGAGCGCCTGGCCAAGGCAGGCATCGCCGTGCGGTGCGGGCTGCACTGCGCGCCCCTGGCCCACGAAAAATTCGGCACCCTGGAGACGGGCACGGTGCGGGTTTCCCCTTCGGCGTTTACCAGAAGGGAGGATTTGGACGCCCTGGCTGTCCAAGTGGCCCGCATGGGCCGGAAGGCGGCCCACGGGGCCCACGGGACTGGGGAATAATTTTGGAGAATCTGAGAAAAGGCTTTTATTTGCCGTTTTTTTATGCTAAAATGACTAAGGTAAACTGTTGGTACCTGGCAAAAGCCGCGGGGAACAGAGGCCCGCGGCTTTTTCGCGTAATATGGAAGTTGTGAAGAAAGGGGTGACGGCAGTGGCTTCCGCCATGGAATATATTTCGCAGGCCTGGGGAACGATTATGGACCTGGCCCGCCATTTCACGTTGAAGGACGCCTTGGATGTAGCCATTGTTACATTGCTGCTGTACAGCGCCATCAAGCTGGTGCGGGAGACCCGCGCCGGCCAGCTCATCAAGGGCATCATCCTGCTGGTGGTGCTGTTCCTCATCTCCAGCCAGTTTGATTTGCTCATGCTCAACGCCATCCTGCGGGCGTTTCTCTCTTCGGGTATTGTCATCGTGGTCATCCTGTTCCAGCCGGAAATCCGCAAGGCCCTGGAGCAGGTGGGCCACAGCAAGGTGGCAAAATCCCTGGCCAGCGCGGTGGGCGTGAAGGACAAGGAAGAGGGCAAGGCTGCCGCGCGCAAGGCCATCGAGGGCGTGGTGGACGCCACGCAAATCCTGCAGCAGCTGCGCATGGGGGCGCTGATTGTCTTTGAGCGCCAGACCAAGCTGGGGGAGATCGTCTCCACCGGCACTGTGGTGGAGGCCGCGCCCTCTGCCCAGCTCATCGCCAATATCTTCTTTAACAAAGCCCCCCTCCATGATGGCGGCATGATTATCCGGGAGGGGCAGGTTTACGCTGCGGGCTGCATTTTGCCTCTGACCAGCAACGAGAATGTCAGCGCCGAACTGGGCACCCGCCACCGGGCTGCCCTGGGCATGAGCGAGAACTCTGACGCGGTGGTGGTGGTGGTCTCGGAGGAGACAGGCCAGATCTCCATTGCCATGGCGGGCAAGCTGACGCGCAATTACAACCGGGTCACCCTGCGGGAGGTTCTGGAGCGGGAGTTGATCGGCTCCCCCGAGGATGCCTCTGGCAGCAAGCGCATTTTGGGCAAGCTGGGCTTTGGGTCCGGCACGGCCAGGAGGGGGGAATGACGGGTGAGTGAGCAAAAGAAACGCCCGGCAGAGCCCGGCGGAGAGAAACGGCATCGCTTTTCCATCGGCAAAATTTTCTTTCACAATACGTTTGTGCTGGCTTTTTCCTTTGTGGTGGCGGTGATTTCCTGGTTTATGGTGTCTGCCAGCAGCTCCGACCGGGGCGTCACCATTTCCAATGTTCCCGTAGAGGTGCGCTATTCCGCCGCGGCCCAAGAGGAGGGCCTGCAGGTGTTTCACATGTCCGATGAGACTGTGGACCTGCAGGTGCTGGGCAACAACCTGTTGACCACCTCCCTCACCGCCAGCGATTTTGAGGTCAGCGTGACCCTGAACCCTTCCTCCACCACCGTAACGGGCAATACCCTGCAGAAGATGACAGTGGAGGTCCAAGCGGTCAAGTCCAACTCCTTGGCAAGCTATGAGATCACAGGGGTCTCCCCTCAGGAGATCACCGTGGAATACGACCGTTCTCTTGAGGTGAATCTGCCGATTGAGAGCAACATCCAGTACAGTTCGGACAGCGGCTTTTACGCCGGCACGCCCATCCTTTCTGCGGACAACGTGACCATTTCCGGGCCGGAGTCCTCTGTCAGCCGCATCAGCCGGGTGGCGGTTAACTATCAGGTGGAAGACCCCCTGCGGGAAGAGGCCAGCTTTACCTGCCCTCTGACGTTCTACGATGAAAATGGCCAGGAGCTGTTGGACATTTCCGGCATGTACCTGACTATGAATGTGGAGTCCGTGGATGTGAGTATTCCCGTCATTCCCGTGAAGACGGTGGATCTGGTGGCCGCCACGGTGCACCAGCCTACGGGCTTCTCCAGCGACCGCATCCAGATTGAGCCGTCGCAGATCACCATAGCGGGGTCCAGCGAGACCCTCTCCTCCATCAATAAGATTCAGTTGGATACGGTCATCGACTTTGCCCAGCTGGATGTGGACGGCGCCAACACCTTTACTTCCAATGTAACCCTGCCCTCTGGGGTGCGGAATATCGGGTCCTCGGGCGAGATCTCCGCCCAGGCCAGCGCCACAGTGACGGTGAACCTGAATGGCTATACGGAAAAAACCGTCACGGTCAGCAACGCCAATGTGCAGATTGTCAATGCCACCTCGGACATGGAAGTGGAGCAGGCCACCACGGCCCTTTCCGTCACGGTGCTGGGGCCAGAAGCCCAGGTGGCCCGCCTGACGGGGGACAATGTCTCCGTGTTGGTGGATTTGACCAACTTCCAGGACCAGACCGGCACGGTGGAGGTGCCCGCCACTGTGGCGGTGACAGGCACGCAGGCGGATTCGTGCTGGGTGACGGGGGATTACACTATCTCAGTCACCATCTCAGAGGCCGCCACTTCTGCCGCGGCGCGCGTGGCCAATGCGGGTGCCCGCCAGAGCAGCAAGGAGGATGCTGTAGCCGCCACTCCGCAGGATTGACAGCCCGCTGAAAAGGAATAAACAGCGCTTCGGGACTTTTTTCCTGGGGCGCTGTTTTCTTTGCAAATTTCCGCCAGAGGGTGTATAATAATAAACCAGTTTGTTTCCAGACTTGTTTTCGGAGAAAGGGTGAGTGCCATGGACGTCCGTGTGGGCGACGTGCTGCGCATGAAAAAGCCCCATCCTTGCGGCAGCCAGGAATTCACCGTGCTGCGGGTGGGCATGGATTTTAAGATCCGCTGCAACGGCTGCGGCCGGGAAGTGATGCTTCCCCGCCTGAAGTGTGAGAAAAATATCAAAAAGGTGCTGCGGCCCCAAGGGGAGCAGTAGCAGCCTTTCCCTGCTTAGAACCCCACAACGATTGGAAAGGCTGTGTTGCATATGTTTGAGAACCTGCAAGTGTTTGAAAACCGTTTCGAGGAACTGAATCTGAAACTCTACGATCCCCAAACCGCGGCGGACCGGCAGCTTTATACGGCCCTGATGAAAGAGCACAAGGAACTTGCCCCTATTGTGGAGGCCTATCAGGCTTGGCGGCAGTGCCAGCGTGATTTCGATGGCGCCAAAGAGCTGCTGGAAGAGTCCTCCGACCGGGAGCTGCGGGAAATGGCCCAGCAGGAGCTGAAGGAGAAGGGGGCAGAGCTCTCCCGCTTGGAAGAAGAGCTGAAGCTTTTGCTCCTGCCAAAGGACCCCAACGATGAGAAGAATGTTATCGTGGAGATCCGGGGCGGCACGGGCGGTGAAGAGGCAGCCCTTTTCGCCTATGACCTGTACCGCATGTACTTGGCCTATGCGGAGGGGAAGGGCTGGAAAACAGAAATTGTCTCCCTCAGCGAGACGGAGCTGGGGGGCTTTAAAGAGGTCAGCTTCCTCATTGATGGGGAGGGGGCCTACTCTCGTTTAAAGTATGAAAGCGGCGTCCACCGGGTACAAAGAGTCCCCGAGACGGAGACCCAGGGGCGCATTCACACCTCTGCCGCCACGGTGGCCGTTTTGCCCGAGGCGGAAGAGGTAGAGGTGGATATCGACCCCAAGGACCTGCAGATTGACACCTTTCGCTCCAGCGGTGCGGGAGGACAGCACATCAACAAGACCTCCTCTGCCATTCGGATTACCCACCTGCCCACAGGCATGGTGGTGGAATGCCAGGATGAGCGCAGCCAGTACAAGAACAAGGACAAGGCCCTGAAAGTGCTGCGGGCCCGCCTGCTGGACCAGGAGCGAAAGAAAGCTGACGCCCAGGTGGCCCAGGAGCGCCGCAGCCAGGTGGGCTCCGGCGACCGCTCCGAGCGGATCCGCACCTATAACTTCCCCCAGGGCCGGGTGACAGACCACCGCATCGGCCTGACGCTCTATAAGCTGGAGGAAATCCTGGGCGGTTCCCTGGATGAGATCATCGACAGCCTCGTCGCAGCGGACCGGGCCGCCCAGCTGGAAGAGGCCCAGCAGGCATAAGGAGGGATGAAAATGGAGACCTTAGTTTTAAGCGACCGCTGCCCCGGCGATATCCAGGCAGCCGGTGCCATCCTGCGGCGGGGCGGCCTGGTGGCCATCCCCACAGAGACGGTGTACGGCCTGGCTGCCAACGCTCTGGACGGGGAGGCCGTGAAAAAGATTTACCGGGCCAAGGGCCGCCCCTCGGATAACCCTCTGATTGTCCACATCAGCAACCCGGCCCAACTGCCGCCCCTGGTACAAGAGGTGCCGGAAAGCGCCAAAAAATTGGCCGCCGCCTTCTGGCCCGGCCCGCTTACCATCATCCTGCCCAAGTCGGACCGCATCCCCCGGGAGACCAGCGGCGGCCTGGATACGGTGGCGGTGCGCTGCCCCTCCCATCCCACGGCCCGGGCGGTCATCGACGCGGCGGAGGTGCCCCTGGCGGCCCCTTCCGCCAACCTGTCCGGCCGGCCCAGCCCCACCACCTTCCACCATGTGCAGGAGGACCTGACCGGCCGGGTGGACGCCCTTTTAGACGGCGGCGACTGCGACGTGGGGGTGGAGTCCACCGTGCTGACTTTGGCCACTCCGGTGCCCCGCCTCCTGCGGCCTGGCGGCGTCACGCTCTCCCAGCTGCGGAATGTGCTGGGGGAGGTGGAGGTGGACCCGGCGGTACTGCACCGCATGAAGGCGGGGCAGAGGGCCGCTTCCCCTGGCATGAAGTATAAGCACTACTCCCCCAAAGCGGAGGTGGTCATTGTGGATGCCGCCCCCCAGGAGTATGTGGAGTACGTCAACCAGCGGGGGGACGGCTGGGCCCTATGCTTTGAGGAGGATGCCCCCTTTCTGCAAGTGCCCGCTCTGGCCTATGGAAGCCGCTATGACAGCGCCAGCCAGGCCCACCGGCTTTTTGAAGCCCTCCACGGCTTGGACGAGGCGGGGGTTGTGAAGGCTTACGCCGCCATGCCGCGAAAGCGCGGGGTGGGCCTGGCTGTGTATAACCGGCTCATCCGGGCGGCGGCCTTTCAAGTGATCAACCCCAAGGGGCGGCACATCCTGGGCCTGACGGGCCCCACAGGGGCCGGCAAGTCCACAGCGGCCCAGGTGCTGCGGGACAGGGGCTGGCTTGTGGTGGACTGCGACCAGGCCACCCGCAGCCCCCTGGTCTATGATGGCCCCTGTTTGGCAGAGCTCTCCACTGCCTTTGGGCCCCAGGTGCTTCGGGATGGGATGCTGGACCGGGCCGAGCTTGCCCGCCGCGCCTTTTCTTCAGAGGAGTCCCGCACCCGTCTGGGAGAGATCACCTTCCCGCGGATTCTCCGCTATGTGCGCAAGCTGTTGGAGGAGGGGGAGGCCCAGGGTTATAGGCAGTTGGCTCTGGACGCCCCCACCCTGCTGGAAGCGGGGCTGGATTCCATCTGTTCCCGCGTGTTGGTCGTGAACGCCCCCAAGGAGGAGCGGCTGGCCCGCATCCTGCGGCGGGATGGTCTGACCCAAGAGGCGGCCCTGCGCCGGTTGGAAGCGCAGCCCTCTCCGGAATTTTACACCAGCCGGGCGGACTTCCTGGTGGAGAACGGCCCCGGCACAGACCTGAAGGCGGCCTTGGCCCCCTTCTTGGAGGAATTGGAACAAGAATTGGAGAACCCGAGCCTATGAAGAAAGGTTGCCTCGTGGCCCTCGTGCTTGCCATTTTCCTGGCGGCGGGGGCAGTGCTTTTCGGTCCCCGGCTGGTAGAGGCGGGTATGAAATTCCTGTACCCCCAGCGCTATGCCGGCCTGGTGGAGCGGGAGGCCGCCCAGTTCGAGCTGGACCCGGACCTGGTCTACGCCATCATTAAGACGGAGAGCGGCTTTGATTCCCAGGCGGTCTCCTCCGCCGGCGCAAAGGGGCTGATGCAGCTGACCCAGGAGACCTTTGACTGGATTGCCTCCCTCTACCCCACTGAAGATGGAGGAGCCGACGTGTTCCAGCCGGAGGACAACATCCACTGTGGGTGTGCCCTGCTGCGGCTGCTGCTGGACCAGTACGGCAGCTTGGAGGTGGCCTTGGCCGCTTACAACGCGGGTATGGGCAATGTGAGCCAGTGGCTGGAGAGCGGGGATTACTCCCACGATGGGGAGACCCTGCACACCATCCCCTACCCGGAGACGGACGCCTATGTGGAGAAGGTCCAGCGGGCCTATCAAATTTATCAGAAGCTCTACCCCTGAACCCCATTGCTTTCTCTCCCATTTCATGGTAGAGTAACGGAGGGGGGATGGACGTGAAAAAGACGGTTAAAGTCCTTTTAAAGTGTCTTGCCTGTCTGATCCTGCTGGCTGGGGTGAGTTTAGGGGGATTTTTTCTGGGAAAAGCCACCGTTCCCAACCCCCTTTCCTGGACAGAGACAGATGCCTTTGTTGCCACAGTGGTGGATTATCAGGGGGATTTCCTCCTGGTGCAGGGATCGCCTATCAACGATGAGGCTCACCAGGGGCAGTTTTCCTTTTCTACCAAGGGGGTGCCCCTGTGGTGGCATGGGGTTTCTCTCTCCTTTGCGAATCTGAAACCGGGCCACACCCTGAAAATTATCTATGACAAAACGGCCCAAGAGCCAGGTTCCACAGTGCTTGCCCATGTGTTATATGTGGGAGGCATGGACCATGAGCTGTGAGGGGAGGGGTTTGCTGTGAGGAAAAAACGGGCGCTGGGCTTGTGCCTGCTTCTCCTGCTTCTGGTGGGAGCGGGAACGGGCGGCTTTTTATGGGGCCGCCAGGCAGGCCGCATTGTGAATCCCTCTTCTGTTCCTTTGAAAATGGAGGAGTTTGGCGGCCCCGAGCGCATTCAGTTGACGGAGCAGTACTACTCTCAGTATTACTCCCGGTTGGAGCAGGGAGAGCCTCCTCTCTATGAAAACCTGTTCTGGTTCGATGTGAGCACAATAATCGGGGAGATCAGGGAGACGGGCCTGGGTACTCTGGGGGACGCCTTTTTAATACAGTGCCTGGACGCGGCGGGAGAGTACGACCCCTTTCAAGGAAGATATGAGGTGGAGCCCTCGGATTGGGAGAGACCCCCCGTGCTGTATGAGGGAGAGGCCATCTCTTGGAACGACCTGCGGCTTGGCGACCGGGTAAAGGTGGTTTATTTGAACAGAGGGCTTGTGCCCCTTGTAGACATTGGAGTGGAAGCCGTCCGAGTGGAAGTGCTCAAACGGGCTGCTTCTCCCCAAGCAGAGTGAAAGCGCTCTCTGGAAGAAGCGAAAACATACAGGTAGATAACAAATGATCGAGTATATTGAGTATAAAGAAAAACAGGAGGTAATCACAATGATTCGTGAGACTGAAAATCTGGACCCCAAGGCTTTGGCCAAGGAGCTTCTCAACGACCGCACCCACGGCGCTGCCAAGGCGGGGGCCGGGGAGATGGAGAAGGCGGACGCGTTCGCCGAGGGCTACAAGGCCTTTATGAACGCCGCCAAGACCGAGCGGGAGACCGTCACCTGGGCCGTGCAGGCCGCCGAGGCCGCCGGCTTCGAGCCCCTGCGCCCCATGAAGATGTACCAGCCCGGGGACAAGGTGTACTACAACAACCGGGGCAAGGCATTGTGCCTGGCGGTTATTGGCAAAAAGGGCGTGAAGAGGGGTGTGCGCATTGCCGCGGCCCACATCGACAGCCCCCGCATCGACCTGAAGCCCATCCCTCTGTATGAATCCAGCGAGATGGCCCTGCTGAAGACCCACTACTACGGCGGCATCAAGAAATATCAGTGGACCGCCATCCCCCTGTCCATGCACGGCAAGATCGTCCGCAAGGACGGCACCGAGATCACCGTCAACGTGGGCGAGAAAGAGGGCGATCCCCAGTTCACCATCACCGACATCCTGCCCCACCTGGGCAAGGACCAGATGGGCAAGACCCTGGGGGAAGCCATCAACGGCGAGGACCTGAACATTTTGGTGGGCAGCCTGCCCCTTACCGATGGGGAAGGGGAGCAGCAGTTCAAGCTGAACATTATGAACATCCTGCACCAGCAGTATGGCATTGTGGAGAGCGACCTGATCTCCGCGGAGATCGAGTTCGTGCCTGCCTTCAAGGCTGTGGATATCGGCTTCGACCGCTCTATGATCGGCGCCTACGGCCACGATGACCGGGTGTGCGCTTACCCCGCCCTGGAGGCCATCTTCGACTGCGGCGTGCCGGAGTACACCGCCATCACCGTGCTGGCGGACAAGGAGGAGATCGGCAGCGTGGGCAACACAGGCCTGGCCTCTGAGTTCTTAAACTACTTCATCGCCGATTTGGCTGGCGGCGAGGGCTGGATGGCACACCATGTGTTCTCCCAGTCCACCTGTCTCTCCGCGGACGTGACGGCCGCGTATGATCCCACCTATGCCTCTGCCTTTGAGGCGGGCAATTCCTGCTATTTGAACCGGGGCGTGGGCGTGGCCAAATACACCGGGTCCCGGGGCAAGGGCGGTTCTAACGACGCCAACGCCGAGTTTGTGGCCCAGGTGCGCAAGATCTTTGACGACAACGGTGTTATCTGGCAGATTGGCGAGCTGGGCAAGGTGGACCAGGGCGGCGGCGGCACCGTGGCGCTGGATATCTCCCGCCTGAACGCCGATGTCATCGACGTGGGTGTGCCCGTGCTGTCCATGCACTCCCCCTTCGAGGTGGTCTCCAAGCTGGACGTGTATATGGCCTACAAGGCCTTCAAGGCTTATTTCCTGGCGGAATAAGCTGGTTTTAGGGGAATGGGAAGCGGTGGCAGCTTCCCATTTTCTGCTTTTTTGAGATTCTGTTTGATTTCTTTATTTAAAAAGGGGGAAGGCACATGGACTTTCGCACACAGCGCCGCACCCTAGAGGTGCTCTCGGATCTGTTTCAGCG
>PPYE01645147.1_pt1 | contig 13108 bp, 13 predicted proteins | sample 1559881 | NCBI WGS metagenome assembly PPYE01 (sample SAMN08240022, study PRJNA423297) | Human gut metagenome, whole genome shotgun sequencing project.
CCTCCCCTTCCGCCAGCGGCTTCTATACTTACCCGTTTACGTTGCAACGGAGGTGCCCATGCCGTGGATCCTGCTTTTGCTCGCTGCACTGTTTACTGCCCCGCTTTCCGCCGCCACCCTCCCCGGCGTGCCGACGGCTAACACTGATAAAAACAGCGCCAGCGAACCCGATGTGGAACAGAAAAGAGCGGCTTATGCCGCACTGGCCGATGTGCTGGCCAACGACTCCGCCCGTCAGGAGCTCATTGACCAGCTGCGTAAAGCAGCCGCCACGCCGCCGCCCGACAGCACCCCGACGCTGACGCCACCGGCGGTGAAAGAAGAGACCACGGTACTGGAGAACGTCACCCAGATAAGCCGGGAATATGGCGAACAGCTCTCATCACGCTTTTCCCAGCTGTGGCGCAATATCACCGGCTCACCGCATAAGCCCTTTAATCCGCAAACCTTTACCAGCGCGGCCTGGCATTTTTTACTGCTGGCCGGGCTGGTGTTTGCCTTCTGGTGGCTGGTACGCCTCGCGGCGCTGCCGCTGTATCGCAAAATGGGCGAATGGGGACGGCATAAAAACCGCGATCGCGGTAACTGGCTTCAGCTGCCCCTGACCATCGCCGGGGCGTTTATCATCGACCTGCTGCTGCTGGCGCTAACCCTGTTTGTCGGTCAGCTGCTAAGCGATCGCCTGAATGGGAATAACCCTACCATCGCCTTCCAGCAGAGCCTTTTCCTCAACGCCTTCGCGCTGATCGAGTTTTTTAAAGCTATTCTGCGGCTCATTTTCTGCCCGCGCATTCCTGCCCTGCGGCCCTTTAACCTCAGCGACGAGGCCGCGTCATACTGGAGCCTGCGCCTGAGCGCGCTCAGCAGCCTGATTGGTTACGGTCTGATCGTCGCGGTGCCGATTATTTCCAATCAGGTGAATGTTCAGGTTGGCGCGCTGGCTAACGTCGTCATCATGCTGTGCATTACGCTGTGGGCGCTGTACCTGATTTTTCATAACAAAGCGGTGATTACTCAAGGGTTGATCCACCTGGCCGACCACTCACTCGCTTTCTTTAGCCTGTTTATCCGCGCCTTCGCGCTGGTCTGGCACTGGCTGGCCTGCGCCTACTTTGTGGTGCTTTTTTTCTTTTCGCTGTTCGACCCGGGCAACAGCCTGAAATTCATGATGGGCGCCACCCTGCAAAGCCTGGCGATTATCGGCGGCGCGGCGCTGGTGTCTGGCATCCTGTCGCGCTGGATAGCCAAAACCATCACCCTGTCGCCCGCCACTCAGCGCAACTACCCTGAACTGCAAAAGCGTCTAAATGGCTGGATCTCCGCCTCGCTGAAGGCGGCGCGCATTCTCACCGTCTGTGTCGCCATCATGCTGCTGTTGAGCGCCTGGGGCCTGTTTGACTTCCGGGAATGGCTGCACAACGATGCCGGGCAAAAAACGGTGGATGTGCTGATCCGCATCGCCCTGATCCTCTTCTTCTCCGCCATTGGCTGGACGGTTCTGGCCAGCCTGATTGAAAACCGGCTGGCATCGGATATTCATGGCCGTCCGCTGCCCAGCGCGCGGGCCCGGACGCTGCTGACGCTGTTTCGCAACGCGCTGGCGGTGGTGATCAGCACCATCACGGTGATGATCCTGCTCTCGGAAATTGGGGTAAACATTGCGCCGCTGCTGGCGGGCGCCGGGGCGTTAGGGCTGGCCATTTCGTTTGGTGCGCAAACCCTGGTCAAAGACATTATCACTGGCATATTTATCCAGTTTGAGAACGGGATGAACACCGGCGACCTGGTCACCATCGGCCCTTTGACCGGCACCGTGGAACGAATGTCGATTCGCTCCGTGGGGGTACGTCAGGATACCGGCGCCTATCACATTATTCCCTGGTCCTCGATCACCACCTTTGCCAACTTCGTGCGCGGCATTGGCTCGGTTGTGGCTAACTATGACGTTGACCGCCATGAGGATCTGGATAAAGCCAGCCAGGCGCTGAAGGCGGCGGTGGACGATCTGCTGGCCCAGGAGGAGATCCGCGGTCTGATCATTGGCGAACCGTCGTTCGCCGGGCTGGTGGGGCTGAGCAATACCGCCTTTACGCTACGCGTCAGCTTCACTACCCTGCCGCTGAAGCAGTGGACGGTGCGTTTTGCCCTCGACACCCAGGTGAAAAAGCACTTCGATCGCGCCGGGGTTCGCGCGCCGGTACAGACCTGGCAGCAGCTGCCGATGCCGGGCGCCGACAGCCCGGCCGCCGAGTAGCGTTAGAATGGACGACTGCGTTTGGCGTCGTCCATAAAGCTCCAGGCGATAAAGCGACTTTGCTTTTGCCCCTGGGCCATCTCCTTTTTCACCACTTTCACTGCGCCGACCTCGGTCAGCAAGCGGTAGAGCGGCGGCAGATTATCGCCGCGCGACACCAGCGAGGTAAACCATTTCACCTGGCGGGCGAAGGCCTGGCTTTCGCGGATCATCTGCGAGATAAAGGCTACTTCGCCCCCTTCGCACCACAGCTCCTGCTGTTGACCGCCAAAATTGAGGCCACTTTCGGCGCCGAGTCCGAGGTTGCGGCGCTTGCGCTCGCCCCCCGCCCGGGCGCTCTCTGCGGAGTCATGGAACGGCGGATTACACAGCGTGGCGTCGTAGGTCTCGTTTTTATGGATCACGCCGTGAAAGATAGCCTGGCTCTCTTTTTGCCGGCGCAGGCGGATCTGCCGGGTCAAGCCCGGGTTGCCATTGATAATCGCCTGCGCGCTGGCGAACGCCTGCGGGTTGATTTCACTGCCGGTAAAGCGCCAGCCATACTCGTGAGCGCCGATCAGGGGATAGATGAGGTTGGCGCCGGTGCCAATATCAAGGATCGTGGCATCCTTCGGCACCTCGCCGCTATCCCCGGCCAGCAGATCCGCCAGATGATGAATATAGTCGGCCCGCCCAGGCACTGGCGGACAGAGAAAGCCGTCAGGAATGTCCCAGTGTTTGACCGCGTAGAAATGCGCCAGCAGCGCTTTATTCAACGCCTTCACCGCCTGCGGATTGGCAAAATCAATGGTCTGCTCACCCAGCGGATTGAGCGTAATGTAGCCCTGCAGGTCAGGATGGGCCTGGCAGAGCGCGGGCAGGTCGTAGCGTTGATGGTGGCGGTTACGCGGGTGTAACCCCGGTTTCTGGGCTTTCATGACAATCTCCTTTGAACAGCCGCGTAAGATACCCGTTGACGGCGGCGCGGTAAATAAGGGAGTCTGGATATCTCCATTATCCGTGACAGGTGCAGCATGTACTTTTATCAACCTTCGCAGGGCCACGGCCTGCCGCATGACCCGCTGAACGCGATAATCGGGCCTCGCCCGATAGGCTGGATCGCCTCGCAGGACGCCGAGGGCCAGCGTAATCTGGCGCCATACAGCTTTTTTAACTGCTTTAACTATCGGCCGCCGATCATTGGTTTCGCCAGCAGCGGCTGGAAAGACAGCGTGCGAAATATCGTCGAAACAAAGGAGTTTGTCTGGAACCTGGCGACGCGACCGCTGGCCATGGCGATGAATGAAACGTCAGCCTCGATTCCGCACCATGAGGACGAATTCGTGCGCGCCGGCCTCACCGCCGCCGCCAGCCGCCTGGTCAGCGCTCCCCGGGTCGCGGAGAGTCCGGTGAACTTTGAGTGCCGTCTGTCGCAGTGTATTCAACTCACCACCGCCGACGGCAACCCTGTCGATACGTGGCTGGTGCTCGGTGAAGTGGTCGCCGTGCATATCGATGAATCACTGCTGGACAACGGTATCTATCAAACCGCCCGGGCCCAGCCGATCCTGCGCGCCGGTGGCCCGAGCGCCTATTACGGTATTGATGACAGCCTGCGCTTTGACATGATCCGCCCTGACGCCCGCTAAATAATCTACCGGCCAGAGTAGCGCTACCCTGCGCCGGTAGCATGCAAAACGCACTGTTTTGCATTAAACATTCCCTGTCGCGCGGTCTGGAAAGACCTACACTTAAGCTATGTCCCATGCGGTTTATGAGGATATGCTGATGAAATTCGTCTCGCTGCTGTTCGCCGCGGCGCTCACCGCTCATGCCACCGCGGCCTCTCCCCTGCCACCGCCACCCGTACTGCCCTATAACGGGCCGCTCCGCCCTGTCGGCACCGTCTCCGCCTTCGGCGCCAGCACCCTGGACGACCTGGCGGCCGCCCTTGCGGATAAGGCCCACCGTCATGGGGCGATAGCCTGGCGGATCAATGCCGCCAGCAGCGGTAACCGGCTGTACGGTTCAGCTATAATTTATCAATAACCTTTTACAGGAGGCAGACGATGGCATCAGGTTGGGCAGGCGACGGCGCCGTACAGGATCAGATCGACAGCACTATTGACGATGCGGTTGCTCGCGCCCGCCGCGAGCTTCCGCGCGGCGAAAGCAACAAATTTTGTGATGAATGCGGAGAGCCGATTCCGGAGGCCCGTCGACAGGCCATCCCAGGGGTCAGATACTGCGTGAAGTGCCAGCAGGAGAAAGATTTACATAACAATACATTTTCAGGATATAATCGTCGCGGTTCCAAGGATAGCCAGCTACGCTGACTTTCCTTTACCGTTTATGACAGCCTTTCGCATTATCTTTTCGCGCACATTTTTTGGCGGAAAAAGTCGCAATATGTGCCCTTAAACGCGTCGGTCTTCCTCGCTACGCTTCGTGACGAAAAGAATAAGAAATAATTTATTAATAATCAGTAAATTATTAATCATTCAAAAAATTCGATGAAGACTGTGAATTTCCTTCGATTTTATCTCCCGCAAAAAAGCGTGATACTTATCACATCGACGGAACATCGTCCCCTGAACAGAACAACCTGCGAGAGATTAACTATGAAAAACATCAAATATGCTGCCGCTGCCATCGCTCTGACCGCTCTTTCCTTCGGCGCCTTTGCCGCCGAACCGGTTACCCCCGCTCAGGCTGAAAGCATGAATAAGATCGGCGTGGTGTCTGCGCAAGGCGCAACCACTTTAGATGGTCTGGAAGCAAAACTGGCTGCTAAAGCCGAAGCCGCTGGCGCGACCGGCTACAGCATTACTTCCGCTAACACCAACAACAAACTGAGCGGTACTGCGGTTATCTATAAATAATCGCTGCACCCATCTGTAAGCCACTGAATTAACCCTGAAAAGACCTTTAATACCCTTGCCTTGCCCGTCCGAGCCACCGGACGGGCTTTTTTTTATCCTGCCCATCTCAGTCTGGCGTTCGTACAGCACCCGCACGCCCTGCTCATCAATCAGGCTGATCTGCGGACAGCGCTGCGGGTTGGCGTACACTTCGCCCTCGGTACCATGCATCAGCAGCGCGCGGCCACCGGTCTCGCGAAAGAAGTTCGCCACCCGGGGAACATATTCCGGATGCGACACGCTGGAGAGACGCAATGCCTCCCCTTCGCCAAACGGCGTGGCCAGCTTGGCCAGGGTATGGGCGCTGTTGCGTACGCCCATCCGCCAGCGCATCGCCAGCTGTTTCTCCAGCGGCGGACAGAAGGCCCCCACCGGGATATACACCGGTTCATGGCCCTCCAGCTGCGCCTGAGCCTGTCCGGCGTGCAGGGTGGCCGGAATGTCCAGCAGGGTAAAAATGGTTTCGGTCAGCACCCGGGTGGGATCGTGACTGACGCCGTGAACCACCACCGGAAATCCCAGCTTGTGCAGGAGCATCGCCAGCAGCGGCGTGAGGTTCGCCTGCTTGCGCGCGCCGTTGTAGCTGGGGATAACGATCGGCATCGGCTTGCCGGCCGGCGGGGTCAGGTGCAGCGTATGCTGCTGCATCGCGGCGTAAAAACCTTTCATCTCCGCTTCGCCTTCGCCTTTAATGCGCAGGGCGATTAATATTCCCCCCAGCTCCAGCTCCGGCACCTCGCCGTTCAGCATCCGCGCGTAGAGCGCACGGGCGGTCTCTTCATCGAGATCGCGGGCATGATTCTTACCGCGACCCACCTCTTTTATAATTTTGCTGTACTCCATGGCTCCCCCTGGTGCATCACGCGCCGGCGTCAGCGACGTTTGCGGCCCGTCTGTTTTGCTGTCTGTTTTGCTTTCCGTTTTACTATAACCTCCGGAACGCCCGGCTGCTCTATGGGAAAAACAGGTAACGCGTTCAGTAGACGCGCGCCGTAGTTTTTGGTCAACAGACGCTTATCGTAAATCACCACCTCTCCCCAGCAGTTATGGCTACGGATCAAACGCCCCACCTGCTGAATAAGATTAAAGGAGGCGCTGGGCAAACTCTGTACCTCGAAGGGATAACGATTGAGGCTTTTCAGCCATTCGCCTTCGGTGATCACTACCGGGCTGTCGATGGGCGGAAAAGCGATTTTATGGATATGCACCTGGCTCAGCAGATCGCCTTTTAAATCGAGACCTTCGGCAAAGGACTGCAGACCCACCAGCACGCTGCGCTCGCCGCTTTCCACCCGTTTGCGATGCAGCTCCACCAGCCGGTAGCGCGGCTGGTCGCCCTGCACCAACAGCATCAGGCGCAGATCGGTCACATGCTCGAGGAAGCGGTTCATCGCCCGCCCGCTGGCAAACAGCACCAGCATCCCGAGATGTTTTTTGCTCTCCACCTGCTGGCGAAAATAGGCCGCCATCTCGGCAATGTGCTGCTCTTCGTTATCCATCAGCGGTTCATAACGCATTTGAGGAATAATAATTTTCCCCTGCTCCACGTGGTTGAACGGCGAATCCAGCGCCACGAAGCGGTCCCCCGCTTTCTCCTTCAGACCGCTCATCTCCTGCAGGCGCGAGAAGCTGTTTAGCGAGCGCAGCGTCGCTGACGTCACCACGATATGCGGCACGCTGCGCCACAGCAGCCGTTCAAGCTGATCGCTGACGCGGATCCCGACGCAGTGGAACCAGACGTGGATCTGGCCATCGCGCACCACCCGCGTCGCCCATTTGGTTACCGGCGCGCCTGAGGACTGCGCCAGCGACGCCAGGCGCCACAGCTTGCTTTGGCTTTCAAACATGCCAAGGGCGCGGTTCATCTGCAGCAGCACCCGATGCAGGCGCACCACGTCATGGCTGCCGGTCTTTTCGCTGAGATCGTTCAGGAACAGCTCCGCCAGGCCGCGCAGCAACTCGGTGAGCTTCGCCAGCCGCTGGCAGATCTCCATCACCTCCTGCGGCAGTTCGCCCATCGGGAAGCGATGCTCCGCTTCCTGACCGGCGGGCATATAGATATTGAGAATATTATTCAACGAGGCAATCAGCTCGAAAAGCTCTTCGCAATGAGCGGTGAGCCGCTCCGGATTGGCCAGCGGCGGCGTGGTTTTCGGACGAAACTGCTCCATGCAGGTAGCTGGCCTTATCGGTGCTCAGCCGGCTCCATAGCCCATCGTCGATGGCTTTGTCGGTATGGTCGCGCAGGCCGTCCCAGCGGTAGCTGTCGAGATCCTGCTTCAGGGTCGCGCACAGCTTCTGCTCCGCCTGATTATTCGGGGTGAGATCGTCATCGAGGAAGGCCAGCAGATCCTGCTGCGACGGCTCGGTGCTGGCCAGCGCCGTCAGGTTGCGCGGACAGACGTAGCGTCCGCGGCCAAAGGCGGCGGTGAAGCGCAGGTCGGGAATGATTTTACGCAGCAGCGGCAGGTCCTTACTGTAGATTTGATCCTGCAGGGCGACGTTGGCGGTGCTGACCACCAGCGTTTTTTGTTCCTCGCGGGCGATGGCGATGCCCGGGATCAGATATGACAGCGTTTTGCCGACGCCGGTCGGCGCTTCGATAGCCAGATGCCTGCCCTCTTCCCCGGCAAGGGTTTTCGCCACATCGGCGATCATCTGCCGCTGCGGGGGACGCGGAATAAAGTCCGGGATCTGTTCCTGAAGCGCCTTATACCAGGCGGCGATTTGCGCTTTCAGCGCAGCGGTCAAAGCCATGAGAAAACCTGAATACTGTATAAACAGCCACTATTGTGCCATTTTTGCCCGCCCGGAGGTATTGCTTTCTGCGGAGTGTGGAAGCCTGCTCGACAAATAGTGTAATGGAAAGAAAAAGGCCCGCCGCCGCGTAGCGGACAGACGGGCCTGAGCCGGGGCGCGTTATCGCGGCCCGGACATCAGCGTGTTATTCGCCAGCCGGTTTACGCGGGCGACGGCGGCGCGGCGGTTTGCCGTCCTGAGTGCGCGCTTTCGGCGCCTCGCCGTCCTGACGGCGCGGGGCATTATTCTGGCTGCGCGGCTGTCCGCTGCGTCCCTGACCCTGGCCGCCGCGCCCCTGACCTTGCCCACGACCGCCGCCGCGCTGCTGGCGACCGTTCTGGATAGGTTCGGCTTTAATGGACGGATCCGGCTCATAGCCGGCAATCGCGATGCGCGGGATCTCTTTTTTCAGCAGGCGCTCGATATCGCGCAGCAGCTTATGCTCATCCACGCACACCAGCGATAAGGCTTCGCCGGTGGCCGCCGCGCGACCGGTACGGCCGATACGGTGGACGTAATCTTCCGGTACGTTCGGCAGCTCGTAGTTCACCACGTGCGGCAGCTCTTCGATATCCAGACCGCGGGCGGCGATATCGGTCGCCACCAGCACGCGAATGCCGCCGGATTTAAAGTCGGCCAGCGCGCGGGTACGCGCTCCCTGGCTCTTGTTGCCATGGATCGCCGCGCTGCGGATGCCGTCTTTGTTGAGCTGTTCCGCGAGGTGGTTGGCGCCATGCTTGGTACGGGTAAACACCAGCACCTGCTGCCAGTTGCCTTCGCCGATAAGCTGCGACAGCAGTTCACGCTTGCGGTTCTTGTCAACAAAATGGACGTGCTGGGTGATCTGCTCGGACGCGGTGTTACGACGCGCCACTTCCACTTCCAGCGGGTTGTGCAGCAGTTTCTCGGCCAGGCCCTTGATCTCGTCGGAGAAGGTCGCCGAGAACAGCAGGTTCTGTCGACGCGCCGGCAGTTTGGCCAGTACGCGACGGATGTCATGGATAAAGCCCATATCCAGCATACGGTCCGCTTCGTCCAGCACGAGGATTTCAACTTTATCAAGACTGACGGCGTTCTGATGTTCAAGATCCAGCAGACGGCCCGGGGTGGCGACGAGGATGTCGACGCCGCCGCGCAGCTTCATCATCTGCGGGTTGATGCTCACGCCGCCGAAGACCACCAGCGAGCGAATATTCAGGTATTTACTGTAATCGCGGACGTTCTCGCCCACCTGCGCCGCCAGCTCACGGGTCGGGGTCAGGATCAGCGCGCGCACCGGACGACGGCCCTTTGCGTGCGGCTCATTCTGGATCAGGCGCTGCAGCAGCGGCAGGGTAAAGCCCGCCGTTTTACCGGTGCCGGTCTGGGCGCTGGCCATCAGGTCACGGCCCTGCAGTACCGCCGGGATCGCCTGCTGCTGGATAGGGGTCGGCTCAACGTAGCCCTGCTCAGCGACAGCGCGCAGGATATCGGGATTCAGGCCAAGGGAATCAAAAGACATAACAACTCCGAACCGCCCCGGCCCGGTGAAGGGCGTAGTTTTCAGGGAGATTATTGCGATAAGAGATGGCAAAAACCACAATGCCATGAAGGGGCGCAGTCTAGCAGATTTTGTGACAGGCCGCATAAAATCTGCAAAAGAATGCCGCGCCTGGCTGGCGGGCATGAGAAGGCCGCTGAGCGCGCTCAGCGGCCAGTGGGTCATAGCAGTGCGGTTAACGCAGACGATACTTAATTTTTTCGACAATCTTCGCGGTGGAGATGCCGTAGCGATCGTGGAGGGTCGGCAGGGCGCCGGCTAACAGGAACGCGTCGGGCAGCCCCACGCTATCCAGCTCACAGCGTACGCCCTTACGCATCAGCAGCGCGGCCACCGCTTCCCCCAGGCCGCCGACCGCAGTGTGGTTCTCCGCAGTTACCACCAGGCGGCCCGGCTTCGACGCCTGTTCAATAATCGCTTTCTCATCCAGCGGTTTGATGGTCGGCACGTGCAGGACCGCCACGCCGATATTATCGGCCCGCAGCTTTTCAGCCGCCTCCAGCGCGCGCATGGTCATCAGCCCGGAGGAGATAATCAGCACATCGTTGCCGTCCTCCAGCAGCTTCGCCTTACCCAGTTCGAACTGATAGTCATATTTATCCAGCACCAGCGGCACCTTACCGCGCAGCAGACGCATATACACCGGCCCCTGGTGATCGGCAATGGCCGGTACCGCCTGCTCTATCTCCAGCGCATCGCAAGGATCGACGATAACCATCCCGGGGATACCGCGCATGATCGCCAGATCTTCGGTGGCCTGATGGCTGGGGCCATAGCCGGTCGTCAGGCCCGGCAGCGCCGCGCAGATCTTCACGTTCAGATGCTCTTCGGCGATGACCTGGTGAATAAAATCATAGGCGCGACGGGTTGCAAAGGCGGCATAGGTGGTGGCGAAAGGAATAAATCCCTCCTTCGCCATCCCCCCTGCCGCCGCCATCAGCAGCTGTTCGGCCATGCCCATCTGGAAAAAGCGATCCGGGAAGGCCTGGGCGAAAATATGCAGGTCGGTATATTTTGACAGATCCGCAGTCATGCCGACGATGTCCGGGCGCTGCGCCGCCAGTTTTGACAGCGCGACGCCGAAGGGCGCAGGGACGGTCGCCTGGCCTTCATCAGCAATCGAGGCGATCATCGCCGACGTTTTTAAACGGGGTTGACTCTGGCTCATTACAGCACTCCTTCCGGTTTGTTAGCGTCCAGCACCGCGATCGCTTTTTGCCATTCGTCGGCATCGACGCGAATAAAATGGTTTTTATCGCGGGTTTCGAGGAACGGCACCCCTTTGCCCATCAGCGTGTCGCATAAAATGACCCGCGGCTGATTGCCGGAATAACTTTTCGCGTTGTCAAAGGCGGCCATCACCGCCGGCAGATCGTTACCGTCCACGCGCTGTACGTACCAGCCGAAGGCGGCCCATTTATCCTGTAGCGGCTCAAAGCCGAGGATTTTGCGTGAATCGCCGTCAGCCTGCTGTTTGTTGACATCGACAAGGTTAATCAGGTTGCTCAGGCCATAGTGAGCCGCCGACATCGCCGCCTCCCAGGTCGACCCTTCGTCCAGCTCCCCATCGGACATGGAGTTGTAGACCCAGGCCTTGCTCTGTTTCTGCCGCAGCCCAAGCGCCATGCCGACGGCGATAGACAGCCCCTGCCCCAGCGAGCCGCCGGACATCTCCATCCCCGGGGTGTAGGTCGCCATGCCGGACATCGGCAGGCGGCTGTCGTCGGAGCCGTAGGTTTCCAGTTCGGCTTCCGGGATAATGCCCGCCTCCAGCAGCGCGGCATAATAAGCGATAGCGTAATGGCCATGAGAGAGCAGGAAGCGATCGCGCCCCTCCCACTCGGGATCTTCCGGGCGATAGGTCATGGCATGGCTGAAGGCGGTGGCGAGCACATCGGCATAGCCCAGCGCCTGGCCGATATAGCCCTGCCCCTGCACTTCCCCCATTTGCAGGGCGTAACGGCGAATACGCCACGCCGCCGCGGCGACTTTTTGTGATTCGGTCATCTTCATCTGTTTGCCTCGCTTAGTGAATTAACATGCCGCCGTTAACGTCCAGGGTGATGCCGGTGGAGTAGGAGGAAAGATCGCTGCCGAGGAACAGCGCGGCGCGCGCGATGTCTATCGCGTCGCCAAGGCGGTTCATCGGAATGCCGGCAAGAATGTTGGCCGTCATGTCATCAGTCAGCTTGCCGGCGGTAATGTCGGTCTGAATCAGCCCCGGGGTGATGCAGTTAACGCGGACGTTATCCGGGCCAAGCTCGCGCGCCATCGCCCGCGCCAGACCCAGCACTCCGGCTTTTGCCGCGCTGTAGTGCGGTCCGCCGAAAATACCGCCGCCGCGCTGGGCGGAGACGGACGAGATGCAGACGATGCTGCCGGATTTTTGCGCCCGCATGGTGGGGATAACCGCCTGCGACATCAGCAGCGTGCCGCGCAGGCTAACATCAAGCACCGCGTCATAGTTGGCGCGCTTGATATCCATCAGCTTCAGCGGCTGGGTAATCCCGGCGTTATTGACCAGTACATCAACCCGACCGTATTTCGCCAGGATCTGTTCGATGGCCGCCTGCACCTGCACTTCATCAGCGACGTTGGCCGCCAGGCCGAGATGGCCTTCGCCTAATGCCGCCGCGGCGGTTTTACTGGCTTCGCCATTGAGGTCGATAATGACCACTTTCGCGCCGTTTTCGGCGAATAATTTCGCAGTCGCGAAGCCCAAACCGCGTGCGGAGGCCGCGCCAGTAATAATGGCGACTTTATCTTTTAATAACATAGTTTCACTCCATGACATTACGTCATATTAATTAACAGGATATATTTCCGTTATTGTGGTTCATCGAGGAAAAGAATCACCACCAAACCAATGGCGGCGCAGATACCAAAATAGGTAAATACAGAATTAAAACTCCCGGTTTTATCAAGCAAGAAACCAGCCGCCATCGGCGCGACAAATCCACCGAGGTTGCCGCCGCTATTAATTATGGAAGAGGCGATTGGATAGGTTTTGCTATCCGAAACGGCCATACCGTACGCGGTAAAGGCTGGCCAGCCGATATTTAAACAAAAGCCGACAAAGAATAATCCAATACAAACTGCCAGGGTGCTGGCCGGGATATTCAGCATAATTAGCATCATGGCCACCGTTGACACGGCAGTGAACATCATGGTGGGTTTACGCCGGCGGCCTAATAGCTTATCCGAAACCCATCCGCCGCCGATCGCGCCAATAAAGCCGCCGATGCACGGCATACTGGCCACGAAGCCCATACTCATTACATCGAAACCGCGCTCTTTCACTAAATACAGGGGGATCCAGGTTAATAATCCGTACAGCACGCTAACCATCATAAAATACGCCAGGCAGTCACCGAGAATATTTTTTGAGGTGAATAAGCCTTTCGCCGTATCAATTGGCGCCATTTTCTTTACCCGAATGATTTTATCCAGCCAGGTGAATCTTTCGGCAATTAAGATATTTTCGCGTACGCTATTATTATGACTTTCACGCCCGGCATTAATCTCTGCCAGTTCGCTTTGGGAAACAAATCCGCTCTCAGCAGGCTTGGATTTGACCAGCAGATACCACGCGATGGCCGCCACAATTCCGGGTAT